>CEPH01011098.1_pt1 | contig 10946 bp, 11 predicted proteins | sample 530571 | NCBI WGS metagenome assembly CEPH01 (sample SAMEA2620413, study PRJEB7988) | marine metagenome | biome: marine biome (ENVO:00000447); feature: surface water layer (ENVO:00002042); material: "saline water (ENVO:00002010), including plankton (ENVO:xxxxxxxx)" | depth 5 m | reverse complement strand
AGCTCCATGGACTGCTCTCGCTGTACAGACTCCGCTTGTTCAACCTGGACGATGTAGTCGGCACACATCACGAGAGGGTCTTGTTGACCAAGGAGGAAACCGACAGTGGCCGCGAGGATGATAGCCGCGAGTGACATCGCATAAGGCACGGTTTCTTTATTTGCTAATAATTGATCAATCATCGTTTATCCTTTATGTGTCTAGCTGCCATATCACAGTCCGCCCGAGACCAGCATAAATATAGTTAGCACTATTATAGTTTATATGGTCGTATTGGTCGGTCAGTGTCATTTTTATGCTTATATTACGAGCCGCGCTAGTGCAATCGACAACAAATTTTGCGGTCGCATCCCTTGAAAATAACTGTACATCACCACTAGATCCGGCGCCGCCAAAGTCGGTTGCTGGCGTGCCTATATAAGCACTATTAGTCTCATCATAATGTTGAAACGTAAAATCCATGGTGTTTGTATCTATGTTAATATTATAAGCTTGCACACTCGTTTCAATATAGTAAAAATAACCGCTCGCGAGGGTGAATTGATTACTGCTTATCGTGGGAGTAAATGAGCCATACCAATTGTGGATAGTCCCAATTAATATGGTCTGTGGAGTCGTCGTGATGCTTTGGCTAGTGTTTGCCGTGTGTTCTATGACGGTCAATGCAATAGGCTGAGCAGTAGGAAAATTCCCTTGATGTGATGGCACATACGACATTTTAAAGCTCCACTCTAATCACGTTGAATCTAGAATTTGCGGTGTACGTGCGCGAACCGCCGAAAAGCTGATTTAATTCGTAATGCTTTGTGTTATCCGCATAGTTAATGCACATATCATCATTCATAGCACCCAGTGAAGAACCGGAATCATCGAGTAACATTCCACGTGTGTAATATGCCGGACTTGACGCACCGACACCTAAGCCCGCAATACTATTTCCTGAGGCCAGCTGTATGAAACCAAAAACATAGCCGTCACCTGTGAACGTGTAGCCGTTGCCGTTGCTTGTCATCCAGTTTGGAGATGTCGTTGTGTCGGGTGATGTTGTCACAGACCACGTCGAACTATTGTAAGTTTGTGCAAATGGTGATTCAGTGACACGCTTTCTCTGAACATAGCTCATGTTTCTACTCTCCAGATGAAAAGTTTTGAGTCTGTCGTCAATGTTGGCGCGACATTTTCTAAGCCTATGCATTTCAAGCGCAAGGTTGTGTTACCTATAGACTTATGAACTGCCTCGCACACATCCGCTCTCTGATTGACATAATTACCTGTCTGTCCTATTCGACCAATTAAATTCGTATTGGCCTCAAATTGAAACTGATAATTAGAGTTTGTGTTCGTTCTTGTAATATCCAGACAGGCTCTAAACATATATGAACCGCTAGGTAGACTCAGTGAGGTAGAGTTAAGACCTGTAGGGGCCGAGTCAAAATTGTTTTCATCAAGAGTGCTAAATGTAAAATAGCCATTTGCGGCGGGTGTTCCACTTAGTGTGATCTCCGCGATCTGTAATTTTTGCGCCGCTGAAAAATTTGGTGCAATGTAGCTCATGTGTCCACTTTCATATTAAATTAGCAGCCAGTTAGTGCCATCACTAATTAGAGTGATCGAATCATATTGAGCGCCAATAGTGAACGTTGATTGGCCGCTGTGATCTATGTACTCTGAGCCCGCCGGGTCAATTATAACTGAACCGGCTCCTAATCTCTTTAGTTGATACTTAAAGCCCTCGCCAACAGTCGCCGCACTAACTAAGGTTAGAGTGACCGCGCTTGAGCTGTTAACGGTGTAGACCTCTTCAAGTGTTCCAGCGCTCGGTGCGCTTAAAGTCGCTGTTGTGTTCTGAGCGGTCACGCTTGGCGCTGAGCCGCCCCCGCCCGCTGACTGATCAACAAACGAGAGAACACCTGAGCCGTTGGTCTTTAGGACTTGGCCGTTCGTCCCATCGGTCGCGGGAAGAGTAAACACTTTATCGGCTGAGATCGCAGAATCAAGAGGTGCCTTCAGTCCTATATAGTTGGTTCCCGCTTCATCGAAGAAGCGGAGCTCCGCTGGGTTTGTGTTGCCTCCGAGCTTGACGACTCCGGTTCCATTGGGGGTGATCTCGACTAGACCGTTAGAAGCTGAGGTGATCGCGTTCCCATTTACATCAAGTGAGCCTCCAAGCTGTGGAGTCGTATCACTCACAATATCCGAGATAAAACCGCTTGTTGTATTGTCCATGTCGGCAAGCTCAAGAGAGCTGATATTTGAGGGGACAAGAGCCTTGTTCGTCGCTGTCGCTGCGGTTGCTTCTGCATTAGTCGCAATTTCAATAATACCGGCTGTACTCTCTGAGGCAGCTGATGGGGCCGCCGTCTGATCGACCCAATCAAGTCCACCTGAGCCGTCTGTCTTCAAAACTTGGTCAGCGTTACCATCTGTATTTGGAAAGGTCAGAGTATAGCTCGCCGCCGCTGAGTGTGGGGGCCCTTTTAGAGTTATGCCGTGACTATTTTGTTCACAGTTTAAGATCAATCGACCGCTTCCGCTTGTGGCGTTGCCTTTGATCTTAACTGAGCCGTTTCCATCAGGAGCGAGTTCAATGTCACCGTTAGACACAGAAACAATGTCTTGACCATTCACATCAAGGTTTCCACCGAGCTGAGGAGTTGTGTCTTGTACAACCTCTGAGAGTCCACCGCTCGCCGCTGCTTCGGCTTGCCACCGACTATTTGAGTGATCATAGGTCAACACATAATTATCAATGCCCGCACCCGCTGTGAAGTTCACGTCACTGAGATCATTTAGACCAGCACTCGACGCTAGAAAGTCAGTCGAAGCTGAAGTCGCCGCTGTTCCTAAACCTAGATTTGTTCGAGCTGTGGATGCGCTGTTGAGATCGCTTAGATTGTTGCTGACCGCTAAGAAGTCGCTGCTTGCACTTGTGGCCGCTGTCCCTAAGCCGAGATTCGTTCGAGCGGTTCCCGCGTTGTTAAGGTCGCTTAGATTATTAGAGACTGCTAAAAAGTCTGAGCTTGCACTTGTGGCCGCTGTCCCTAGACCTAGATTCGATCGAGCGGTTCCGACGTTGTTGAGGTCGCTCAGATTATTAGAGACTGCTAGAAAGTCCGTTGAAGCTGAAGTCGCCGCTGTCCCTAAGCCGAGATTCGTTCGAGCTGTACCGACGTTGTTAAGGTCGCTTAAGTTGTTGCTAACCGCCAAAAAGTCGGTGCTTGCTGAAGTCGCCGCTGTACCTAGACCAAGATTCGTTCGAGCTGTCCCGGCATTGTTGAGATCGCTCAAGTTATTGCTAACCGCTAAGAAGTCTGAGCTTGCACTTGTGGCCGCTGTCCCTAGACCAAGATTCGTTCGAGCGGTTCCCGCGTTATCAAGGTCGCTTAGATTATTCGTGGTTAGTAAAACATTGGTCGGTTCAGTGTTGTCAATCTTATCAATTTTACTGTTAGTGATTGACCCGCCCATGTCAGCATTGATTAATAAATGATCACCAACGGCCCAAGTCTGTCCGTAAATTGTACCGGCTGTTCCAATAATATAGAGGTCACCTTGTAGAGCGTTGGCGATGGATGGCGCTCCTGTCGTCGCGTTAAATGTGCCTTTGTAAGTAAGCCCGGCCGCGATGGTTCCGAGTTTAGTATCAATCCCTGAGAGATGGCCGTCAATATTTGCATTCGCTGCTGTGTAATTAGACGCAGTATGGTCGGCCGCTAGATCATCACCGCTCAATGTTACAGCGCCGGTGTTGCCATTCACTGAGGTGACAGCGCCACCGGATCCCGCACCTTGAAATGTATCTGTTTTAATCGCCATGATTCACACCTTATCTATTGAAGCCCGCGATGATCACCACACTGTCACCGCTTGCGCCTTTAGCGTATGCAATTGAGGTGATAGAGCTAGCCGCTTGAAGTGCTTGACTGTCAATCTCGAATCGGCCAAGGACAGGAATCACGCCGTCTGTGTTGGTTTTACCATCACCGGCCGCGTCTGCTTGTCGGAGCTTAAGGAAGCTCACGCTTGATGTTGATGAGCTGACAAGCGCCACAAAAGCGAACTGAAGACCGTCCGTAATCTGTGTTCCTGTCGTAGTATCATAAAACTCATTAGACGTTAATGTGTGCCAATTTGTATCTAATACTGAGCTTGCGTTGTAGGCTCCTACAAGTTGCCCAGCGCTCGCCGGGTTGCTTACATTTAATCTGCTCATGGTTTTTCCTCTTTTTTTTGGGTTTGAGCTCCGCGCTTGCTCATCACATTAGCGCCAGCATAGATGAAAAATAGTGTGTCGATTAGTCCTAAGACCTCAGTGTGTGCTTTATCAAGCAACGCGAGGAGAAGACAAGCCGCAAGTGTTGTATAAAACGCTAGCGCTTTTCGACCTCCGGCTTTGTCTAATAGTTTAGCTTGTTCATTGTTCATCGAAGTCGTCCGCGATTAATCGATAAACATGAGCAAACTCTTTTAGCTTCCGCTCTCGCTTGATCACACCTTCACCATAGGAGCCGTCTGGAAAGGTTCCATGAGCGTTTCCTTCTATGGTTGTGATAAAGCCGCTTGAGCTAAACTCTGAGTTATCAACACATAGCGTGATGTGATCGCCTTGCAAAGAGCGCTTAGCAGCATACACAATAACAATGTCACCGGGTTGAACCTTCATCGGATCGATCTTTCGCGAGGTCTGACTCCACGCTTGATACATACGATAACAGCTAGGAAATATTTTTTTCCTAATGTTAGACTTCACCCGAGTATGACACCAAGCCGCAAAAGCACCACACCAAGCGAATTGACCGTTCTTTACATACTCAGCTTCCCAGCTCCAACCGATACCGTGAGAGGTTTTGATGTATAGGTTTACTCGCTCGCTGGGGTCCTTGACTTCCGCTTCCCATTCAGCGGCCGCCCTTGTCAGCGCTTCTCTCACGTTATCGTTGAGATGTGGTGTGTCAAAACGATTATAAGCCGCTGTTGGGAGCTCCTCCAAGTCAAGCCGCGTCTGATTTAATGAGCGATCAAGACGCCTAATCTTGTGCTCAAGGTCGGTGATCGTTGCTTCTAATTCTGCTTTTGTTGGCATTATGAATACTCCTGAGCTTCTGTTGTGGAGTTTATCACATCTGAAGCGTTCGCTAAATAAGCGTCTTTTCTGTGGTCTGTTGAGGCGTTCGCGAACGTGGTAGGCTCAAGCGTGCCACCGGCTGAACTGATCCCATGAGCCGACGTGAACGTGATTGTGGAGGCAGTGATAGAGCTAATCTCTAATCCTGTGACCCCATTATCATGATCACCGAGAGGCAAATAATCAACAACATCACCGGTTGCAAAGAATGAGGAATCATCGACGGAGCTCCTACTGAAGTCATTTTGATTGACTGTGACGGTTGTTGTTGTCGGTATTGTTGCCACTTTTAAAGTCGCATTCCAAGCAACAGGACTCAAGCCGGTTGTCAAAAGTTCGAGCTGACAGCCTTCCCCCATCAACTCTTGATGTATTGAGCGAACCATTGCAACACCATTAGTTACTCCATAGGTGTCGCTATATCCTCTTAAGTGAGGTGAACTTACAGTGACCAGAGCACCGACATCAAGAAAAATAGAAGGGCCTGAGCCGATAGAGCCGCGCCACACTCTTAAAGGATTAGAGAGAATGTTGAAAATTCTAGATGATGAGGGAAGGAAGAAGCTGAAATTATCACCCGCATTTCTTCCGAACTGATCAGACGACACACCGGGAAGCTGTAGAGTAATTTGAGAACTCTCTCCACCGTAGCGATTTATCGCCTCTTGATTATTGAAAATAACTTCACTTAAAAATTCATCTTCTGCTGGGTCATAGTCGAATATGTATTTAATCTGAGTGACTATGTCTTCGTAAATATCCCAATGTGGAGGAGGATCAACCAACCAATCACCTTCAGCCACTGTCAACGCTGAGTCAGACTCTCTCTCTCCTCCTATTGGTTGAAGGCTAATTCGACTCCGGCCGGTGCTCTCATCTCGCTTCATCACGAGGACAGCCCCCATTAAACGAAGGAGACTATTGAATGTCGTTCTTAGATCGGCTCCATCTCCAGCGAACTGATCAGAGAGGACAAAAGGACACGAGGTGTCTATAGATAAAAAACTATCTTCGTCAATGTCGGCTGAACTGATATTAAGACCAATCCCAAGAACATCATAGGTCCCGTTGATGCCATCTCCACCGCCGCTCTCTAATAGTTTAAGAAGTGCGGTCCCTGGCCTTTCACCGGTAAAACTTCCGCCTCTAAACAAAAGCGCCCGCTCATAGTTGCTCCAGTCAGCGAAGCCGACTAAATTAGGAAAGTCAGAATCGTCGCTGATGTGGATGAGCTTGCCGACGGTAGACCCTCCAAAACTAGCATTAGTTTCATGTGTCGCTTTGAAAGTTTGACGCTTCACGCTCTCAGTTGCTCGATCATAATATGACACAACCACATCAAAAGTCTGATTAGCAACAGCGGATGAAGGAAGATTTAGAGAGCCTTCAACAAGGATCGTAGACTCATAAAGTTGATAGTATGCCTTGGGGACATCACGAAGCGTAAAGTCTCCGCCGCCTCTTCTTGTGCTCGCCTCGATTGATATCCATAGACCCATCACGCCGTCTCTAGGGTCTTCGATAAAGGATCCAAAGAGACCTTCACCTGAACCAAGGTCAATTGGATAATAAAGTCGACTGCGATCATCTAATTCTAGACTTGCTCCACCCGCTGTCCAATGTCTAGCTCTTCTATGATCTTGTTGTACGCTCATGAATGAAGTCCATCGATAACTATGAGACCATAGGTGAACCCTTGTTTTGTAGGGTGATCCGCTGAGCTTTGAAGCTCTGATGACGTTACCCGGATTTAATCGCCATTTAGCAAAACCGCCGGACAACCCTTGAGTAGAACTTGGACCGTCACTCGCTAGGACATCATTGATGACATTAGGCCATTGTTTAACCTCAGAGTTTCCTAGTAAGTGTCTTTTGAGTTCATACCTGGGAAGGTGAAGCACCATCTTATCAGTGGCGCTTATCTCACCGGCTGTAAATGCATCACTTGTTGATGAGTCAGCGTTGACGACATAACCGGGAAGCGAAGCGGTGAAAGCTGTTGTAGTTACAAATACTGAATCATTGGTGAAAACATCATCTTGTTCTCTTCTTAGTCTCGGGTATCTTGGGTGCTCATATCTGAAGTCGTCCCTTGAGAGTCCAGCGGGTAAAGAAGGATCGAAGTCATCAAGCGTATTTTCAAAGCCTCGATTTCTAGCGACAAAGCCTTGGAAAGTATTAGCCGTCACTGTCGCGCTTGTGTCAATTGTCAACTCTGGTCTTGTTTGAAGCTCACTATAGTCTAACTCTAGCGCATATTCTAAATGACTCCCCATTCTCCCATCATAAAAGTGAAAGCCTTGAAGGAGCCTTGTCTGATTAATTTTGTCTGAGAGATCGCCGTCTATAAGTGCAGTTAGAGGAACAATCGACAAGCTGATCGTGTCTCCCTCCTCTACGGTTGGACTTGCTTCAATAAAACCATTCATGATCTCAACATAATTAGAGACTGATCCATCCGGAAAGAGTTGAGCCCCATAGAGCTTCGCTCGTCTACCTCTAAATGTAGTGATCTCGGTTGTGAGCTCCGGCACAAAAGATCCCTCTAAACCTACCTCATGATTTTGCGGTGTGGTGCCACCTTGGCCCCTTATCACAGTCACAACGGTGCTACTTGCTCCGCTTGCTCTCACTGTCTCGGCTCCAAGGTGAAGCAATCGCGGAAAAGTGAGAGAGCTTAGGTTGGTGTCTACCGAGATAGTCAAGTCTGCTCTGTTAGAGCTGTTAGTGAGCTGTGCTCTTGTTGCAGCGCTTCGAGCGCCACACCGACCAAAGACGACACCGGGATCCCCTAGATCACCGCGTCTGTCAATCTGAAGAGTGATAGAGAGAGGTGAGTATTGAGCGATCCCACCGGATGGGTCAACTGAAGCGCTAAACGCTCCAACTGAGATAATCCCTTCACGATCATCATAATTGATGCTTGTCGCGATCGTTGAATCTAGATTAGTGCTACTCGGTGGTGTGGTTGAGTGATAGCGATATTCAAGACCGGCCACCTGTAGAGCAAAAATTCTCCGACCGTTGGCGCTTGATATGCTCATGGGGTCACCTCAGGAATCAAGAGATCATAGATGTGAACCGTCACCGGTAAGGCTTGAGTGGTCTCTATCACAACGTTTAGAAGATCGCCTCGATTAGCACTCGGAACAAAGAGAGGTCTCGGCGGCTCCGGTGTCGTGTTCGTTGGGGCGCTAATCTGTTCTGATCCGGTGAAGGCAACACCAAGCTCTCCGGAGTGGGTCAAGTCAATCCCCTCCTCGAATCTCATTCCATTGTCTAAAACTGTGCCGGTGTAGCTGTTGGACCCGGTGGCTCTCAGTTTCGCTTCAATTTTAACCGTAGCCGCTGCGAAGTGTTGCGCCACATATTGAATAATCAAAACAAGATGACTTGAGAGAGAGGTTGATTGATAGAGAAAATTATAGGTTCGACTGATTTTTGTGTCATTCGATGGATCTGTCGCGTAGCTAATAGAGCCGCCAATCGCGAAAAGGACTTCTTGACCTACGTGATAGTGAGCTTGACCTAAAAATTTACAATGTGTCAGTTGAGCAGCTGCGCTTGCCATCTGTGCCACTGTGCCACCAAAGAGTATTTGGTTATTGAAGCAGCCTTCAGCGCTTGGCAGCTTTGAGAATCCTGTTGGAATAAGCATTTAGACACCTATGATGGAGATTGCTCGAATATACAGCGGTGAAGTATTGATCTTGTTGTTTACGCTTAATAGAAGGGTCTCATTGTTCGGAGTCTCATCAAGGCCGACTCGATACATGGAAAGGTTAAACTCATCGCTCAGGTCGATCTCATCTAGTCTCAGCTTTAGACTAAACTCGTTAATCCCTCCTGAGGTGATGGAGAGCCGATGACCGAAAATATCAATCACTGATCCCGCGCTATAATTGACCACATCAAGAAATACTTTGACTTCTAGACCATCAATCTGATTCATCCCACCAAACAAAGCGACATTTGAAAACATCACTTGTGGGTCAAATATACCTAGACCTTGAGCTGGGTTGTTTCCTGATCTTGCATTCTGAGAGCCCGCCCATTGAAACAATGTTCTCGGACGCTTTCTCAAGGTGGTGATATTGGCGAGGGTCTCCACACCAAAACGAGCAGAAAGAGGAAGATCAGCACCAAGGCGGCTTATGCCTTGAGGAGTGAAACTATCAGAACCTTGAGTAAGTGCACCCGCTGACAGCGGTGAACTTAGTTTTGTCCATCCAGCTTGTATAAATGCAAGTTGAACAAAACCGGGGGAGACCGCTTGGACTTCAAGACTCAGCTTCACAGTAAGGTCAGTTTCTGCTCCTGTGACTGTGATTGCCGCTTCTTGAAAAGCACTTTGGAATCTTGAAGTGTCGGTGATGCTAACGGTTGATGAGGTGTACTTATTAGACGATGAAGCAAATGTGATCGAGACCTTGAATGAACCTCCGCTGATCGAATGAGCGCTAAGCCTCACCTTAAGCTCATTATGTACATTGCTTGGTCTAGGAATACGCCAATCACACGCAACTACAAAAGAGGTCGAACCAATCTCAAAAACATCTTCATCCCAATATTGATTTAAAACATCACCACAACCACCGACCGCGTAAGCATAATTTTGTAGATCACCGAGCCTTGATACTTCAGTAGTTCTTAAGGTCAAACCGGCTGTAGTTCTTGCCGGATCGAGTAGAGTTGGCGGTGATGTATAAGAGTTGCTCATAAGTGCTCAATCTCCAAGCTCACAGGAACGCGCCTTCTAAGCCTTGTCGGATAAGCAAGATCAAACTCTCCTGTAATTAAGCTCCCTCTCACTCTACCTTGGTCACCGTTGTCTTCAGAGGTAAAAAGAAGATCAAAGGCCTTTTGTGTTCCTACTACCTGATCTGTGCGAAGCGCTCGCCTTGAATCACCCCAGCCTTGATAGAAGTTGATTCGCTCCCCCGGTCCAACCAAGGGGAGAAAGCGTTCACTAAAATGTCGATAGTCGTCCGACTCATCAAGGAGCGCGTCGAGATCGAACGCAAGCGAACCAATGACATAGGACCCAATAAAGTTTGATACATACCCGCCGCCGATCTTCCTTCTGCTTTGGCTGATATTCTCCACTCTGAGATGGTGTGACTGATAAGGCCTTGAGGGGATTAATACACCGCTATTTTTATAAGTTGAGGTCAATCTTTTGAAAGTGCCGACACTCGTTGGTACTTCGTTACCTGTAAAACCTAAAAGATCTCTTAACGTTGTAGAAGTCCAAGAAATATCACTTTCAGTGCTTGGATAAAAACATTGTGTGAAGCCTGTGTCTGTGATCGTCCACGTTATGTTAGTCTTTCCTAAAGCACTGTTATCTTGCTCTTGAAGACTTGTGAGACTAAAATTATCTGAATCGCTCTCACTGTGACTTCTTAAAAACGTTGTCACATCTTGCATATCACTGAGCAAAATTGGAAAATTAAATGTATCACTAGTCCCAACTTCATCAATCCTAAATAAGACATTGGTCAGCTCACAGAGTCCTCTTGTCCAATCTTCAGGAGCGGTTACAACATAATTAGATCCAATCTGGGTCGCGTTCAATGTGGCTGATCCGAAGCCGAACGGATCGCTTGTTCCGGTCTTTGTCAAAGTAAAATCGACATCACTTGTTAATTGAACCTTATCGCTTTCGTTTATCGTTGCTGACCAAGTAGAGCCGACACCGCCAATACTTGCCCCAAGTTGCAAGCTGAACTTGTGCAGATATTGCAGTTCCTCGGCCATTGAGAAAGAACAATACATCTTCATACACACCCTCACCGGTGGAGTAGGTTGGAAGCGAGAC
>CEPH01014459.1_pt1 | contig 10960 bp, 11 predicted proteins | sample 530571 | NCBI WGS metagenome assembly CEPH01 (sample SAMEA2620413, study PRJEB7988) | marine metagenome | biome: marine biome (ENVO:00000447); feature: surface water layer (ENVO:00002042); material: "saline water (ENVO:00002010), including plankton (ENVO:xxxxxxxx)" | depth 5 m | reverse complement strand
CCTGCTTCAATTGTCAAAGTTGCACCGGGCAACACATAGATTTGTTTCGTCAAGTTGTAAACATTGTCAGCAGTCCAAGTTGTTGATGTTGTAATATCTTCGGTAACATCGACATTCAGAAATAACAGGGCGTATAAAAGTAGTTTCATATGATCTCCAAAAAATACTTAGTCTAGACTGTGTTATCGTTGTATGTGTGATGTGTTAGCATTATGTAAAAAACAACCTCCACTTATAGACAAAAACCCCGGTCTTCCGTGACCGGGGTGTTTGCCTTTTGTCTTGTCTTCTTTTTTATCAGGAGACAGCGGAGGTTGCCGAATCCCAAAGGAACCGAACAACTTCTGCACCCCAGACGACACCATCCCATGCGAATGGGAGTAGAGCAAGAGTAATTAGCGTGGATCGGCAAACACCAACCTTGCAAAGTGCCTTGCTAATACAGTCACATCCATCGCCAGTGACGGGGCATACTTGTTCACATTTCTTGTTAGTCATAAAATTTCTCCTTATGTTCAGAAACTAATTGTGACGAAACTACGAATCACATATTCACCTTGACCTGCACCAGTTCTCCAACCGGTGTTGGTGGTATCGAAACCACCGGCGATGTCATCAAAAGCGTAACCAAACGAGTTGGTCCACTTGACACCCTTGGTCAAGTCATAATTTAGACCGATGGTTCCCACATTGAGATCACCACCGGCGAAACCACCGAGGTTTCCATACTCATACTGACCGAAGAGTTCTGCACGATCCGAAAGATCAACAGAACCAGTTCCGACCACAGAGTAGTTCTCCCAACCATCAATCTGGTCGTCAGCGATCCACGCGACATTTAGATTGAATGGGTCAAGATCAAAGTCAGCATCAACAGTAACGGTTGAATACTGGTTTGGTCCCTCAATGTAGGCGTAACCGCCACCGAGAGAGAAACCGTCAACGAGTTCAAACGAACCACGGACACCAACGGCATAGTCACCATTAGAGACCCCGGTTAGATTATCAAACCCGTTATTGTAGAAAGCACTGAGATCAAGTCCACCGAAGGACTGTGAAAGTTCAATGCCTTGACCGAATCCCTGACCAAAAGTCAAAGCAGAAACGCTATAGTTCTGCGTGGTGAGTTCGGTTGGGTTGGCAACGAACCCGCTGTAGAAAGCAGGAACAAATTGACCAACACGAACATCAGCGAAGTCGAATCCACTGTAGTTGAGGACCGCCTCGACGAGTTCAAAGTCGCTTGCAGGAGTCCACTCGCCGCTTAGACGGAAAGTAGCATCCTTACCGACTCGACCAGCGAGTCCAAGTCTTGCACGGTATACATCGAAACCGTACACATCGTCAGCATCACCGCCGCCTGAGTAGGACCAACCAGTCTGAACAAAACCGTCCAGTCGGATTCCTACCCGATCACCTTTTAGTGATCGACGGGTCGCTGCATCATCCCGAACATCTTGCATGATTAGTTCATACGCATCGGGCATTGGTTCACTTGCAACGGCAACTCCGCCGAAAACAAATGGTAATAGGATAGCACAAATTCTATTCATCTATATTCTCCTTTTAGATGGTTTCAGGTAAGATCTACTACTTCACATGAATCACCGCTACATGCGTAGGTCTGTGTTCCAGAAGTATTGTCTTCCCTTTCATAGTTTGCTAACTCTTCCCAGTTTACGCTCTGGGGTAAATTTTTGAGTTCTTTTATGTATGTCTCTTTATCGATGTCCTGATATGGTGCTTGCTTATACACATGATCAGAGAACGGAAGGAAAGAAATACCAGAGATCTCATCTAGGTGATTCCACACCCATGCACCAACCTCCATCCACTCATGCTCCTTGACGGAGATGGTGACTGATGGTTTGTGTTCGCACCAGTGTCGCTGATAAATCAACCACAACTCAAGTTGCTCAAGAGCGGTCATGTCAGTTCTGGTGACACAACCGTTTGGAGACTTGGTTGGGAAAGCAAACACTGTTACATTTTCTGGTTTCAATACACATGCTTCGTGTGGGAATCCTTTATCCTTCATAAACTGACAAAGCGGATCCTTATTGTCTGCACGAACGGTACGGATGTAATGTTCATTGTGTCGAGCATGAATACCCGATGCTGCATCGACCAACTGCGAAACAGTTCCAGATGGTTTTACGCAAGTGGTGGCGGCGGACTGAGGGATACCAATCTTACCGGCAAACTCCTTGTTGGTGTCGATGCAAACTCTTCGCATTTCCTCTAGTCTAAATTCTAGTTTATCAGTGCAACGGGTGGTTTCACAGTCCATGATACCAGTCAAGGACACCCCAAGAAGACGCTCTTCTTCACAGTTGTTCTTCCATACAGATGAAAGGTAACGAAAGTTTGTAAGAGTGGACTGCCATGTTCCAAGAATGGTTGCGAGTCGAATCTTTCTCTTAAGAGACTCAACAGTATCGTTCTCACGAACAACCACTTCTGTTAAATTACAAAATTCTGCATCACGAAGAATAATTTCCGAGCATGGGTTTGTTCCAAACCGGTGTTCTGGGTCTCGGTGAACATGACCCTCACCGCGAACATCGGCAAGTTTCTTACACTGACTCTTCGCACTGGATCGGTTGAAGATACCACGCTCACCACTCTTGGACTCGTAAAGTGACATCCACTCTTTCATAAAGGTTCCGATGTCAGTGGGACCGCCATTGTAAACAGCAGAGTTATTTGCCAACGCACGCTGCGGTTCGGTGACCCACCACTGACCAGACTTCGCATCACGCATACGATCATCCATGAGCGAGGACAATGAGATAAGAGCAGAACGGCGGACTCCGCCAACGACGACGATTTCTGCAATCTTGCAAACAATATCATGACATTCGATGGTCGTGAGTCGCCGTCCTGCTGCTTTCTTAAAAGTATTTACAGTAAACTCAAACAAATCAACTAAAGGTTCTGGACCCGATGCTCGACCGCCGAAAGTCTTAAGACGCTCTCCAGCGGGACGCACCTTGCTCACATCCCACTTGGGGACTTGTCCATGAACGAGCAGGGATACGAGTTCTTTGTATGCCTTTGCCCAACCAACCTTGGAATCGGCAACGACAATAGTGGTATCCGTTTCGTGGAATTCTTCTGCGACTGGAGGAAGTTGATCGACCTCTGCACGCTCCACGGAAAAACCAACACCGGTTCCACACATGAGAACATAAAGGATTTCATCAAAAGCACGAAGTCTGTTGACAGCGACATATGAGCAATTGTAACCAGCAACATTGTCACGACGAAGTGCTTCGCCTGCGGTCATTAACGCACGCATGGATGGCATGATCTCTAGGTTGATCACTGCCTCTTCTAATTCTTTTCTTTGTTTATTTGAAACTTTGTAATCATGCTTGGTCTGAAGATGATCAACAAAAAAGTCAAAGTATCGTGAAACGGTTTCTTCCCAAGTCTCTCTTCGGTTCTCTTCAGGTAACCATCGGGAGTAGCGGGACAGGTGAATAAAATCTTGATATAAGGTTGGTAGTTTGCTCATTATATTTCCTTTGGGTGTCCTTTATGTAGTCAGGTTTTTCCATGACTCAGGAAACAGTGGTTGAATTAGTTCAGAGATTGCAGTTGCGTATTCTCGGATTTCCCATTGTGCGTGTTCGTCTTTTCTCTGCTTGTAAAATCTTGCATACGCAGCAAGTGATCCAGTCCAATACCACTCGGTATACATGCCTTGTGGGAGAACAAACCTTGCCTGTTCTGGTGCGACTCCATTTTCTAGCAGTTGTTCATATGCGTAAAGACACAACTTAAGAGCGTTAGTATAGTTTGTATCTGTTTCGTTGTCAACACATATTCTTTCACTACTTCCCTGTTTTGCACCATCAGTTGGTTTGCCTCTCCAGAGGGGGATGTAAAATTCTGGTTCAAATGAAACATATCGCCTACTTATTTCGTTCTCGACGAATCCCTGCTTATGCTTGAAAAACTGAGTGCGAATAGAGATAGGTGCTTTGATCCGTAAAGTGATCTGCGGATGTGCAAAGGGAGTCCAGTGTTGATGTTTTGCAAGATACTTTATAAGTTTCTTATCTTTATCGCACAGACACCTAACATCTTCTTCGTGGTATTTTGATCCTGTCTCTGCTAAACGAGTTATTGCTTTTTGATCTTGACACCAGTCCGTTTCATTGTTAAACGAAACCCGTGCTGCGTTACAAACTGTGAGATCCGAACCCATGTGATCCACAAGTTGAACATGTCCTCTATCTAATACTCTCATGCTCTACTCCATTCGTTCAGTCGATGCTTGGCGACCAGTCCGCTACAAGTATTGTCATCAATTATCTTTTTAATTTCTCTTCTTGTATACCCTGCCATAACCATATCATTTGGGTCTTTCTGTGTGATGTCACTTGGCCAAATACAAACGGTCTTACCAAGGTTTATTAGTTTTTCGTTTAGATTGTAAATTTCTTTGTTGCGTGGTTCGTTGTCGAGAACATACACGCCTTCGCTATTTTGTAGATGGGGAGGAACGTTGTCAACCCCAGATGCACCAACCATTGCAATGCAGTTTTTAATGAACAAACTATCAATTGGTCCCTCGACGATGTAAACTTTTTTCTTTGGATTTACTCGCCATTGACCGAACCAAAGTTTATCCGGGGCATCACTTGACTTGATGGTGATGTATCGAAGTAACTCTCTGGTCTTTCGTGTCTGCCTATTGTCATCAACATTCCCATGAACAGACTGCATCGCCAACGCTCGACCCTGAGCGGCAACCATCTTACCCTCCTTGTTAAAGAAAGGAAGAACGATACGGTCTTCGCCCCCACCATAAAGATTTGTTTGTCCTGTCAGTCGCTTCGTAAATGAACCAAAGTTTTTGCAATAGTATAAAAGATCCTGCTTGTCCTTTGGGATCTTCCTATTGATCACAAACTGACGAGCAGCATGACTCTCGTCAAGATCTTTAATTGGGGTCAACCAATTTGTATCTACGACTTCTTTATACTTTTTCCTAAACATTTCTTCAACACCGGTTGATTTAATTTTTACGGGTCGTGGTCTCGGTTTACTCTCCGTGTTCGCACGATACCGTTCTAGTTGATACTCCGTCTTCAACGCTGGAGCGTGCTGCTCCAAGAAGGAGTAAAGCGAAAGTGACACTCCACAATTGTGACACTTGTAATAGTAGGAACCCTCTCGTTCATAAAAGAATCCTCTACACTTGTTCTTGTTTTTTTGTGAGTCGCCACAAAGGGGACACCTACAATTTGCAAGGTTATCTTTTTTCCAAGAAAATTTGTCGAGTGAACCTGAAACATAGTCAACAAATTTTCTATCGATGTAAACGGTCATCTGTGCTTTCTGGTTTTGCGGTTTTTCTTATTTAGTTCACGGAACTTTCGATTCCAGTGATCTCGCTTCCAGTTTTCATACCACATTCGGTATTCTTCCTGCCAGTCCCGACTCATGCGTTCGGGTTCTCTTTTTTGATACGGTCTTTTTTGATACTTCATAATACTTTTAGTTGCCTTATTTTATCTTGATTCGACTTGAACTTTTCGTCGAAGTTTCTTCCATCAAACCCAACACCAAGTCCGGACATGTCCGTTTCATCTTGGTTACTTCCCTGTAGGTTGACCTCTGAATTGTCAACATCAAACAGTTTCATTTTTCCACGATTGATACCGACAACAAACTTCTTGTTTGTGACGATATCATTGTAACGATTTTTAAGTTGCTTTACAAGAATCTGTCCCTGCTCATCCAACTCCTCCGTAGATATAAGAGCAAACATGAAGTCGGCAGTCGCAGGGAGACCAAACGATTCGGATGTGTCTTCGAGACCAACATCGCTGCTGGAGAAACCAGATCGGTTCGTTTGTGTTGCAGAAAAGATAGGAACATTCTTTTCGACGGCGAGTCCGCGAAGTTCCTCGGCAATCGCCTTGATCATCGTGTAAGAGTTTACATTGTTCCCACCCTTGAATCGACTCGACGCACAAATGTTCAAATAATCAATAAAGATTACATCAGGAACAAAGTTCTTTTTGAGTTTAAGTTCCTCCAGTAGAATTCTAAAGTGTTGCACGTTAGCGGTCGCGGTCGGATACTCTTTGACAATCAGTTTCGACTGAATGTTCTGTGTTACCTTTTCCAGTTTCTTTTCATAAGATGCCTTCGGAAGAATCTTGAGTTCGTCGAGTGTGATGTCCATGAGGTTGGCATCGATTCTCTCCGCGATTCTCTCCTCTGCCATTTCACATGTAATGTAAAGAACATTTTTACCAGCAGAGTAACAAGACGCTGCGTGGTGACACATGAAGAGTGACTTGCCAACACCAGTGCCAGCGAGAATGATATTCAAAGTTTTGTTCGGAACACCACCGTTGCTAATTAGATTGAAAAACTCCAGATCGAACGGAGTCTTTGATTCGACCTTGTGATAGAAATCAAATCGCTCCTCTGCATCTCCCTCATAGTCGTGACCGATATGTTCGTCGAATGAGACTGCGAGTGCGTCGGACAAAATCTCGGGTAGTGCGTTCTTCGTTTTATTGCTGGACTTGCCATCAATAATTTCAATCGACTCAAGAATAGCATTGTAGATTGCCCGATCCTTACAGAAGTTCTCTGTCTTATCGAGCAACCACTCGAAGTCTACCTTTTCTTTTTCCTCACCAAGTTCCTCGACGAGTTCAAGGCAGTTCTTGTATTCCTGCTCACTGATATTGTTTTTCTCATCGAGTGCGATTGTCAGGACATCCGATGTGGGAAGTGCATTATACTTTTCAATATGATGGGCAATCATCTGAAAAACTGTCTTGTCGTTTTTCGATTTAAAATACTCATCCTTCAAGAAAGGAATAACTCTGCGAGAGAACTCCTCGTCTCGCATTAAATTTCTAAGAATAACTTTTTCAGTCGTCTCCACCAATAAACTCCACTGCGTCCATGTTGTTTTCGAGAATGTCCACTAGTATATCACCAAGTGTCTCTTCAAGTCTAGAGAATTTTGTCTTGTTCTTAGGAAGTTTTCCCTTGATGACATCAAAATCAAATGCCAGTTGTGCAGTATCATTCTTTTCGTGAATGGCAACTTTTCCAAAACGAACAACCATACCTTTGAATTGTGTGTTTTGAATCTCTACTGCAACCGCTTGGGTTTCTTTACCTTCAACTATCTGATACTTCGGTTTCATCTTCTTCTACCATTGCAGAACCATACTTGAATTTACCCGCGACATACTTTTCGATTTTATCCATGACATCCGGAGTAAAATACTTTTCAGGATCCTTGTAGATTGCCTTTTCGTAAACCTTTGATCCATCGGCAACCTGAACACGGGTTCCTAACTTTTCAAATACTTCGCACTCCAGTGCGAGATCAACGAGACCGTAGTAGGGGTGAAGTCCCTCGTCGTAACGAAGAAGAACATCGACCATTGAGTTTTCCTTGGTCAGTCGAGACTTGTAAAGTTTACAATGCACGATGTTACCAACGACATCGGTTCCTTCCTTCACCTTCTTCTTGGAAAGGTAGATGATAGTTGACGCGGCATACTTGAGACCGGAACCACCACCCATTTCCTTGGTGGGGAACATAGAACCGACCACATCATAAGTGTGGTTAGTCATGAGCATTGGAACACCTGCTTGACCCAACTTCAAAGTTAAAGTTCGGAAGGTAGACTTTACAATTTGGGCACGGGTCATATCCCGCGTGGTCTTACCGTCTGCGGTGTCTGCCATTTCCTTATTGGTAGAAAGCATTCCGAGTGAGTCGAGAACGATGAGCATTGGTTTCTTTTCAGATTCCTTCTGCTCTCGGTACTTATCAACAACCGAGATCGCCTGATGTCTAAACTCTTCTACAGTGCCGACAGGAAGGATGGCAATACGCTTGGGATCGATTCCTCGCTCTCGAACCATGTCTGAGGTAATAGCATGTTCAGTGTCAAAATATAACACAACAGCATCAGGATTATCACAAAGGAACTTATGCACGATTCCAAGAGCGAAGAATGTCTTGCCAGTAGCGGATTCGCCTGCCAACGCCGTGATCTTGTTATCCGGCAGACCGCCGTATAGACTTCCCGATAATAGAGAATTGAAGCAATAAGACCCAGTGTCAATAAAAGATCTAACATCTGAAACCAGTCCTTCCTCCGCGATACCCGCGTGTTCATTCCCAGTTGCCCTCACTAATTCATTAATATTCATTATTTAGTCTCCTTTTAACAGGTCGATTAATGCGAGTAACCCATTCCGTCTTCTGGTCATCGCTGCCATTGTTTCATACTTACAATACGAGTCTTTGACCGCTTCCGTAATTTTTACATTTAGCATGGTCACTTCATCGCTTGCGAGACCAATTATAGCATCGATTTGCTTTTGGTCAAGTTCTAATAGTTTAGATGTCAAAATAACACCGCCTTTCTTTCGTAGTTCCAATCAATATGTGAGATTATCACAGACAGTGGATCTAGGAATGATGTTTCAAATTGTTTGTTATAATCGGCATACTTTTCCAATTCAAATTCTTTGGGAGGGGATGCCGGGAAAGAAATTACATTACAACCAAATGGGTTTTGTTCCTTTAGACTCACAAACTTAATCTTGTCACCCTCTTGAATCTTCACATACTTCGCGTCCAGATCCCATTCGTCTACGAAATGGTTGTAAACCAAACCACCCTTGACTGCGATTGGAGTTGACTTCCTCCAGATCGTGGTGGGATCTCTATAGTTATCCATGTTGTTGCAACTTCGGGGGAACGCAATGTTTTCCACCGGTTGACTCATGAAGTCGCGTTTAAAGTTTGCAACAAATTCAATAAGTTCATCTTCGTCCCCCGACATCATAATCCGAATCGCTTTCTTGAGAGCGTCTCGGACAATCTGCGGAGTCGATGATCTTGTCGTTTCGATACCCATGATTTTCATCTTGGGTGTTTCGTATCGAATGCCCTCGGAGTCGAAGACATTGAGCATGTATCTTTTCTTTGCAGTCCAAATACCCTTGTCCGCGATGCACTCACGCTCCATGACCATTTTGTTGTCATAGGCATTCATGAGATCTGCTAGTTCCTGATACTTCTTGTCGATGAACGGTTGAAGAATCTTTTGAGATGACTTGTCAAGGAAATCCACGATCTTGTTTGTGTCCGTCTCATCAGGTAAAAACTTGCGGACCAAACCATCAAGGGTAAGATAAACAGAATCGGTATCAGATGCCACAACATAATCGACATCGGTTGTCTCCAGTGTGGTGTTTAGAAATTCATTGAGATGATTGATAATCCATCGAATGCTCAACTGTCCGGAAAGGGTAATCGCTTCCGCCATGTCTACATCGAAGTAACGGAAATATTGGTTGCCAATCGCACCGTAAGCGGAGTTCAATTGAATCTTGCGAACCAACTGAAAGTTATGATACTTTGAGATGTCCATATCCAACGACTTGTCGTCTGGATTCTTTTCTTTCTTTTTTTGTGCATCAATCATCAACTTCTTATAGTGCTTCCGTTCTTGATACATCTTCTCCATAAGTTCGGGCAAGAACCCCTGAGTCTTCTTCGTGTAACAAGTTCCATTCGCAGCGACAGAGTAACCCATCGCCTTGAAGCGTTCGAGTTTGTTATGACACTTCTTCCAATACATTTCGGAATGTGTCTTGAGAATATTGTCCGGTCCCATCCCGAAAAGATCTTCCTCCGACATTTTGATCTTTGTCTCGGGACTGATATTGTATTGCATAATAAGGTGAGGATATAGACTGTTCAAGTCAAACGACATCACCCAGTTATGCTTGCCTGTGATTGGTTCCTTAACATATGCACCTGCAAACTGAGCGTCCTTCGAGGAACCACGCTTCATCGGAATGACAATATTGTTTGATCGAAGATGATGATAAATTATCTGATCCCAAGTCCGAACCTGAGAAAAGACATCGGTGAAGTTTACCTTTGCCGCATACGCAAGAGCGAGTGCGAGTTCCAGCAACTTCATCTTATCCTCTAGTTTCTGGATGAGGACAGTATCTTGATGATTGTAGCGAACAAACTTACAAAAGTCCTTCTTGTAAAAATCTGCGATACTGTCATACTCATCATACGCAATCTTGCGTTCGCCCAGTTCTACATGTGCGATGTGATCTAGTTTGTATGACTCCTGATTTACATAAGTGAAAGTTTGATACAGATCAAGATAGTCTAGAATAGAAATACCAATAAGATCAACTGCGGTCTTTTCGCCGTGCTTAGTATGAACAATATGCTCACGGGTCATGCCCCAAGGAGACAACCGGTTTGCATCGTTCTCACCCAAGACTCTGCGTATGCGAGAAAAAAGATACGCAATATCAAAAAACCTAACGTTCCATCCGGTCACGATGTCCGGGTCAAGTTTTTTCCATATCTCGATGAAGAATCGAAGCAGATCTGACTCGCTACTAAAATGGTGAGAATTAACATTGCTATCATCAATAGTATAATCGCCAATGGCAAGAACGTGAGTCTCAGAACCCACGATAACAGTAATGACAGTAACTTCTTCGTTTGGTCTATCAACATCAGGGAAACCACCTTCACATGTCGTTTCAATATCTAGGTAGGCAATCCGAATCAGAGAAGGATCATATTCGATGTCCTCCTTGAACAAATCACCTATAAACTGATACACATAATCTGTGTTTCCGTAAATATTAAATCCATTAACACCATCGTAGTCACGAACAAAATTTCGACAATCCTTGATTGTGCCGGGGCGGAATGGTTCGACATACTTCCCATCCAGAGTCTTATACTCTGTGGGAGATGGTGAATTGACAAAGAGTGTAGGATTATACTCCACACTCTCCTGCACTCTTTGTCCTTTTCGATATCCGCGATAGAGAACACGGTTCCCTTTCAGCGAGACATTGGTATAGAAACCCATCAAGAATCCTTACAGCGTAGACCTGCTTCTGTATG
>CEPH01005335.1_pt1 | contig 10994 bp, 13 predicted proteins | sample 530571 | NCBI WGS metagenome assembly CEPH01 (sample SAMEA2620413, study PRJEB7988) | marine metagenome | biome: marine biome (ENVO:00000447); feature: surface water layer (ENVO:00002042); material: "saline water (ENVO:00002010), including plankton (ENVO:xxxxxxxx)" | depth 5 m | reverse complement strand
TAGACCCCCCCGTACATTATGGGGGAGGGGGGTACGCGACAATGCCGATGCTGTGTACGTTCTCACGTACACCCCTCGTCGAGAATAAATAAATGGCGAGAAGGTAGACCAGCAGCGTGTTTTCAAGCATGCGCTACGATGCCGTGCTGGTCTATGTTCTCGACGACCTCCGCGAGAATGCAGTGTTTACGTGGTTGCCGAAAATACGGGCAGGCACGTCATTCTCGCAAACCTAATCGAGAACGCCCACCACTACGTTACTCTCGCGCTATGCATGGCGTTGCATAGTTATGCAGCCCTCGTGCATGGTCATGCGGCGCCGTGCATGGCGCCCGGTCGTGCGCGGCGCCGTCGGCGATTGGTGCATACGGTCGGCCCACACTTGCCTGCCCTGGTGCACACGCTGCCGCGCCCTGCATCGCCGAGAACGTCGACCCCGTCGGCCGTGATACCGCCCGTCATACCGCACACAGTGGGCGCCCCTGCCGCGTATCACGCCGACAACGTCGCCCGGCTGGGCGTTGTCATTGACTTAGGCCGCCCCCGTGTTGCACCTTGTGATACCGCCGGTATGACAGCGACAAGGCGCCTTGATCGCCTGCTTTCGGCCGATTTTTGGCCCGTGTCATACCATCCGCGACCATATACAGGTTCCGCCAGTATGACACCGAAGCGCCCCCCAGGACCTCGATCCGGCCGCTGCCCCGTGATCTCTCTAGTGTGATCCGGTATCACAAGAGAGAGAGAGAGAGAGAGAAGGCCCCGCCCTGCGGCGTTCTCGCTGTCATACCGCCCGTATGACGCGGTATGACACGCCCTGCAGCCAGCGCCCCCGACCTCGGCGCGCTGGGCGTTCTCGACGTGCGGCCCGTCATACGCTTTAGAGCGGCCCGTATGACGCCTAAGGGCCTCGGCAGGGCCCAGCACGGCCCCAGGGCTCCCGAACGACGACAGCCCGCCACGAGGGCGGGCCGTTGCGATTCCGCGGGGCCGTCAATACTGATCGGCGAGCAGCCGGGCGACGTGCACGCGGTCGGCGTCCGTCGTTTCCCCGTTCGCCCAGCGGACGAGGGCCGCCCCCATTTCGGCGGCGCCGTGCTTAGCCGCGAGGCGCAGCGCGTAGGCCATGCCCGCGGCCTCGTCGAGGTCGACGACCCACCCGTCGACCGTCACGCCCTCGACTGTGTGCCGCCCATCGGCGCGGTATTCGATGCCGTCGAGCAGGTCGATCAGGGCGGGCGACGTTCCCGGGCTGCGCAGGTTGCCGTATGTCGCGGCGAGGTCGCCGTCGCCGTCAGCGTTGGTAATCGGCAGGCCGCGCTCGGCAAGCGGGATGCGGTCGTGGATGATGTTGACCCAGTGGATCGGTGCGGTCGTGGTCATGGTTTCCCCTCGTGGTGGTGGTGGTCGGGGCGTGGCGCCCCTACCCCTGAAGCCCCGACCCTCGCGGGTACGGGGCGGGCTGCGCTGGGCGAGTCACAGGATGGAATAGAAATCGATCTGCTCGTCTTCGTCGGGGTCGATGTCGCGCTCGTCGAATCGCGCATTGGCGACCCCGCCCATGAACGGGCGGGCGAGGTCGAGATCGTCGAGCGTGCCGCAGAGGCTAACGAACTGCCCGCGTGCGCTGCTGCTGGACACCGTGACCTCGACGACAGCGCCGGTAGTGTTGAAAAGGACCGTAGCGATGGCGGTCTCGATGATCTTCCGGCGCTTCTGGTTTTCGGTGTGGGTCATGGTGTCGTCCTGGGTAGGCGCCGGGGTTCCCCCCCCGGCATGTACATACCTTAACCCTGCACGGTTAATGGTGTCGAGTATTTCGCACGAAATAATCAACGCAATGACGAAATCCCGCACGGGGCGGGCAGTCTGAAGGCCGATCACCGCCGATCGTGGGCGGGCGTATCGACCAGACGCCGGAGCGCACGCATAGCCGACGCCTCGGTGCTGAACTCCCGGGGCGCACCACTCGCGCGCAGTAGTGCGGCGCTCGTCCCGTCAGCCTCGGCGCGGTGGATCTCGTAGACGGTCCACCGGCAGGGGTAGCCGCCGCGTCCGCTTGTTCGGGTTGCGCGGCGGATGCAGTAATCGGGCGTCTTCATTAGTCGTCCCTGGGTTGGGGTTCTACTGCCTCAAGCCCCGACCGCCTGGGCGGTACGGGGCGAGGCAGGCGCCGGGCGCGCTACCAGTCGAGGCGCTCGGGCGCGGCGCCGCTCCCCTCGGCCCAGATGACCACGCAACGGCGCTCGCCCTCGTTGCGGATGGCGCGGGAGCCATCGTTGAAGATGATCTCCACGCAGTTCGGGTCGCTGAAGCCAGCGGGCAGCTCCCGCAGGATGCGACGACGCACCGACGCGATCCGGGTAATGGGCAGGGGGCGGAAGGTAGCGGAGGTCTGCGGCATGGGATGCTCCATCGTTTTTGGGGCCGCTTCCGTAGGCGGGCTCATTCCCCCCCCGGCATGTTCATACCTTAACAGACCCCAGGAAACATGCGCAATAAAACCACGCACAAATAATCACAACGCAACGAGAACACGCAGCAGCACGCGATCACCGAATGCGATCACATGCGATCACCCGTGCGATCACCTGCGGGGCGTCACCGCCCGACGACCTGCCGCCGCACGTTGGCCAGCGCCGCCGCGTGTCGCTCGACGTCCACCTCGGCGCCGACGTAGCGCCGGCCTTCGCCAGCCTCGACGACGGCCTCGGCCACCGACCCCAGGCCGGCGTACAGGTCCAGCACGAGCCCCCCAGGCGGCACCCAGGCCCGCACCCAATCGGCCATCCACGCAACCGGCTTGCGGCTGTGCTCCTCGGGCGTCGACGTGTAGCCGCTCCGGAGCACGACCCGAGCACGACCCGCGGCCCCGCCCTCGCGCACGCCGAGCAGCACCGGCTCGGACTTGCCCCGCCAGTGGTAGCCAACGCCTGGGGCGCTGCCGGATTTGGACCACGCCCCGCCCGACTTCCACGCCAGCCCAGGCACCCGAAGCCACGGCGGCAGGTCGCCCCCGAGGGCCTCGACGACGAGAGGCCAGCACGCCCAGAGGGCGAGGCGGCCGCCTGGGCGCAGCAGCTCGACAGCGGCGGCGAGGTGGTCGCCGATCTGCCGTTCAGTCAACAGCCCATAGACGCCATCGGGGGCCGCGACGCCCGGGCGCTCGCGGTACGCATCCCACGGGGGATCAGCGACGACGAGGTCGACGGATCCCGGCTCGACCTGGGCCAGCACGTCGGACACGTCAGCCCGGAGCAGGTCGACCTCGGCCGGCAGCTCGGGCACCCGTGCCCCGATTAGTTCGATCTGCATGGTCTCCCCTCGTCGCCTACGAGGCCGACAGCCGCCGCGGCCGCTTTGGTGATGCGGTAAACGCGCTGCGCGAGGCCATCGATCCGGGCGCTGCGCGTGCTGCGCCCTCGGCTGTCGGACACCACCCACCCACGTTCCGCCCACCGACTGATCGTGCCCTCGACGTCGTACCGCCGGCGCGTCAGCTCGTCGCGAACCCACGAGGCCCGGAGGTCGACATGCTCCCAGGTGTCCGCGCTGCTCATTGCACCGATCCAGCCGCGCACGGGTACCGACGGCGACCCCTCGCGCAGCTCGTGCCGGCCATAGAGGGCCGTAGGCGTCGCGAACGCACCGCCCAGGACGTCGACCAGCGCCGCGGCCGGTCGGTCGGCGTCCTCTCCACCCGTGACGGCCGCCCGTGCCACGTATGACAGCGGATCGACCTCGTCAGGCGCTGCAGGTAGGCCGGCGTCCTCCGCGACCGTCTGCGCGACGTAAAGCAGCGCGACAGGTTCGGCGAGGCGACCCGCGACGGCCCCCTGCTCGCCCAGGACTCGCCGATAGTGCGTTAGCGCGTGGTCATAGGCCGCCCTGTACCGTTCGCGCCCGTCGGGCCGCAGGAGGCAGTCGACGACGCGCGGGCCGAGGTGGCCGTGCGACTGCAGGGTGCCCAGGGTCAGCGCCTGGGCAACGGCTGCCGAGGCAAGCGGCGACCCGACGAGGCAGATCGTCCGCGCACGGGCGCCAGCGTCCTCGGAGAACGAGGTGGCGCGCGCCTCACCTGTCGACAGCATGACCGACCGCCACGTGGCCGAGACGCGCAGCCCGACCGACTGAGCACCGCGGCCCGGCTTCGCTCGGCCCTTCGATTGCCCCCAGGCGTGGGCATACAGCAGGGCGGCGACGTCCTCGCCCTTGCGTGCCTGCTTGGTGTCGTCGAGGCAGATCGGCAGGTGCGACAGGAACGACGCCACGCCCTCGGCCCGCGAGGTCGTCAACGACCACGACTGAAGTAGCCCCCGCTGCGACGGCTCGCCCCACACCGAAGCGGCCACCCGAAGCACCGTCGTCTTGCCCTGCGATGTCTCGCCCGACCAATCGACGATAAACCCAGTGGGCACGTCCAGGTAGTCGAGCAGCACCGACGCGATCGACGAGTAGATAGCGATCCAAGTGCCGGGGCACCACCGGCCCTCGTGGATGGTGGCGACCCACGACTCCCACGACCCCGCCGCCGTCAGTCCGTCGGCGAGCTGCTGGGCGCCCTCGTCGCATCGCAGAGCTACGCCCGGGTCGTCGCCGATCCAGCGGTCGCCGAGCAGGAACCCACCCGCGACCCATCCGCAGCGGCCCGCAGTCTGCTCGACGGGCAGGGCGCCGGCGTTCGCGGCCGTCGCCGCGTCGATGTAGGCCGCGATGTCGCGGGCGTTATGCGACCCGACGGGCAGGCCGTAGGCCGCGAGCGCCACGAGGCCCGCACGGTCGGCGAGCTGCACCGTGTCGGCTACGTGGTCGACCGGTCGACCGGACCACGACGGCCACCGCAGCCGCAGGGCGCACTCGCCGGATTCGACGTCGACGAGGCGCCCCGCCACGTACAACGGCACGGTGCAGATCCGATCGGCCTCGTCCGCGTCAGACACGCGCCAAACGCCGCGCGCGTCCACTTGATACCCGTGGGGCGTCGTCCATCCGTCGGGGGCGTACGGGGCGCCCTGGGCGTCGCTACGGCGCACGACGCGCAGCCCTCGGCCCCGGGCCTCCGCCATGCGGGCGAGCGTCCGCACGTCAGCCGAGATCCCACGTACAGCCCGCAGCCGCGCGACGACGCCGGCCCACTCGCCCGGCGCCTCCCGCGTCAGCCCGCCCAGGTCGTCGAGGGCGGCCTCGTCTGCCAGCGTCGAGGCGATCACGCTCGCGAGGGCCTCCCGCGTCTCGGCCGCCTGGATCTGCGCGAGGAGCGCCGCGGCACGGGTTCGGCCTGCTGCGAGCAGCACGGCGGGATCGGTTGCCTCGACGCCCACAAGGGCGGCCAGTTCGGCGCTATCCATTCAAGCCCCCTCGGCGACGTGCCAGAGCGGCGCGGCATAGCCGCAGGAGTTCCGGTGATCGCATGCAGCGCCGCCGAAGGTGTGAGGGGCGAGCAGCCACCATAGCGAGGGCCGCCCGCATGCGGGGCACTGTACGCCCTTCACAATGTCGCCCGCAGGTCGACGGATGACCGATCCGCCCATTCGCTCGCCCAGGGTTTCGCGGGCCTGGGGGTCGCTGTCGAGCACCCGACGCACGGCTGCGACCGTGTCGCCCTGATCGGCGTACCGCCTCGCCTCGCGCGCAGCACGCGCCCGGCGCTCCACCTGGGCGGCCTCGACCTGCCGCCGCGCGTCGTCGACCCGCTGCGCGAGGTCGCCCAGGTCCAGCAGCTCGCCCGGATAGCACCGCGCCCAGGGGGTCGCATGTCGGCCCATGCAGGGCAGCAGGTACAGCCGCGACGGATCGGAGCACTTCGGATCGGCGACGTCGCCGTCGCCCCGCAGGGCCGCGCGGTAGACGCCCGACCATAGCGGCGCGGGCACCGGCTCGGCCAGTGGTAGGATCACGCGCAGCTTGTGAGCCTCGGGCGAGTGCGACCACGAGGTATGGACGACGCGGGCGAACCCGTCCCACGCCTCGACGGCCTCGTCGATCGTCCGCCCGTCGTCGTAGTCGAGCACAAGGGCCGACACGTCGACGACGTCGGCAGCACGACGGCGCCCGCCTTCGCGGTACCTAACCGGCGACCAGCAGGGCGCGGATCGCTTCGCCTCGTCGTCGTCGCCCCAGTGGGCGCGGAACTCGATCAGCGTCTGCGCGAGACGCTCCCAGGTGAGATCCCGACCGACAGGCTGCACGGTGCGCACGTTCTCGAAGAATGAGACGATCACGACATGCCCCCGAATAGCAAGCCCTGCCGAGGGTCGCGCGGTCGCACGTCCTCGCCTCGAATCTGCCGCACGACCGCGCCGAGGTAATCGCGCCCGTCCTCGTCGATCTCGCACGTCACGACCTGCCGGGCCTCGTCGGGATCCGCTCGTGCCATCCACTCGGCGGCTACGGCCTCGCGACACGTCCCGCCGAACGGCACCCAGACGCGTTCATGCGGTCGGCTGCTCGCCCGGATAATGCGGTCGGCGAATGCGACCGGCTTTTGGCAAGCGTGCAACGTGTCGCCGTCACTGCCGCGCAATCGTTCCGGCCCTTGAACCATGCCCGAGTGCCACACGTTCGAGACGCCCACCGGCGCAGTAAATGCGGGGCGGCTCGCTTCGTACGAGGCGCGGAGGTGGTCGTACTCGGCGCGGAGGTGGTCGTACTCGGCGCGGAGGTGGTCGTACGAGGCGCGGAGCCCGCCGTCCGGCCACGCGGACGGGTGCACGAGAAAGGGGCGGTCTCGGGGCGCCCCGTGCTCGGCGGCGTAGGCGGCGAGCTGCTCGTATGCCTCCCACGTCGGGAGGGACCATTGTGACCGTCCGAAGTAGTGCCCGGCCATGCCATTCGTTCCCATGGCGGTGTCCGCCTGTCGACGTTTCAACCCTGCCGCCTCCCACTCCGCAACAAGGAAGGTCCGCGCGAGGTTCCGATCGTCACGCCCCGCCGCGTAGGCAATCTCGGAGCCCGCACACGTCGACGGCGCCCACGCCTCGCGCTGGTAGAAGCCGCAGACCTCAGTCACGTCGTACCAAGTCCGAAGGCCCTTCACGTCGCACTTGCCGGCCATGAACCCGACGCCCTTGTCCCATGTCACGAGGGATCGAAACGTCCACCCGCGCGCCACGATGCCCGGGTGTAGCGTTGCCCACCCCTCGGCGGTATTCCAGACGTAGAGCGACGCGGACGGCGCGCAGAGGCGCCCTACGTCGTCGAGGTGCGGCGCGTACCACTCCGGCAGGCCGGACACCTTCATCATGTCCCACGCTGCTTTGCGCATCCCATAAGGGCCGTCGAGCACCGCAAGCGAGAACGAGCCCGCGGCCTGCTCGGCTGCGACCTGCCGCGCGTCCGCACGGTGGATCGTGTTCGTTGGCGATTGATACACGATCACGAGATCCACCCACGGCGGCGATACTCGCCCCGCCTCGCCTGGGCGTACCCGCGGTACGGCCCCCATGCGTCGACGACGTCGACGACGACGGGGTCGGGCGCGTCGTCATGCGGCCGCAGGGCCCGGCCGATGCGCTGCAACGTGCGGCCCACGTTCTGCGTCGGGGCGGTCAGCATGACGGCCGACACCCGGGGCGCGTCGAGGCCCTCGTCGGCGAGGCTGGTAGCGACGACGACGTCGACCCGACCGGCCCGCATATGGTCAAGCACCGCCGCCCGTTCGATCGGCTTCATGTCGCCCACGAGGGGCACGGCGTGCAGGCCGTGCTCAGTCATGATCTCGGCGAGGCTGTGCGCGTGCTCGACGAGCTGCACCAGGGCGAGCACGACGTGCCCACGGTCGACGAGCAGGCGCGCCTCGGTTGTGATTCCGAGGTTCCGCGCGACATCCAGAGCGAGCGCCCGCGCCCGCTCGTGCGGCTCCATATCGTCGAGGTCGACGGCGGGCGCGTACCATGTCCGGATCTCGGGCCGCAGCACTCGGCCCGCCGATTCGAGCACACGGTGATCGACCTCCGCGACCGTCGGCCCCAGCGACGCCCGCATCCACGGGGTAAGCCCGTCGGCCCTCTCGGGCGTCGCGGTCAGCCCGTAGCGGTGCCGGCCTCGCATGCCGGCGAGAACGCCGGCGAACGTCCGCGCGGGCGCGTGGTGGGCCTCGTCCTGGATGACGACGCCGAACGCCTCGCCCCACTTGTGCAGGCGGTGCCACTCCCACCGCCCGAGGGTCTGCAACGAGCCCACAACGACCCGCCCGACCTCGTCCGGCAGCTTGCGGCCGTAGCCGACGACCTGCGCCTCGACGCCGAGGAACTGCCGCACGCGCTCGACCCACTGATCCGCCAGATCGCGCGAGTGAACGAGGATCAGGGCGGGCGTATCGTGAGCAGCGATCAGACCGCAGCCGATCACCGTCTTACCTGCGCCCGTGGGTGCGACGATGACGCCGCGGCCGGCCTCGACGGCCGCCTCGACGGCCTGCTGTTGGTAGGGGCGGAGGTCGCCCCGGAACGCCAGCGGCTCCGCCTCTGGGCAGGTCATGCGGTCGACGGCGTCCGCCTCCTCGATCCCAGGCGCGTAGCGCGGCACAATCGCGCCGCCCTTCCAGGGTCCGCCGTCCTGCGTCCGTACGGGGTGCACCCGTTGCGCGGGCTGCTGGCCCCGCGGGTAGCGCAGCCACGCCAGATAGGCAGGATTGGGCACCGATAGTGCCTTGACCCAGCGCGCCCGGGTTCGGTCACCTGGGCGCAGCAGGAGGCCACCGCAGATCGCGCCCGTCATGACTGCACGGCAGCGTGATCGACGACGTCGAACCCAGACGCCCGCAGCGCTACCTCGGCGAGTTCCACGTCGAGCACCGACGCCAGCGCAGGCCAGTAGCGACGGGGCACGAGTCGATCGCCGACCCACCAGCGGTACGCCGAGGTGCTGCCTACGGCTGCGCCCAGTTCGACGGAGACGGCCACCGCCAGCTCCTGATATGTAGTAATCCCGCGCACTTGTGCGGCGGCGGTCAGCCATTGTCCGGCGTGGTTAGCGTCCATGCGATACCCTCCCAGGTGTCCGGGAACGTATACCGGAACCGTCAACCAATGACAAGGGGAACCGATGGGACTGATCGACGACATGCGATCCCGATTTGCCGAGATCGAGGCGACGGGCATGGAACCCATGAGCGTGCACGCCACCTCATGGGGTCCGGTCTCCGTGATGGTGCCCGCCGCCCAGCTGGTGGCCTGGATCGAGGCAACCGGCCGAGAGGCTGACGCGAGGGGTCAGACGACGGCAGGCGTGTCGATGGTCACGGTCGATTGTGGCGGCGTTTCGTACGTCTCCAGGGTCCAGCGCACGAGGCCGATCGATGATCCGATCGGCGTCCTGCGGGGTGACGGATGACCGAAGCCACGCTGCGGAACGTCACCACCTACCCGGACCGCGAGGCGTGGCTCGCCGACGTCACGCGCGACGGTGTCGGCGCGACCGACGCCTGCCGCCTGCTGGGCCTGTACCCTGCGGCATGGGGCGGCCCGTGGTCGGTCTGGGCCCGGTACCACCGCCCCGACGCGATCAGACCGCAGGAGGGCGCCCACCTGCGTGCGGGCCTCTATTGGGAGTTCTCCGCGCTGGAATGGTACCGAACGCACCGGCTCGACGCCGACGTGACGATGCGATCGCCGCTATGCCGCATCGAGGGCGGCCTGCTGCGGCCGTCGCCCGACGCCATGATCACCAACGCCGAGCAGCAGATCGTCGGGCTGGTGGAGGTCAAGTGCCCCCGGGCCGGATGGCATGCGTACGCGCCCGACGGCCACGTCGTCGAGGCATGGGGCGAACGCGGGATCAACCACTACCCGGCGCCCCTACACTACTGCGTGCAGGTATACGCGCAGCTAGCCGCGGCACGACTGGCCGGCCATCCGGTCGGCTGGGCGGATCTGCTGGTGTTCTTCGGGCCGCAGGATGTGCGGACGATCCGATTTGTGGCCGACGAGGCCCACGAGGATCAGCTCGTCGAGCGCCTCGCCCAGGCCCACGCCGAGATCGTCGTCGACGGTACCGAGCCACCGCCCGACCTCTCGGTTGATGCATGGCGCGACCTTGTCGAGAGGCCCCGAGATGCCGACCACGAGGCCGACGAGGATCTGGCCGGCATGCTGCGGCAGTTCGCCGCCGTCGCTGCCGTCTATCGCGACGCTGGGGAGCAGCGCGATCGACTGCGCCGCGACATCCTCGCCCGCGCCAACGACCTGGGCGCCCGCCGTCTGATCTGGGACGGGCAGCGCCTCACAATCAGCAGCCGCGGATCGCTGACCATCCGGGAGATCAAGCCATGACCACGATCGACGAACAGCTCGACACCATGCAGGCCGAGATCGACAGCTTGCGCGCCCAGGTTGCCGAGGGGCAGCTCGCGGGCGCGCTGACCGCTGCGCAGGCTGCCCTCGGGCCGGTGCGCAAGAATAAACGCAATCCCCACTACCGATCGACCTATGCCGACCTCGCGGCCGTCTGCGAGGCCATACGCGAACCCGCGACGGCTGCCGGCCTGTCGTGGTCGCATACGACGCGGCAGGCGGGCGACGGCTGGATCGTGATTGAGACCACGATCACGCATGAGAGCGGCGCAACGCGCACGCATACGTTCCCAGCTCGCCCGACGAAATCGGACCCCCAGAGCATCGCCGGGATCGTGTCCTACGGCATGCGCTACGGCCTGATCATGGCGTTCGGGCTGGCTACGTCTGACGACGCCGACGGGCAGCCGCGGCGACCTCGTCGAGCTGATCCACCGGTACGCAATCCGGCGGGCGGCGTATCCATGGCGGCGGCCTCGTCCGCGCTCGGCGACCTCGGGCTGACGGTCGAGGGCGTCGACCGCTGGCGAGCTGCGCAGGGTCGGCCCGCGCTGTCGACCCTCGACGACCAGCAGCGCGCGCAGCTGCTCGCCTACCTGCGATCGTCCGATCAGGCGAGGGGGCAGATCGCCGAGAGCGTCGACGGGTAGGGAGTTTCCCGTGGTGCCGCGGTGTAAATGTCATGCGGATACCTTGCAAGGT
>CEPH01056950.1_pt1 | contig 10999 bp, 14 predicted proteins | sample 530571 | NCBI WGS metagenome assembly CEPH01 (sample SAMEA2620413, study PRJEB7988) | marine metagenome | biome: marine biome (ENVO:00000447); feature: surface water layer (ENVO:00002042); material: "saline water (ENVO:00002010), including plankton (ENVO:xxxxxxxx)" | depth 5 m | reverse complement strand
AAAGAGTTACTGTTGGTTTATCCATTTAATTGCTCACTTATCCATTGCTCAAGAATAACTTTTGGTTTCCAACCCAAAACAGTTTTCGCTTTATTTATGTTAGCAAGTGTCTCCCGTGATTCACCAACTCTTGGATCAATCATTACCGTGTTTTTTGAGATGAGATCAGCGAGTTCATTTACTGAGTGGTTAGTCCCAGTTCCAAGATTAAAAACTTCACCATATTTTTTCATCTTAACTGTTGATGCAAGAATATTTGCATTAACCACATCAGAAACGTGAGTGAAGTCTCTTCTTTGCTCTCCATCCGGAACAATTGTGAGTGGCTGTCCTTTCTTCAATTGCTCTAAAAATAAACCGATTACTGGAGCATACTGACCTCTTGTTGGTTGACGCTCACCATAAACATTGAAGTATCTAAACACGACCGTTTCTAATTCAAATAAATCAGAATACATCTTGCATAGTTTTTCACCCGAGACTTTTGAAACTGAATATGGATTCAGACAATCATCTGGCTGAGTTTCAACGTTAGGAATTTTATTTTCTAAGCCATAAGCAGATGATGTTGATGAATAAACAACTCGTCGCACTCCAGCCTCTCTTGCCGCTTGTAAAATGGAACAGGTGCCGTATGTGTTTGTATTAACTGCCTTTAACGGATTGTTAATCGCTGGTTGAATTCTAGATTCTGCTGCCAAATGAAACACGGTATCGACATTATCAAAAAGGCCTTTAATGAGATCATAATCGCAAATGTCATACTTGTAATACTTTGCTTTATCGTTGTAATGAAAATACTTGTGTGCGTCCGAGGACTCATCATCAATCACAGTGACACCATGTCCAGCGTTAACTAAACTGTCAACAATATGAGAACCAATAAAACCCGCACCACCTGTTACTAAATATTTTTTCAATTTTCATTCTCCAAGTTAGAAACGGCAGATTTCATTTCAGCCCAATCCCAATTTTCTCTAATGCGTTTGTTTTCATCCCACACGACTTGTAAAAGATTAGATGAAACACCATGATCCTGCATGGTTTTAATCATCGCATTTATGTCTTTGGGGAAACATCCTCCACCGAATCCTTTTTCACCGTCCCAGCCAGGAACCTGAAAATGAGATTGACCGACTCGTCCATCAGACATTATTCCCTCAATAACAGCATCCCAGTTTAAATTCATTTCATCGGAGAGTTCCTTCAACATATTAAAGAACATAATCTTTGTTGAAAAGAAACAATTCATAGCATATTTAATAAGTTCAGATTCTTCGGGAGACACGACTTGAACTGGTGTTCCGGGCAACCGTTCACTTAGTAATTTTTTCACCTCGTCCCCGGCTTTTTTATCAATACACCCAACGATGTTTCTAGAGGAGCAAATAAAATCACTCTTTGCTGTTCTCGCTGTAAGAAACTCGGGACAGTGAACAATTCTTAGATTAAATTTTTCAACTAAGTCCCTTGTTGTTCCGACAGGAACTGTTGACTTGATAATAAAAATTTGATTTTGTTTTCTTTCTTTGAACTTCAAAACATCTTTGAAAAAGTCGTGAGTGATAGAAAGATCCGCCCTACCACCCTCGGCACTTGTCATTGGAGTTGGAAGACAAACAAAAATAAAATCAGAGTTTAAAAGAACAGACTTTAAATCATGTGTTCTTTTTTTAGGATCTAAATCATAGACACGAACTTCATTAAATGTTGTAAAACCATGAGCAACGGCAGATCCAACAAAACCATTTCCAACCACACCAACACTTTTTTTATTTTTATTCATCATCATACCCTTCAATATATTCTACAATTGGTTTTATATCTTCTTCGTAAAGCCACAGAGGTCTCTTTAAATTTGCCTCTAAACATTTTCCAGCAAATAAATCCTCCTCACTCCACATGTTCCATTGTCCACGATCAGGAATATTCGTGCAGTTTCTCCAGTCGTAAATAATGTCACCAACATCTCTAGTGACATTAGTTGTCATTTCCATTTTCTTTTCGTGTCCATAACGAGATAGAAGAACACGGAGGAGGGACTCATCTGAAAAGTATCTGTCATCGTATTGAATGTCTGGTGTATTGTTAACTGCCTCTTTTCCATCAAAAACTCGCATGTCTTTCCAACTATTTATTAGATCAACATACGACAAATTATTTGGATTGATAAATTCCTTAAACACATGACCCTCTGCTGTTGTTGGTGCCATGGGAAATTTTCCGCTGTTCCCATAAATTTCCGGAACATGAACACACAACATGGTATTTTTTTTTCTCTGTTCAGTTAGTTTCATCATGTATTCTCGTTGCAAAGGAAGACTGTCAACGTCATGAATGAGGCAAACACTTTCTCCTTGTTCTGATGCAAGAATTAGACGAGAAACTTTACCTAAGTTGTTGGGATGAACACCCTCCACCGTTGGAAAACATGTTACATTTAAATTCGGGTGAAGTCCTTGTAACACATCAACCATATTTTCATAACGTGAATCCTTTAAATTTTCTGTAACAAAAGCCAACTCAACTTTTACCTCTGGAAAAAACTTCCTCCATGCTTTTGCTACCAACGGAATAAAAGGCATGAATATTGGGTTTTCATCACAACTTAAAACAACTTTATCAAATGGCATTTCGCTCATAATTTAACACTTCACTTTCTTGTTAAGATTCCAATTTTAATTCCAGCGTTTGGATTTTTAGAATAGTTTCTGACCTCATGTAATTCATATGTATTTGTTTCGGACAAGAATTTTTTTGCAGCAGACTCAACTTGACACACATCAGAAACCCTTGTCCAATCATCAAGACAGATAACATGAGCCCCCAAAACATCCATTAAACGTAGTTCATGTAGTAAATTTTCCTCTGTTTGCACGCCATCTAGAAATGCAAATGTTATCGGGGTAAAATTAATTAAGTTACTAAAAAGAGTTGGATCGTCTGATCTCTTAGGAATGTGTACCAATCTCCTTGATTGCAAAAAAGGAAGGACAGTCTGAGCCCACGTTTTATAAGGGTATGGCTTTATGTAAGTTTCATTAATGTCACCATCCTCCCAACAAAGTTCAAATGGATCCACTTCTACAACTCCGGTAAAAATAGGTGATTGGCAAAAAACTTTGGTGTTGTGACCCTCTCCGCCACCAATTTCAAGAGCAACACCTCTTGTTTTAATAATATCCAACAAAAATGATATGTCCATGTTTTCTCTGCTCATAATATCTCCAGTATTGGTCGTTTCAATACATTCGTGTGGTAGGTAACTTTTATGTCACCGAACTTTCTTAGTTCAAGATAGTTCTTTCCACTCGGACCGGATATGTATTCTGTTGATTTCATAGTTTTACAGATATCAACTAACCTATCAGTCCCCTTTAAGTTTGTGGGATAATCTAAAACAATTTCTGTTTCTATATCAAGCATTCTACATATTTTTTTTATAATTGCAACGTTTGTTTGAACTAAGTTCTCTTGAATCAAACAATCAAACTGATCGAGTGTTTGTCTAAATTCTTTTAGGTTTTCTTTTATCTTGTTCCAGTCTCTCTGTGGCTCAAGATATTTCTTGTTTTGTATTGGTTCCAATCCCTTGTTAACGGACATTGTATTCCAACGATCAAGCATGTTGAATCTATTTTGAAAGTTGTTCTTTTCAAATTGACAGTGTGTTAGAATAACAAAAACATCTGCACTTCTTATCTTTTCAAAGAAGGGATTCCAAGGCATAAAATTAGGTTGGTGAATTGCAATTTTCACTTGAACCACTCCTTGAAGGTATTCATATTAAACTCTCTGTGGTGAAGATACCAATGATCATGGTTTGAGTCATAATTTTCATGCTCCATGCACTTCCAACCGTCTTCAAATTTTATTAATTCAATATCATGTTCTTTACATATTTCATTTGTATCTTTATTCCATTTGTTAAACGGTGGAACAAATACTTTTGCTTTCGCAAGACTACAACTTGTCAGAATACTTAATTCCTGTGCCTCTTTGTTCATCAAACGATGATCCACATGAATCAGTCCATGTCCAGCCGTAATAACATCATCTCTCATATCAGGAACACCACAAAGATCCGCTTTATAATATTTTCTGTGATCTGAATGTGCGTTTAAAATTTTCGGGAATATTCTTTGTTTGTGTTTTCCTTTTTCATACGACATGTCGTGAACAAGGGGAGAGACACAAAATATGACACGACATCCATTAAACGTTTCATGTAAATAGTCCACCATTTCATTTGCTAAATTCATGTCAGCATTCACACAGATATCATCAAATCTAAAAAATTTAGGCACTTCTAATCTCCTTTTCGAGAGCATCAACTATTTTTTGATATTCTCTTCTTACTTTACCATAAACTTTTTCTTGTTTACCAATGTATTCATTGTCGTGGTAAACTCCACACATTGGACAAGGCTTAAATGTTTTTCTTTCTCTATCGTAAAAAACATCTTCGTCGAACATACCAATTTCAAACCTATCCTTATCATCCTCAAATCCGGAATGCCAATCTGGTATTTCATTATTCCACCATCCCTCGCCGATAAATCTAGGCACTGGCATTGGTTTCTTTTCCTCTAAGTTTGCATTTAAATGTGGAAACCAATCATCATGAACAAAACTGGTGTGAACGACATTGTAATAAATTTTTGCCTGTAAAAATTTTTGGTCTGCACCATGTCCAATGTCATTAACCAAATAGTTGTCTAACTCTCGCTCTACAATTTTTGCGGTTTCTCCTCGCACCCCCCACATTCCACCTGCAATTAACCATCCGTGTTGACAGTTATCTCTAATGATATGAAAATCTTTGTCGCTTTCAAGCCATTCATCAACTGCCGCTTTGTCTCTAATATTCAACCATGAGTCAGTATCTCTTGATATCATAACATCAGAGTCTTTGCAGGCAAAAAATCTCCAAAACATACCCTCAGAATCAATTGAGTTTGTTCCAACGGGAACCACCTCTACATTATCTCTGTTCTTCAATTCGTTAATAATGCAAGTTGGAACATCATTGGAAACATAAAATCTACAAATCCAATCTTTCCACTCTCTCTTTGCGATGTCTGCGTTTATGATCGCACCAACAACGTACATCTCAGAGTCTCCCCACAAACTGAAGGAAATAACTTTTTTCATAACTCTGTTTCCACTAAGTTTTTAACTCGTTGATAGTATGTGTGTTGTTTTGCGAGTTCCAATCCGGATAATGCAATTTTTTCATGTGTTTCGTTCCAATTTGAAATATCGTTCATGATCGTATGAAGATGTTCAAAATCTTTATACATGAAACAATTTTCTCCATGAATAAAACCTAACTCCTCATACTGAGGATCATAATCAGTTAAGAGCAACGTGCCACAACCTATGGTTTCAAATGATCTGTAATTAATATCGTTTGCAATATTTTTGTTAAAATGACACCTATATGAATTAATCGCTTCCACCATATCATCACCTATGACAAAAATATCAAGATGTAAATTAAATTTGTTTTCTAAGTATTTTAAAATTTCAGTTCGATTTACATAGTTTCCACAAAAACCAAAAAGATGTTTTTTAGGAATATCTAGAGGTGAAATTAAGGTATCGTCATAACCATTAGGAAACCAAACATGGTGCGGATCTGTGACAAAATCTTTCGTTGAGTGTAAAAGTTTATCGTAATTACCCTCACTAAAAGTTTTTTCAAATATTTCGTCTCCTCGACAATGAGAGTCAATCGACCATAAAAATTTAGTTGTTTTTACATCTTTAAGGGATGGAACCCAGCCAGTTTCATCCCAATTTTCAATATTTAAAATTAGATCATACTTATCCCACGTCGGGTGTTCCATGAACCACTCATGTCCAAGTCCCCAAACATCACATTCGTGATCGAGTTTTTTAAACGCTCTCTGTAGAGAAAAACACTCTCTAAATTTTCTATTTTTATCATGTCTTCCATTTTCTTGAATTATCAAAACTTTCACTTTGATACCCCGTTATTAAACTTATGATCTGGCCTCATGGCATGTAGAGCCTCTTTAAGTTTATCCGCATACTCCTCAACTGGTACATCATTTTCATCAAACACTTGTCCAACAAAATCGTGTTTATTCTGATACCTAGAAGGAAAACCTGTGCTAAATTCTGCAACATGTCCCGATACTGAAACCGTTGGGTGTCTATTAGAATGTGCGTTGTAATTTGGAAATGAATCGTGTATGAAGGAGTATTTATACATCGCTTTGTAAATACCACGCAAAAACAGTTGATCTATGCCTTTTTCATTCAGAGTATTCTTTGTTCTGTTTTTCCAATAATTAATAATTTCAAAAAAAGAAAGTCCAGAAACACCATCTAATGTATTTCGCAAAATTTCAACGAAAGGCTTACTTTTAACACCCCACATGCCACCCATAATTCTTTCGGTGTGATACGGGTGATCTCGCATTATGTGTAAAACTTTATCGCTTGCTAAAAATTCATTGTTCGCAGAAACTTCTCTTTGTGAAAGTCTGGAATCGGCATCTCTAAATAAAATAACATCAGAGTCATCAACACCAAAAAATCTCCAAAACATTCCTGTCCAATCATTAGATTCTTGAACCACTACAACTTCTGTGTTTGGAATTTGTGTTAGTTGAATCACAGTATCCCGTGAAGCAGAAAGTCCAACATAAAATCTAGAAATCCAATCCGGATAAAATTCTAGAGCGAGTTTAGCATTTTTGATTGCACCAATGTTATACATTGGATCATTACCCCAAAGACTGTAAGCAATAATTTTTTTCATCCAATTGTTCCATTCTGAGTTTGAGATGTTGTTGGATCGTAAAGATAATGATATAAAATTTTATCAAGGAATATCTCTTTTTTCAAGAGGTTACTTTCATAAAGTTTATCACAATAATCAGAGTCCTCACCAAAACTTTTTTCAGGAAATCCTATTTGTTTTACAATGTCTGCTCTGACTGGATTTAAATGATTCAATGGTCTTTGTTGTATTATTTTGCCATCGGGATCTTGAATTTTAAAATGTCCTTGATGTCCCGATGAGTGTGAAAATTCCATGACTGGATTTCCAGATTGATAATATATTCCTTTAAACCCAACACCATCAGCGTCTGAATGTTCATCGAGAATTTGAATTATCCAATTAAAATAATTATCAGACACCATATCATCATCATCAACAAAACAAATATATTTTCCCTCGGCTTTTTGTAATACTTCGTTTCTTTTTTCACCAACTGTTTTTTCTTTGTTGTCGTGTGAAATTACAATTTCAACACGGTGGGCATTCTCTCCGATTATAGATTTGAACTTGTTCATTAGTCTGTTTAGAAAGTGTTCTCTTCCGGTCAAAGTAAGAACACCAACAGAAAGAATAATGTCTTTCTTTTCTTTCGGTACTAATTTGTCTTTAATTTCTTTTTCAATTCTTTTACTCAGGGACTCGCAATATTTTTTTGCTTTTTCAAAGTTATCATCAACATACTTTTTCATTTCATCATACAAGCCAAAATTTTGATCGACTTTTTTACACGCTTCCAAAACTTCATCTGCCGTTTCACAAATAATCATTCCTCGGGTATCAAAAAAGTCATCAATATTTGGACATCCCCAGTATATTGGAATCGTTTTTGAGATAAGTGCGTCACAAATTTTTTCTGTAAAATAGTTTTCTTCTTTGCTACTTTCAATAACAATGGAAAATTTAGATTTGAATAATTCCCTCTTATCATCATTGGGAAGTGTGTCCGGCGATATTGGATTTCTTGTGCTGGAGTAAAATAGTTTGTTGTGTATTTGATTTTGTTTATTCCAAATTTCGTGACGAATTTCATATCCCTCTTTATTACGATGATTTGTCATAAGAAAAGAGATATTATCTTTTTTGTTTTTATGTAACTTATCAATGGAGGGATGATAAAAACCAATGCCATCTTTATGATCTAAGTCCTTATACAACCAAGTCGAACCGTATGGGAAAAAAACAGCGTTATCACATTGTTGAACAATTTCATCTCTTGATGTAATGATAAGATCATAGTGTCTATGGTATTTAATTACATTTTCTGTGGTCTCTGTGTTTTCCGAGGATGTTGGTTCATTAAAGTTACAAAAAACTTTGAATGAATCGGAGGAATCAAATCCAATAAGACAGTTTTTCTTGCATGGTCTTGGTGTATCACCAAATCGTGTAAAATGAATTTCAACTGGTTGTTTAAAATCCATTTGATCTTTATTTACGATGTAGTGTCCATTATAAACAATTGGTTTCATAAAAACTTTTTCACTCCCTCGAACATGTGATCGTCCGATATTTTCATTTTACAAACACGGTTAAAGTTTTCTCTTACACTATCTATACGAGAATCATAATCCTCCATAGTTAAGTTACTTAACTGCTCTGGATTATCATAAAATATAATTCCTTTGCAATCAAAATCCTCGCATATTTTCCTAGTCCCAACATAAATTGGCACAGTTCCGGTGGCAAAGCAATCTGTTATTTTTTCCGTGTAGTATTTGTCATATACAGAATTTTCAATCACGAGAGAGAAAGCATAATCAACGAGAGCATCTTCCTTTCCCGGCCAAACTGTAACGAAATCACCGACACCAACTCTCGGACTATCTCTATATCCACCAAACAAATCAATGTGTTGATAGCACTCATCGACTATTCGATGACGGTTTCGATGTCCAGCACACATGGCTTTCCGTGAAGCGAGACAAGAAATCATTTTTGTTTTTGAATGAACACCCCAGTGTTTTTTATCAGTCCACGGATAGTTGCTCATTGGTGGAACGAATACAGCGTTCTCATACTCGTCTATAATCTCTTGTTCGTGTGTCAATATTCCGTCAAAGTGATGAGCAAACTTATGTAAACGAAATCTAATATCACCAAATAAAGCCGCATCTATCTCTTTTGATTCTGCAAGCCACAAAAAGTTTTTTCTTGTTTTATCTAGCGGGATCATCCCAAGATTAAGTTCACAGTAAACACGAATCATTTCGTTTCCAGTTGTCCACTCGAAGGACTCTGGTTTCTGTAAGGCACAACTAGATGGTCCGGTGCCAAAGTGAAGGCTCACTGCTTGTATTAGAGGGTTCCCACTGATTGCCATTCTATTTTTTCCTCACTCATCCCCATCGCTCGAAGGTTTCCCTTTTTGCTTTCTACATCAGAAAGACCCATCATGATAACGGTGTTATCATCTTGCTCCTTTGGCCATGTGCAATATTCCTTCCCAACAAAAGCAACTTTCATTTGTTTCATAAAAAATTGAACAAGTCCAAAAAGTGGCTCATGATCAAAATGTTTTTTATTCATTTCTAGAGTTTTATTTGAGTTCATAATCCAGTTTTCCAGAAAAATTTCGGCATTTGGTGTCGCACCAATGAAAATAGGAGATGCTTTAAGTCCACTTAATTGTTGAACACTTAAAGAAAATCCTAAATCAAATTTATCGATCATGTGTTCAAAAATATCTGGCTTTTTCAAGAGATATGAATCAATATCTAACCAAACAAAAGGCTCTCTTGTTTCTTTCAATTTATCATAAATGTATTGTGGTTTCGATAAGCAGTTTTTTTGATATGATCCCTCTGATGATTTTTCTTGAATATCATATGGGACACCAAGTTCTTCGCACTCTTTTTTTAAGCGAGCGGCATGATCGGAGTAATAAGTTCCACCATCAACATCACTATAAAAACTAACAATTTTTAAATTCATAATTTAGTCCAGACGATTATCACTTTTTCTTACCGATATGATACTTTGGAATTAACTCCCAATTATTTTTGTCTTTAAATGGAATGATCTTCATTTTTGCCAAACTAACTTTTGGCTCCTCTGCATCCTCGATATCAATAATTTTTAATAATCCCCACTCTTCAAGTAGACTGACAATTGTATTTCTTCTACCTAAATCTTCGTCGGTGATGTTACTTTCAAGACCGTCCAATTCAAAAAGTTCTTTGAAATGAAGAATGACATATCTTCCCCGCTTATGTAAAATGTGGCAAGATTGATAAAGTTTATTTTCTTTTCGTGAGGAAACACCTATTCGAGTTAAGGTTTCCTTCACCTTCAGAAAGTCATCTCTTTCGCTTAGTTCAATCTCGATACCTAAACCGTTAAATATGTCATCTTCTTCATTCACTTTTTCTCTCCGGTGTCAACAAGTTCTTTAATTGTGCTAAGTTCTTCATCGGAGATAAGATCCATGACTTCATTTATTTTTCGATCAGAGTACCCATAATATTCTTTGAGCAGATCGAACTTCTCGGATTTTTCGTTTTTGTCCCACCGAGAGAATCGTTTTCTTTTACGAACAGCATGAACATAGTAATCATACTGGAGTCGATTATCAAGATGAGCGTAACGATTCATTTCATTTGCGTGTAAAACAGTATCCGTAAAATAAGATAAAGACTTATTCACGATGAACGGAGGGTACTTGGATTCCGACAAAGGATCAACCAACATTAGATTTTCTTTTGTGTAGTTGATGGTCTTTAGATAATCACCAAGTTTCATAATACCCTCCGATAGACAAATATACCATATTTAGCATTTTCGTTACTTGAACTCGCAAGATGTCATCAATTCCACGATACATGCCACCATATTGATCTCTTGATCAGCAACATGAGCCGCCTTATATTGATATTCACCAAGAATCACAATCGCTTGTGGGATGGAGGATTCCTTAAGATGAGAATACATCGCATCATAAATCTTTCGCATCAAATCCGTCACGCTGTTGTCAAGATTATCGACAACCCACTTTCGTGCCTCCTTGAAGTTTTTTTCCTTCATGTGAGTCATCAGATCGCTGACATGAATCTCACCGATGCGGCTCAGAATACCAACATCAATCTCACCAGCAACAGAATATCTCTGGAGTTCATTGATAACTCGTCGGAAGTCTGGAAAGTATCGCATAATCAGTTCGGCAAGGACTTTAGGATCGTATTTGAC
>CEPH01001515.1_pt1 | contig 11004 bp, 17 predicted proteins | sample 530571 | NCBI WGS metagenome assembly CEPH01 (sample SAMEA2620413, study PRJEB7988) | marine metagenome | biome: marine biome (ENVO:00000447); feature: surface water layer (ENVO:00002042); material: "saline water (ENVO:00002010), including plankton (ENVO:xxxxxxxx)" | depth 5 m | reverse complement strand
TCAGACAAGTCAATCTTATCCATGAGGTGTTTGAATACCTCATACTCGACATGCACCTTTGAACTCGCTCTCATAGGTTCACCATCTTCATGTCTATAACATCCTCATTGTCATTGAACCATCTCTGAATCCACTGGATACCCATGCTTGCAATCACCATGTTCATGCAGTTGATGTCCTTCGCACTACCATCCCAATCCTGTGCTTGGCAAGAGAAGGAACCCTCTTCACCAATCAACAAGGTATCCATCATCTTAGGGTCAACCTTGTATGAAATCAACGCTGCATTTCTACCAGTTGAACGCAAATCTAGCCACTTCAATTTAGCATCTGACCCAAACCCTTGCCGATACAACAAACGCCTCACAGCAAGGTTGTCTGCACAACACACTACCAAGTCATATCCTTGTAACTGCTTGTCAAGTAGAACATTCCATGGTTGACCATTGATACCTGAGATACACTCAACTTTCTTCTCACCAACATCTGACTCATCATACGCTTGATATCCAAGATTCTTGGTATCAACAGTATCACCATCAAAGACAGTGATGTTGTATAGAGACGCTGTATGTCCGTGTCTCTTTACCTGATTTATTCTCTTTAGGAACTGTACTAAATAACTTCCAATTCCACCTGCTCCTATTATCATTATTTTTCTTTGTCTATTCATCTTCATAACCTTCTAATATTTTCATTTGTGCTTTAATTCTATAACTATCAATAATCTCATGTGTTATGCCATCCATCGATGCTCCAACAGCAGTTATGGCATCCTCAAGAATCGTCCTACGAACTGCGCTCTGTATTCTAGGTAGGCTTTCGTATAGGTCGATAAACATGGAGAAATGATATTGCATTTTCTTCAGTGTGTTTACTATTTCATCTTCATTATTCATATTTTCACTCCGTATAATATTTCGTTGAACGTAGAGTTCTTCCAGTCGGAACCCATGTTTGTTTCTAGAATCACCTTATCTACGAACCGAGATAGTTCGTAATCTGGATTGATGTAAGTATTGTATACTTCTTTTACTCTTTTGTAATCAGTGTTGTCGTTTTCAATCTGTAAACCGATATACAATGTTGCATAAGCGATGTGTATATTGGCTGTGATAGAGGGACGATATAGTATACTATCGACGTATTCTGCAAACGCCATGATATGTCCATAGTTATCTAAATCCTTAATCCAATCTAGATGTCTCTCTATAATCCAATTTATGTTGAACACAATGGAATGTTGCTTCACATCCTCTATCAAATACTTGGAAAACTTCGTCACTACCTTCCTAAGTGTCTTAACATCCACTTTACATTTCTTTGCATGGACATTTAATGGAATGAGATATCCGTCCCTCACAAGAAGGATATAGGATAAGGCAGATGCCTGATAGTCATGTTCTATTCCCCTAGTCAACCCATCTGACTTCAGAGACCTGATACAGACATCCAACTCATTATCCAAGTCCTTGTTCCAACTGAATGGGGTGTCTCCTACATTCCAATAAGATGCAAACACCTTTGTCATCACTCTGACCGTAATGTAAACCACCTTCTTATCTTGTCCCTGTTGTTTGCAGGAGATATGTCTTCTATCCTACGAAGAGTGCCTACCATTTTCGATGCCTTATCATCATTCATGACAATCATGGCTCTTGATGCTATTTGGTCCCCTATGCTAGAGTTGTCATGTATGTTGTCTATGCAGAACGGACCTTCTATCTTCGTATCGGTTATCAGTATGGCACTAGCCTGTTGATATTTTGATGCACTGTTGTTAGCGTGAACCAACCAGTCGAACTTCTTTCCTTGAACGAATAGTGCGTATCTAGCCTTGGACTTGATACCATCTCTATCAACTTGGTTCTTGATGTTCTTGATATAATCACTCAACTCGGTGTTTGAGTATTGTGTGAGTTTAACCATACCACCTGTAGTAGTCATTGGCTCATTGAAATCAACGAGATGCAACCTATCATACTTGTCTGATAAGTCCTTGAGTAGTTGTGTGGCTCTCTTATCAACCATGACCTCTGTTCGATTCTGCTCCATCCACTCTATCATCAAGTATACCTCAGAGTCAGATGGCTCTCTGTTGAAAAGATTGAACCACAGTCTTCGGGGATTGATGTTAGACCACTTCTTCGACCTAGCATGACCAAAACGATATGAGTTGATGAATGTATTAGCATCCTTGATAGAAGTTGAACCCCAAATGCCGTCAGATACTTCAAACGCTACCTCTTTGCTACCTACTAACTCGACATTCAATCTAGCGGAAACCTTCCTACCTTCTTTGTAGAAATGGTATGGTGTTCTGTTCTCTAGTGCGTACAAGATGTTCTCTGGTAGGTTGATGTTTTTCTCGATGTAGTTTCCCATCTTTATTGCACTTCTATTGTCAATACCAAAAAGAATAACTTTGGATAATGTGCTTGCCACATCCTTCTTGTTCTTCTTCACTCCATTCATCTTGAATATCCCATTGTTTCTGGTTAGTAGTATTGACACGTTCCCATCCTTGTACTTCCAAGTGAATTGGGATAACCAATCATTATCTGAATCAGGTGGTGCTTTCCATGATGGTTTCTTCAGGAACCAAGCGTCAACTGACTTTGCCATGTTTGCTAACAAGGGGTCTGCTGAACCGCTGTGAATCGTACCACGAACATTACCAACTCTGATAACAAACTCACCAAACTGGTTCATATTATTATGTCTACCACGGAAAGGTGCGTATGTCCTGTTGCTCCTAAATAGAAAGGAACTAGTTCTCTCTCCTGCTCTGTCACCAACTATAGGTATTCTGTATTTTATCTTCATATTCATCACTTAATTCGTTGTTAAGGTAATACACCTTTCTATCATATATGTTTTCCAACATATCAAAATCCTTTATTTCACTGTAGTCCATTCTAATGTAATAGGCTATTCTGTTATTCACATACTTTGCATCTGTTCTTCCATTCTCTAACCTATGTAAAAGGCTAGATATTGAATCTTTAACCCCATTAGAGGTCATTGAGTTAATCAACTCATCTTTGATATAAAGTAGTTTTTTCTTATTCAATCTCTTCATATTTCACAAACTCCACCTGCGCAAGCGAGTTCACCTTGCAAGTTGGTGTTATCCATAGTCTCGACTATTTGGCTAAGGTCTATGTTTTTCAGTGAATCAAACATAGACTCGTATTGTTTCTTACTAATCTCCTCAAACGGTGCTTGTTTGTACACTCCACCATCATAAGGTAATACGGATAAACCATTATAGAAATCTCTATTCTTCCACATCCAGTTCCTAACATCCTCCCACTCATCCTCACGGATGTTGACAGTTGCAGAGACATTGTGTGTGTTCATTCCCCTAACATGACCGGGCATAACCCAATCAACTGAGAATCTCTTTACTCTCTCTAACATCTCCAAAGCAGACTCATCTCTGGTTATTACATTACCAGATGGTGTCTTCTGTGGTATAGATATGATTGCCTGATTAGGGTTGAAGTAGTCATCCTCAACTAAGTCAGGTAGTTTAGTCACTAGATACTCATAGATAGCCTCTGTCTTCAAGACACGAACTCTCCTAATGTAGTACCTAGAAAACCAAGCATGTATCCCTGATGAGGAACCTAGCACTAGGCTAGTAGTTCCAGCAGGTTTCACACAGGTTATCCTAGCAGAGGGCTTGATACCAAGTAGAGATGCAATCTTAGTGTTAGTTCTCCTAGCAACAGTCGCTGCTTTTTCTAGGTCTAAGTCTAATACCCTGTTACTAGCGATGCCTGTCATGGATACTCCTAGCAGTGCATCCTTTTCTGATGTTCTCTGCCATACCTCTCTGAGATAATGGAAGTCTGTGTAGGATGCTTGTAGTGTCCCTAGTAATGTTGCTATCTCCACTCTCTTATTCAACTCCTCCTGACTTGCAACAGTAGATGCATTAATCTCTGTTAGATTACAGAACTGATATGGTCGTAGTGCTATCTCACAACAAGGGTTAGTTCCCCAATCCTTGTCATTTGAGAAGTAGAATCCCGGTTCACCCGAACCAGACTCCTGCACTCTCTTCCATAGATTGTTAAACACATCTCTAGTTATTCTGTGTCGTAGCAATACTACTGAGTTGTTTGCTCTTGCTCTCTGTGGATTCTTTTCCCAAAAGTGACCTGACTTCGATGTTATCATCTCATCATCATCAGCACTGAACAGACTGATTAGTGCTGCTCTACGAATACCACCTGCTAATACTGCATCTGCAATATGACAAACGATGTCATGTGCTTCAAGAGTAGTTAGATAGTCACCATTGTTCTTGTTAGATAGAATACCTTCTACCTTCACTAAACATTCTCTAAGTGGTTGAGGTCCGGGTGCTTTACCACCACTAGTCTTCAGCAACGAACCCTTTGGTCTAATGTCCGAGTAGTCGAACCTTACTGTTGTTGACCTCTTACCGATATAAGACTCAAACAAGACCTTGACTGCATCAGCCCATCCTTCGATGGAATCTGCAATCAGATGTCTGTATGTTCTCTTAGGGTTAGGCAGTCTAATCTCAGGTAGTTTCTCTACATGATGTCTTTGTACTGAATAACCTACTCCTGTTCCTCCAAGAAGCAAGAACATTGCCTCTGAGAATGACAGGTATGAATCGATAGGCATGTAAGCACAGTTGTATACTCTGTTAGGTGAGAGTTCTATCGGCTTACCTGCAAACTGCATTGACCTCATTGAGGGCAACACTTTCTTTTTCATGACATGATTAGAATAAGCATCTGTAATCATATCACATAATGTTTCTCTGTTCTCTTGAGAAATAGATTCATTGTTCATGACATGCGTTAAATGCATATCCATGTTCCTATTGCAAATCTCTTCCCAAGTTTCTCTTCTTTGTTTTTCTTCTATAAATTTAGCATACTTCATGTGGACTGTAACATCCGAAAGTATCTCTTGTTGTAGTTCCATTTCTTCATCTCCTTTGATTTGAACAGGCTTCGCACCTGTCTGACAGTCAATCTGCTACTACTGCTAAGACAATACCGTACCTTTAGCCACCAACGACAGCGGGTACTAGTTCTACTTGGTCAACTGATTCCCAATCTACATCAGAGATATTCTCTCTGATTACCATCTCACCGTCAATGAACACCCAATGTGTAGGGTGGTCATTGATTTGCTCAATGGCAGATTCCTCGGTCACTGTCAACTCTGTATGTCCTGTTTCGTTTACAATTATCAATTTCATTCTTTTACCTCCATTTTTATTTCATTGTGTTTTTCTCATTTCTTGAATGCGTCCAGTTAGAACATTCATAGTTTGCTCGTAATGCGCACAGAGCGCAGCATACTCATTCGCTTTGCTTACAACTGCTTGTAGGTTTACTTGCGATTGAGCAAGTGCTTTCTCTAGTTCAGCAATACGAGCATCCTTGGTGTCCTCTTTGGACTCTTTCTTCGTCGTTTTCTTCTTCTCTGTCATTCTTCTACCTCCTTTTTCAGTTCATCAATCAATCGTGATGTCTCGCTTTTTGTACTTGGCACATCCCCATCATATCCCAACACTCGCAGGTATTTCACCTGACGTTCGGTGGGCTTATCATGTTGTTGATTGATGATTCGCAATAACGTGGTCATTTGCCTATCGGAAACGTCCTTCCTTGCCAACACTCTGTTTTTCATGTCTTGCAGGAATCTCTTCTCCCAAGTGGTTGTCGCTAAATCCTCACTGAATGTGGGTATGTCGTAATGCTCACATGCCAAGGAGAAATCAATCGCTCTCTGTTCTGCATGGGCCTTCTGCCTTATTGCAATCTGCTCCTCATACCTCTTGCGTTTCTCTGACATCTTGGCAAACTTCTCATCCTCAACACGGACGATTTCTGAATAGTGGTCTATCATATTCTTGAACAATGTCAAGTCTCTGATTAGATTCTCATTCGGATATCCCTTGGTGTTAATCTGAGCCTTCGGATTGTCCGGATGATTCCATCTCCAAACGATAGAACTCATCTTGTAGTCCGGAACACCAAACAAGCCACTTGCCTTTTTCCTAATCTTGGTTTCAGGGATGTGTATTCTGAGTTTTTCATCCCAAACATGCTTGCCAGTCTGATGAACATTGATTCTCAAATCAAGTTCCTTCACTGCGTTGAACGTCGCTTCAAAGTCCTCGCCATTGGCAAACCACCAAGCGTCCTTCTTCAGTGAGTCAACTCTAACGTCAATCCATTCCTGAATCATTTCCTCAGTGATTGCGTCGGGTGAAAGACCAGTCTCCTCTTGTATTGCTCTCATGATTAGATAGGAATTAACGTGGTCTGAACCCACGCACTCCCTAACTCCATTCTCAGTGTTGTGAATCTCAAAGTGATACACAATCTTGTGACCACAGAGACAACTATCCGGGTGAGTGGTTGCCCACACTGGTCTAACTGTTCCAATGCCCTGCCACCAGACTTCGCCGGTTGCTATCCATTCATGCTTGGCATCATCGTAATTATCACTGATAGAAAGTTCTACCATTCTCTCTTTCAACTTCCTATCCCATCTACCATTTCCTAGTTCTCTTTTTGCTCTAACTTCAATCATATTTTCATTCATATTTTCACCTACTACATGCCTTGCAGAAGATTCCCCTGTCCTTGAAGGACTTCCAGAGGATTCCCATCTTCCCGCAGTTAGCACATCTTCCAATCTCTTTACTCATCATCCATCATCTCAAAGGCTCTTTGCTCTCTAAGATAACCAGATAGTAAATCGTTAATTTTAGTGAACAACGCCTCTGCACATCCACCTATTGTCTTCCTGTGTAAGGACAACCAAATCTTGTGCCTAGCGTTCAATACAACTTTCGGGTTATCATCATCATTCATTGTTATCATTATGGGTGGCAACTCTTCATCGTCCACCAACCTAAATTCTACATGTGTTTCTTGTTTCATCTTCTATACCTCCCATTGAAATCATCCTTGGGAATCAATACCTTGAGAGAACCAAATGCTCTCTGGAACATCTCAAGTAAATTGAATATTTTTTGTAATATCCAATATGACCTTTTCTTTTCTATTCTCCTTATCTCTAAGAATGTCTTTTCCTTCTCATATATCATCTGCGCTTCCCAACCACTTAGGAAAGTCAAGAGTTCGTCGTGACCATCACTCATGTCGGTGCATTTGATATCGTCATTACTAATATCGCACAGTCCTGTTAAGTCCTCATATTGCCTAACTAAGTCTTGTGTCGAAAACCAATTCTTCATTTTCATTATCATTTTTATTCCATACCTTAAATCTCTTAATCATCTTATCTAGATTATTCTTCGTTGTTGAAGTCAGGAACTTGTGTCCTCCCTTGAGGAATATCAACACACTGAAAAACTTGTCAATGTGTTCATGCTCCTTGTTCCTGAACTTCTCTCTCAACGGGTCATCCTCATCTAATAGTTTCCAAGTGAATCCTTCTATCTGTTCGATAGCCACTATGCCATTAGTGAATCTGATATGTCCTTTCATTCTTCTTCAATTCCGTGTAACTTGAGCCAAGCAAAATACTCCGCTTCCGCAATGCACAAGCAAGGCTCAGGCTCGGCTTCACCATCAACGGTAAATGAAAGTGCCGTTCCTGTGTCGTTACAAATCCTACAGTTCACCATACAGTTTCCTCCTGATTCTCTCTACGAATTCATCTCGCTCCGCTTGCTTCATTGCGATATGATTGTCCGGCCACCAATCCGGCTTCTTGGTCTTCCAAGTTGCGAAGTCCCACTTACCATTGAGATAGTAGTTCTGGTACGAACGAATCACGAAATCTAAATCAGTTTCACTTTCAATTTTTTCACTTCGATATTCGTCTGCCATTGCTATTGCAAAAGTAGTCAAGCCAAAATCGGGTAATTTTCTTTCCATCTCATCAAAACGATGAGAGAAATCCTGCATTGTTGTGTCTACTGAGTGAATTCGATTCTCGTAACGTAGTGAATACTCATCGCACAGTGCTTGAGCATGTTCACGAAGCCACTGAAAATTCTGCCTTGATTTCCTAGCCCAAATAGTGCAGGGGTGATTCAACATCACTTGCTTGTAAGGTGCTTCCACATCTAACTCAACCATGTTAGCCGACATCATTTGTAGGCTCTCGGTTGGCATCTTCACCACATGCTTGTCTATCATCATCTGTGCCGAAACTCTAGGGTCTTCGTCTAATACAAAAATATTCATTCTTCTTCACCTCTGAAACTTGTTCTCAATCTCTTGACAACAATGGCATCGACTCTCCGCTTGAAGAAGTCACTTCTCATTTCTTCCTTCAAGACTGCTCTCATAACTTTACTGTTAGAGGAGATGTTATCTATTATCTTCTCAAGTCTGTTAACCTTGTTTTCCAAATCTATGATTCTCTGTCTCTCTTGGGGTTCCATATTCATCTTGTGCATAACCCATTGTCGCATACTGTCATTGTTACCACCTTGAGCATATGCGTTGGTGCTTCTCACCAAAGGCGTGTGTCCTTCCAAGTGATTCGTCCTGTGGTTATTGCCTATGTGCATTTCACAATACTTCTGCTGGCTGTTACGACTACGAAAACTCACATTGCACTTATGCCCATCTTCCAATATATATTCGCATCTTTTTATTTTCTTCATTTTATTCGCCTCCTGTTTGTTAATAGATTGTAATAGCAGAGAAAGACAAAGGCCGCCACAGCCTCTACTATCTGAGAACCAGTAAGTGTATGCCATAGAAACTGGCTCTCACCCTTAGCGTTTCTGTCTTTTTTATCTTATAGTAAAACTCTGCTCGCTATATCAGGCTATGAAAACCCAAAAAGTATAAAGGGCGTGAAAACCTGATATTGTGAGTGTGATTAGTAGGGAAATGCAATGCTGAGATGAGATGAAGCACCACTGCTATTGATTCTGCATTTTTACCACAGTAAACCTACCGTTTGAGTTTGGTGGGGGAAAGGAAAGGTACTACGCCCTGTAGCACGAAGTAGGGAACTGCAACCGGGAAAGTTGCCTCAATGTAACTTACGACCCCTGTTATCCTGCTTCATTTTTTATACCGGGAAGCCACACCCACGTTCCTTGTGAGTGCGAACAGGTTCTGATGGATTTGACACACCGATTCTCATAAGAGTTCAATGAACCACCGTCAGTCTGCTTCTATATCTTAATTCCTTTTTATCGCTAAACCCCAAATCCCAACGACTTGTCTAAACAAACTCTCACCATCATGGCCGCTAAACCAATGACAGTTCAAAGGGGGGCTGAAGTGCTTCCACTAAAATACACCCCTGAGATGCAAAGACTCCCTAAGTCAAAGTTGAGTCTGATGTTGTTTACTTCTTTCTCCTGTAAACGAGGAGTAGAGTCAGATAACCAATCAAGTCCTTGATGATATCGTCATCTGATTCCAGTGAGTCATTACCGAGAACAAGCCTGTTTATCTTGTCGTCAATTCTGACCTTGATTTGCTCGTCAGTTGGTGCAGAGGAGAAATACCTCTTTGGCTCTAGGACCGAATCACCATACTGCCTGTTCTTGCTCAGAACAAGTTCCTTTATCTCGTTGAACACTTCAGATATCAGTTTCTGATTCTGAATCAACGAAGATTGAACCTTCTCATTCGCTTCTTTCATTTTGCTGCTGTATTGCTTCTGTTTGCTAAATCCGTCTGTCATGTTATCATACCTCCGAAAGGCTGGAACTTCATCATATTTTCTTTTTTCACCATTTTTTCAGTCCTGTGAAATATTGGGACATTAGAGCAGTGCAATGGTTTTCACCCATTTTTTCAATTTTTCAGTTTTTCCACCCCATCTCAAGGAGAGAGAGGAGGTATGTATTATACAATAGAGTAGTAGTAGAGATAGGTGAAATATATGAAATATTAAAAAATATATTAAAATCATTAATTCTAGGCTAATTTAGCCCATTTTAATTTTTCACCCTGACTGAAAAATAGTGAAAAATACCTCACGAAAGGAAAAACCTGCAAATCTGTAAGATATACACTATTGTAATATTGAATTAGATACTAATATTGTATATATTATATTATACTAATATGATAGAGCAAACCCACTCGGTTAGAAACTAGCGGAAATGTGGTAATCAAATATTTATCCAAACAGTATGCACTCTTGATATAGCCTTTAGGAATCAGTTGTGCAAGTAAGCGCAGTTCTATGAGAATATCTGCGCCGGATGCTCTGACCTAGACTGGCTGCGTGGCTTATAAAGGGCTGACCACGTCAATAGGCCACCCCAAAACAGATGATGTTTTACTAATGCTACCATATGGTAAGGAGAGTTTGCGGAATACCCCATATACCAAACGCATAATCTAAGTCACATGACTAGACACAAGTGGGCTAAATATGAAATGGATGATGAAGACAGACCTTACTACAATCCAAGGTTTGGTGGGAACTTGAAGGAGTTCATCAGGAGAATGGTTGAGGAAGAGGGCTTTACAATAGGTTCTCTATTCCCATACTGGGATGGAAGAGATAACTGTCTCATTAAAGGTGGTATAGCGATTGACGACTACGAGACTATGGCATACCAAGCATTGAACCATGAGCATTCCAATATGGATTTCAAGAAGGATGACAATTCGCAGACTATATCAATAATGATGAGTGGAGACGTATACTGTGATGTCATACCTATCAACGATTGGTCTTACAGGCGTGGTCAAGAGGATGTCGTTAGCAGAGTTTCAAAAGCAATGAGACAGGAAATAATGGGGGATGAAGCATGAGTTACGAATATACAGTAGATGAGTGGTCAGTAGATACGAGGAAGTGGATAATCACTTCACCGAAGAAACTGACTTACGAACAGGCTGTCAGTTTAGCCTGTGACATATACGGCGCAACAACAGACTCGACTGGTGAATACGATTTGTTGATGCCCGGTTTTGAGGGAGTTGTCGTAAACTTCCTTGGAACAGAATATGGTGATGACTCACAACATGAGGTGCTTGGAGATTT
>CEPH01058067.1_pt1 | contig 11025 bp, 13 predicted proteins | sample 530571 | NCBI WGS metagenome assembly CEPH01 (sample SAMEA2620413, study PRJEB7988) | marine metagenome | biome: marine biome (ENVO:00000447); feature: surface water layer (ENVO:00002042); material: "saline water (ENVO:00002010), including plankton (ENVO:xxxxxxxx)" | depth 5 m | reverse complement strand
CTCCCCCGGCACGGGGAGAGGGATAAGAGAGAGGAAATCGCGATGCTTTTCTACGACAGCGCCATGCCCGCACCCAATCCGCGCCGCGTGCGCATTTTTGCGGCGGAGAAGGGCATCGAGTTACCCTCCAGGGAAGTATCGATCCCGCAGCGCGAGCAGAAGGCGCCCGAATACCTCGCCAAGAACCCGCGCGGGCAGACGCCGATCCTCGAACTCGACGATGGCGCGGTGATCGCCGAAAGCGTCGCGATCATGCGCTATCTCGAAGGGCTGCATCCCGAACCGCCGCTGTTCGGCACGACCCCGCTGGAAAGCGCGCAGGTCGAGATGTGGAGCCGCCGGGTCGAGATGATCCTGATGACCGCAGTGGGCGCGGTGTGGGTCCACACGCATCGCTTCACCGCCGTGTTGCCCGGTCGGAACGAGGCGTGGGGCGAGGCCAACCGGCCCCGCGTCGCCGACGCGTTCCGTTTCTTCGACCAGTCGCTCGCAGGGCGGGACTTCCTCGCCACGGATGGTTACAGCGTGGCCGACATACTGCTGCTGACCACCACCGATTTCGCAGAATTCATAGGTTGTGGAATGCCGCAGGATTGCGAAAACCTGCGTGACTGGCACCAGCGTGTGTCCGCCCGACCAAGTGCAAAAGCCTGAGTGGAATTATGACCGACAAGACCCCGACCCCCACGGCATCCTACGCTGACTGGCAGGCCAAGGCCGACAAGGAAGTGAAGGGCCGCGACCTGACCTGGCACACGCTGGAAGGCTTCGATGTGAAGCCGCTCTACACCGCCGAGGATACGCAAGGTATCGACCCCGGGCTGCCGGGTTTCGAGCCGTTCACGCGCGGGCCGTATGCCAGCATGTACACCGGTCGTCCGTGGACGATCCGCCAGTATGCGGGCTTTTCGACGGCCGAGGAATCGAACGCCTTCTACCGCCGCAACCTCGCCGCCGGGCAGAAGGGGCTGAGCGTTGCGTTCGATCTCGCCACGCACCGCGGCTACGACTCCGACCACCCGCGCGTGGTCGGCGATGTCGGCAAGGCGGGCGTCGCGATCGACACCGTGGCGGATATGCAGATCCTGTTCGACCAGATCCCGCTCGACACGATGAGCGTATCGATGACGATGAACGGCGCGGTGATCCCCGTGCTGGCGTTCTACATCGTCGCGGCGGAGCGGTCGGGCGTGTCGCAGGCCAAGCTTTCCGGGACCATCCAGAACGACATCCTCAAGGAGTTCATGGTCCGCAACACCTATATCTACCCGCCCGAGCCGAGCATGCGGATCGTGAGCGACATCATCGCCTACACCTCCGACCACATGCCGCGTTTCAACAGCATTTCGATTTCGGGCTATCACATGCACGAAGCGGGCGCGACGGCGGTTCAGGAGCTCGCCTTCACCATCGCCGACGGCAAGGAATATGCGCAGCGCGCGATGGATACGGGGCTCGATATCGACGCCTTCGCCCCGCGCCTTTCGTTCTTCTGGGGCATCGGCATGAACTTCTTCATGGAGATCGCCAAGATGCGCGCGGCGCGGCATCTGTGGCACGACGTGATGGAAGGGCTGGGCGCGAAGGACCCCAAGTCCAAGATGCTGCGCACGCACTGCCAGACTTCGGGCGTGTCGCTGCAGGAGCAGGACCCGTACAACAACGTCATCCGCACCACGATCGAGGCGATGGCGGCGGTGCTGGGCGGCACCCAGTCGCTCCACACCAACGCGCTGGATGAAGCGATCGCGCTGCCGACAGACTTCTCCGCCCGCATTGCGCGCAACACGCAGCTGGTGCTGGAGGAAGAGACCGGCATCACCAATGTCGCCGATCCGCTGGGCGGTTCGTATTATGTCGAGGCGCTGACCGCCAAGCTGGTCGAAGAAGCGAAGAAGATCATCGACGAGGTCGACGCGGCTGGCGGCATGACCAAGTTCGTCGCTACGGGTGAACCCAAGCGGCGGATCGAGCAGGCGGCTGCGGAAAAGCAGACCAATGTCGACCGTGGCGAGACGGTGATCGTCGGCGTCAACAAGTACCGGCGCGACAAGGAAGACGAGATCGAGACGCTCGATATCGACAACCACAAGGTCCGCCAGTCGCAGATCGCGCGGCTGGAGAAGGTGCGTTCGCAGCGCGACGAGATGGCCTGCCAGGCCGCGCTCGATGCGCTGGCACGCGGTGCGGGGCAGAAGGAAGGCAACCTGCTCGCGCTGGCCGTGGAGGCCGCGCGCCACGACGCGACGCTGGGCGAGATTTCCAGCGCGATGGAAGACGTTTTCGGCCGCTACGACACGAAGCCGACCCCGGTGAAGGGCGTCTATTCCAAGGCCTATGCGGCGGATAACCGCTACCAGCAGGTCGTGCAGGGTGTCGATGCAGTGGAGCAGCGGCTGGGCCGCAAGCCGAAGATCATGATCGCCAAGATGGGCCAGGACGGCCACGATCGCGGCGCCAACGTGATTGCATCCGCCTTCGCCGACATGGGCTTCGACGTGGTCTCCGGTCCGCTCTTCCAGACCCCGCAGGAAACGCTCGAAATGGCGCTGGCAGAGGGTGTCGACGCGATCGGCGCGTCTTCGCTGGCCGCCGGTCACAAAACGCTGATCCCCGAACTGATCAACCTGCTCAAGGACGCAGGCCGCGCGGATATCAAGGTGACGGCAGGCGGCGTGATCCCGCAGAGCGACTACCAGTTCCTGCGCGATGCAGGCGTGCAGGGGATTTACGGCCCGGGCAGCAACGTGGTCGAATGCGCGGCGGACATGCTGCGGCTGCTGGGCCACAACATGCCCCCGCCCGATGACGAACTGGACGAGGCGGCGGAGTGATCTTCGCCTCCCTCGTCACCCCGGACTTGATCCGGGGTCCCGCTTCTCCTTCATTGCATTTGCAAGGGAAGCGGGACCCCCGCCTGCGCGGGGGTGACGAAGTAGAGGAGGTTGCTGAATGAACAGGCTCATCGCTCTCGGATTGGCGTTCTTCATCGCTGTAAATCTTCTGATCACGCTCGCGTACGGGCTGCTTTGGCCGTACCTCTACGACTTGAACATCATCTCTTGGGATAGCCATGCACGCTTCTGGTTCGAGCTCATTTTTCACGGTGCCGTTGCGGCCATAATCGGACTTCCATTCTGCATTTGGTTCGCTCGTCGGATTTCGAAATCTGCAAGTGCTGCGTGCGATCGTTGAGACCAACTCGCCCCCACTCGACCCGCCAAGCCTCACAATAGCGCTCCCCTCAGCACCTACCCACACCGACCAAACGGAACTCTCTCGATGACCGATCTCCACCCAGAAACCCTCGCCGTCCACGCCGGGTGCGAGCCCGATCCAACCACGAACGCGCGGATCACGCCGATCTACCAGACGGCGAGCTACGTGTTCGACAGCCCGGATCACGCGGCGAACCTGTTCTCGCTCTCCGAATTCGGGAACATCTATTCGCGGATCATGAACCCCACCAACGACGCGCTGGAGAAGAAGGTCGCGGCGCTGGAAGGCGGCGTCGGTGCGCTGGGTGTCGCCTCGGGCCATGCGGCGCAGCTGATCGCGTTCCACACGCTGATGGAGCCGGGGTGCAACATCGTGGCGGCGAAGAAGCTGTATGGCGGATCGCTCAACCAGATGGGCGAGGCGTTCCTCAAGTTCGGCTGGGAAACGCGCTTCGTCGATGCCGATGATCCCGAGAATATCCGCGCCGCGATGGACAACAAGACGCGCTGCGTCTTCATCGAAAGCCTCGCCAATCCGGGTGGCGTGGTCAGCGATATTTCCGCGATTGCGGACGTCGCCCACGCGGGCGGCGTGCCGCTGATCGTGGACAACACCATGGCGACGCCTGCGCTGTGCAGGCCGTTCGATTTCGGTGCGGACATCGTCACCCACTCGACCACCAAGTTCCTCAACGGGCATGGCAATGCGGTCGGCGGCGTGATCGTCGACAGCGGCAAGTTCGACTGGAAGGCGCAAGGCGACAAGTTCGCCTCGCTCACCCGGCCCAACGGATCGTACCACGGTGCGGTGCTGGTCGACGCGCTGGAGCCGGTCGGCCCGATCGCCTTCATCATCGCCTGCCGCGTGCTGGGCCTGCGCGATCTCGGCCCCGCGCTCGCGCCGATGAACGCCTTCCTCGCGCTGACCGGCATGGAAACGCTGCACCTGCGGATGGACCGGCATTGCGACAACGCGCTGGAGCTGGCCGAATGGCTCAAGGGGCACGAGAAGGTCGCGTGGGTTTCCTACGCCGGGCTGCGGGACAGCGACTATCACAGCCTCGCCAACAAGTATCTCGGCGGGCGCGGCGGTGCGGTATTCACTTTCGGGCTGAAGGGCGGCTACGAGGCGGGCCGGGCGCTGGTCTCCAACGTCAAGCTGTTGAGCCACCTCGCCAATATCGGCGACACCCGCTCGCTCATCATCCACCCCGCCTCGACCACGCACAGCCAGCTCGGCGAAACCGAGCTGATCGCGGCAGGCGCGGGGCCGGACGTGGTACGCGTGTCGGTCGGGATCGAGAATATCGAGGATATCAAGGCTGACCTGGACCAGGCGCTCGCGGCGGCCGGCTGAGGGCGAGATGTCAGCCGACTGCATCCATTGCGACCACCCGAGGGGCACGCACCATGCCGGCCCCGATGGCGACCTTGCCTGCGCGGTGAAGGACTGCGACTGCATCGGCTATGTGGCGAAGGGCGAGGTGCGGGAGTGACGGTCTCTCCTCCCGTCATTGCGAGTGACCGACAGGTCGCGCGGCAATCCATGGCCCGGAATCTGGATTGCTTCGCTCCGCTCGCAATGACGACAACTGCAGCGGAGTGATTTTCACCGCTCTCGTCACCCCGGACTTGATCCGGGGTCCCGCTTCTTCTTTGGTACCACTCGTAAAGAAGCGGGGCCCCCGCCTGCGCGGGGGTGACGAAACGAGTTCTCTCCAGATTCGAGGTATCGAAGTGACCAAGACCCGCACCAACTCGACCTCCGAGGCCACAAAGTGAGCGCTCCCCAAAGCGGCGCGAGCTTCCTGCCGATCGCCGCGATGATGTTCGCGGCGGGGCTGGGCATTCCCGTATTCGCCTCGCTCAACGCCGGGCTGAACCAGCAGCTCGGCAGCCCCATTGCCGCCACTGCCGTCACCTTCGGCATCGGTCTGGTTATCTCGACGACCGTCCTCGCCTTCGTCGGCTTCCCGAGCGCGTCGGACTTCACCCTCGACAGGCCGTGGCTCTATGGCGCCTCGGTCTTCATGCTGTTCTATGCGACCGCGATCGCCTTTTCCGCGCCCAAGATCGGGCTCGGCAATGCGATCTTCTTCGTCCTCACCGGCCAGCTCATCGCGGCTGCCACCATCGACCATTTCGGCCTGCTCGGCGTGATCCAGACCTCGCTGACCCCCAAGCGCATACTGGGCATCGCGGTGATGGCAGTGGGCCTCTATCTCGCCAGGAAACCCGTATGACCCACATGCGCGCCGACTGGACCGTTGAGGCGGGGGGAGTGACCAACACCTCACCCGTCACCCCGGACTTGATCCGGGGTCCCGCTTCTCCTTTGGTGGCGCGCGAGAGGGAGCGGGACCCCCGCCTTCGCGGGCGCGATGTCTCATGGGAGAAGGTGGAGTGAAGCGAGTAGTTTGGGTTGGCACGTTTGTTCTGGCTGTCACCATCTTTGCCGCTGGCTATGCAATCGAATTTCTTACCACGGTTCTAGCGATGGCATTCGATCTCCCGGGTCCATACGCTGACGACCCGGTCGCATGGCTCTGGTTAGGAGTAAGCACGCTTGCGGTCGTCGCAATATCGTTCCTTTTCTGCAGTCGGTTTGCCGGCCATGTCGAAAAGAAAATCAGAGACGAAAGTACATTCGAATGACCCAAATCCGCACCGACTGGACCCGCGAAGAAATCGCGGCCCTTTTCGACCTTCCCTTCACCGAGCTGCTCTTCCGCGCAGCCAGCGTTCACCGCGAGAACCACCCGCCCGAACAGGTCCAGCTGTGCACGCTGCTCAGCATCAAGACCGGCGGGTGTCCGGAGGATTGCGGCTATTGCTCGCAGTCGGTGAAGGCCGATAGCGGCGTCGAGGCGACCAAGCTGATGGACGTGCGCGCCGTGCTGCAAACCGCGGCGCAGGCGAAGGACGCTGGATCTCAGCGCTTCTGCATGGGTGCCGCGTGGCGCAATCCCAAGGACCGCGACATGCCCGCGATCGTCGAGATCGTGAAGGGCGTGCGCGACATGGGGCTGGAGACCTGCATGACGCTGGGCATGCTGACGCCCAAACAGGCGGACATGCTGAAAGAGGCGGGGCTCGACTATTACAACCACAATGTCGACACCGGCCCGGAATACTACGAGCGGGTGATCTCGTCGCGCAATTACCAGGACCGGCTCGATACGCTGCAGAACGTGCGCGATGCGGGGATCAACGTGTGTTCCGGCGGGATCGTGGGCATGGGCGAGACGCGCGAGGATCGCGTCGGCTTCGTCCACACGCTCGCCACGCTGGAACGCCATCCCGAGAGCGTGCCGGTCAATGCGCTGGTCCCGGTCAAGGGCACGGTACTGGGTGACATGCTGGCCGATACGCCGCTGGCGAAGATCGACGATATCGAATTCGTCCGCACCGTGGCGGTGGCGCGTATCTGCATGCCGATGAGCATGGTGCGGCTCTCCGCAGGCCGCGAGTCAATGTCCGAGGCGACGCAGGCGCTGTGCTTCCTCGCGGGTGCCAACTCGATCTTCACCGGCGACAAGCTGCTGACCGCGCCCAACGCGGGCGACGACAGCGACGGCGCGCTCTTCGCCAAGCTGGGCCTGACACCGCTGATGCAGGAAGAGCCTGCGCGGGCCTGCAAGGTTGCGGAGCCTGCCGAGTGATCGGCGCGCTCGCCGCGCTGCTGCTCGCCTCCGGCCAGCCTGCGGTTGTGCCGGAGCCCGAGCCGATCGTGGTGGGCGAGAGCTATACGCTCGAGGCATTGGGTGCGGACCGCGCGGTCAACGTCATCCTGCCGCCCGATTACGCTGACCAGCCCGACACAAGCTGGCCCATCGTGGTTCAGCTCGACGGCGGAGCGGATCAGGACCTGTTTCTGGGCAACGGGTTGGAGAAATGGAACCGCCTGTGGGGCCGCAGCCAGCCTGCAATCCTGGTCGGCATCCAGACCGTGGATCGCCAGCGCGAGCTGTTACCCCCTACGTCTATTGCGGGTGAAAAAGCGGAATATCCCACCGCAGGCGAGAGCGAGGCCTTTCGTAAATGGCTGGCGGACACAGTTCTCCCGCTCCTGCGTGAGCGCTATCGCAATGATGGTACGATCATCCTGCTCGGTGAGAGCGCGGCGGGGCATTTCGTGGTCGAAACCTGGCTGGAGCGGCCCGATCTTTTCAGCGGCTATGCGGCGATTTCTCCCAGCCTTCAGTGGGATGGCCAGTCGCTTGCCCTGACCGCGAGCCCCCCTTTGGCAGGGCGTCCGCCGCTATACCTGTCGCTGGCGGACGAGGGTGGGGAGACCGAGCAGGGCATGTTCGCGCTCCTCGGCAAGCTGGGGCAGGGGCAGGCCTACTGTTTCTCCGACCGGCGCGCCGACCTGCATCACTCCAACAGCCTGCACGCTCTGATGCCCGAGGCGCTGCAATATTTCCTGCCGACCGACGCGGACTGGCTGGAGGAATACGGGCTGGGCCTTCGCTGCGACCGGGGTGGGCCGGCGCTTTCCGCGCAGTGAGCCTCGGCTTCTCCGTCGACGAGCTGCTGCCCCGTGCGCGCGGCGGCGGGCAGCTCAAGATGGGGCTGGTGAAGCTGGGCGGGAACGAGTGGCTGCAGTCTGATCCCGACCTTGCCGCGCGTGCGGAAGGTTTTGCGCAATTCCCCGAGGGCATCCAGCTGACGGCCGAGGGCGAGGCGGCGGGGCGCGAGCTTGCCACCGGGCTGGGCGTCTCGGGCGGGCTGGCCGAAGCGGCCCACGCGCATCATGAGGATATGTGCCTGCTCACCCGCCGCGATGACGAGGAGCATTATCGCCTCGTCGGGGCGGCAGTCGCGTGGCCATCCGACTGGAGTCCTGCGGACAAGATGGGGCTCCCCTTGCGTGCGCTCCACGCGCCGATTCAGGGCTATGAGGAACAGCTCGCCACCGGGGTCGACCGCTTCATGGAAAAGCTGCGGCCCGGCCCGATCTACGGTCGCGCCAACTGGTTCATCGCCGCCACGCCCGACATGCGCTGGGTCGCCGAGCCGCCCGAGCAAGCCTTCGCGCATGTGACGGCTGAGAACGCCGGGAGCACGCTGTTCGTGCGCTCCGAACGGCAGACGCTGCGCCGCCTGCCGCGCACTGGCGCGATCCTGTTCACCATCGGGATCTACGTCGCCCCGCTGGGCCAGCTTTCCACCGCCAATGTCGGCAGGCTGGCGGGCGGGCTGACAACCTTGCTCAATGGTGAGGTGGAGCGCAGGGGCGTGGGGGCTTACGCTAGGGCACTTATCGGCTATGCGAAGGCACGAGAAGAGGAGATGGACGCATGATCCTGACCGCATTGCTGCTGATGCAGGCGAGCGCGCAAGCCGCGCAGCCGCAGGTCGATTGCGAAAACGCGATGACGCAGATGGACATGAACATCTGCGCAGGGCGGGAGTATCAGGCCGCCGACCGCGAGCTCAACGCGGTGTGGAAGAAAGCGTCGCAGCGCGCCAAGTCGGTCGACAAGGATGTCGGCGACGGCACCCAGCATCGTGAGCTGCTGGCCGCGCAACGCGCCTGGCTGACCTTTCGCGACGCGCAATGTTCGTTCGAGGCGAACCAGTATCGCGGCGGTTCGATCATGCCGCTGATCCGGTCGACCTGCCTCACCGCGCTGACCGAGGCGCGCACCAAGCAACTACGTGAATATCTGGAGTTTCCGGGCTAGTGTTTTCCAAGATCCTGATTGCCAACCGCGGTGAGATTGCCTGCCGCGTGATCCAGACGTGCAAGCGGATGGGGATCGCCACCGTGGCGGTCTATTCCGATGCCGATGCGCGCGCGCCCTTCGTGAAGATGGCGGACGAGGCGGTCCATATCGGCGCCGCTCCGGCTGCCGAAAGCTACCTGCTGGCGGACAAGATTATCGAGGCGTGCAAGCAGACCGGGGCCGAAGCGGTCCATCCGGGCTACGGCTTCCTGTCCGAACGCGCGAGCTTCGTCGAAGCGCTCGACAAGGAAGGCATCGTCTTCATCGGCCCGCCGGCCAAGGCGATCGCCGCAATGGGCGACAAGATCGAATCGAAGAAGCTGGCCAAGGAAGCCGGCGTCAATACCGTGCCCGGCTCCAAGGACGCGATCGACACCACCGAGGAAGCGCTCAAGATCTCGAACGAGATCGGCTATCCGGTGATGATGAAGGCGTCGGCAGGCGGCGGCGGCAAGGGCATGCGCCTCGCCTGGAACGACACAGATGTCGAGGAAGGCTTCGAGGCGACCAAGCGCGAAGGCCTCAACTCCTTTGGCGACGACCGCGTGTTTATCGAGAAGTTCATCGAAGACCCGCGCCATATCGAGATCCAGATCCTGGCCGACCGGCAGGGCAACACGCTCTACCTGAACGAGCGTGAGTGCAGCATCCAGCGCCGCCACCAGAAGGTGGTCGAGGAAGCGCCGTCGCCCTTCGTGACGCCCGAAATGCGTAAAGCAATGGGTGAGCAGGCGGTCGCGCTGTCGCAGGCCGTCGGGTACTTCTCCGCCGGGACGGTCGAGCTGATCGTGAGCGGTGCGGACAAGACGGGGGAGAGCTTCTACTTCCTCGAAATGAACACGCGCCTGCAGGTGGAACACCCGGTGACCGAGGCGATCACCGGCGTCGACCTGGTCGAATGGATGATCCGCGTGGCCGCGGGCGAAGAGCTTCCCTTCAAGCAAGACGATATCAAAATCGATGGCTGGTCGATCGAAACGCGCGTCTATGCCGAAGACCCCTATCGCAACTTCCTCCCTTCGATTGGGCGGCTGGTTCGCTACGAACCACCGGTGCCGGGCTGGACGGGTGCAAGCGGCCCCGCCGGCCGGCGCGGGCACGAGATGGGCGGCGGCGGCATCCGCGTGGATGACGGCGTGTTCGAAGGCGGCGAAGTCTCGATCTTCTACGACCCGATGATCGCCAAGCTGATCACCTGGGGCCCGACCCGCGATGCCGCGGCGGACCTGCAGGTCGAAGCTCTCGACGCGTTCCGGGTCGAAGGGCCGGGGCACAATATCGATTTTCTGAGCGCAATCATGCAGCACCCGCGCTTCCGCTCGGGCGAGCTGACCACGGGCTTCATCGCCGAGGAATATCCCGAAGGCTTCCAGGGCGCGGCGGTGGACGAGCCGAGGCTGAAGCTGGTCGCGGCGCTGATCGCCGGGGCGCAATGCTCGGTCATGGCGCACGAAGGGCAGATCTCGGGCCGCCTCGATGGTGCGCCCAAGGTGCCGTCCGACTGGGTGGTGAAGATCGACGGTCGCCAGTTCGACGTCGTTCTGGGCGAAGGCGGGGCCACGGTCGATGGCGAGTGGATCACCGGCACGACCGACTGGCAGCCGGGCATGGTCCTCGCCGCCGCCAACGGCAACGGCGAGAACCTGGCGATCCAGCTGCGGCGCGAAAGCAGCGCGATCTGGGCGCTGACCACGCGCGGCAAGACGCACAAGGGCCTTGCCGTGCCCGCACGGCTCGCCCCGCTGCTCGATCACATGATCGAGAAGGAGCCGCCCGATCTTTCCAAGATGCTGATCTGCCCGATGCCCGGCCTGCTGGTGAAGCTGCACGTGGCCGAAGGTGACGAGGTCCAGCCGGGCCAGCCGCTCGCCACGGTCGAGGCAATGAAGATGGAAAACATCCTGCGCGCCGAGAAGGAAGGCACGATCTCCTCGATCAATGCCGCCGAGGGCGACAGCCTGGCGGTGGACGAGGTGATCCTGGAGCTGGAATAGTGCACCTCTCGCACGAACCCGATGCGCCTGCGGGTGAGCAGATTGCGTTCGATGACTTCCTGAAGGTCGATATCCGCATCG
>CEPH01077130.1_pt1 | contig 11055 bp, 5 predicted proteins | sample 530571 | NCBI WGS metagenome assembly CEPH01 (sample SAMEA2620413, study PRJEB7988) | marine metagenome | biome: marine biome (ENVO:00000447); feature: surface water layer (ENVO:00002042); material: "saline water (ENVO:00002010), including plankton (ENVO:xxxxxxxx)" | depth 5 m | reverse complement strand
GGTCTTGCCGTTACAAACACAAGAGACGAACCTAATGGTTTAAAAGACGTTTTTGCTTCTGGTTTTGTTCCGAATTTTGCTCCCGCACCTACAGGATCAGGGGGTAATGAAGGGGCTCCTACAGGATCAGGGGGTAATGCAGGGCTTGGAGCAGCAATAGGTCTTGGCCTTTCTTTCTTAACTCCTGTGCTTACAGAATTTGTAGGCACAAACAGCGAAGCAGCAAGGGAATCGGAACGATTAACTAAACAGATAGAAATACTTGAAAAAGCACTAAAAAGAGTAAATCAACAAACTGAGAAAGAAAAATTTGAAGAATTAACTGAAGAGTTAGAATCCATAAGAAAACAGCAACAGGAGGCGGCTACGGCTGCTCAAGATTTTAATAATAAGATATTTGTTGGGGTTAGTGCTTTGTCTTCTTTTGGAACTGTTTTAGGAACTTTACCGCCTCAAATGAGAGCTATTGCGGGTGCTGCTGCTGCCATTGCAGCGCCCTTTGTTATTGCTAATACTCAGAATGCGAGTAGGAGGGATGCTTTATCGTCAGGCGGTCAAAGGGTTTTAGGATCAGACGAAATAGGAGGTCTAATTAGAAGCGATGCTGAAAAAGCCTTAGAAGGTTTATCTCAAAGATTTGATTCTATTGAAGACTTCTTTGATCCAGTGCTTTTTGTAGAAACTGCTGCTGCTGCATTTAGAACAATAGACCCAATTCAACTATTTGCTTTGAGTGACGCAAGAAGCAGTGGAGATTCGGCTATAGAACAAAGCCAAAGGCTTCAAGGAAGAGTAGATAGTATAAATCAACAGAGATTTGGAGCAACTGGTGTGGCTGCTGATTTAACTTCATTAAGTGAACGTTTTGAAACACTTTCACTTAGAACCCAAGTTCTTAATCAAGAAATAGATACGCTTGGCGGCACTTTTTTATCTGCTTTCAAAGGTCCAAGCGAATCTCAAAAACTTCTTGATAGAAACTTTTTCGGAGGAAGAGATTCACAAATAGCTTTAGCACAACAGGCAGCTAAATTAGACACAAGTTTGGGCCAAAAACAAACGGAAGCTCAAAAAAGAGGAAACGTCAATAAAGTAAGAGTCGCAAACATAAACGCAGCTTCAAATGAATTCAATAAAACACTTCTTGAGTTAAGGAAAAGAGTTCAACAAGTTTCAGATAAAGAAGCTATAGAAAGTGGCGCTGCCGGTGGCCTTGCTGGTATTAACTTAGATTTAGACGAGGATAAGAGGAACGCACGAATTTTAAATGCTACTAAACAACTTATACCTACAGGAAATCAATTACTAGGGTTAGGTGGTCCTGATGAACTAAATTTAAAAGCTTTAGGAGACAGGATGGAGCGACTCGGTGGGGTAACTGGAAATCTTCCAGATATAAACTTAGGCAATAGGATCAGAGGTGAGATAGATAATATTATTGGTTCTGGCAAAGGCACTGAAGCTATAATAGCTGACCTTGAAAAAATTTCGTCAGAACAAAAAAAGGAAAATGATTTTGATAGTATTACTGGAATAAGTTCGTTTATAGATACAGCAATAGCACAATTAAAGTTATCCGAAGAAGGTAAAGGACAAGATATTGTTGACAAAAATATTGAAGCGAACAAAGCGATAGACGATCTGCTTGATATAAGTAAAAACGCGATTGTTTCGCCTGATGACGTTGGTTTTGATCAAGCAAACGCAGATTCCGCTGAAGCTTTTACAAAAGCTAAAGACAAACTTGTTGAACTTGGCATTCTAACTGAAGAAACCGCTGGTGAGTTCAATAATCAAACAATTCAATTTTTAAATAAAGTTAAAGATGAAAATGTTAGAGCTGCTGCTGCAAATTCAAAAATCACTATTGACGAACTCAAGGCGCGAAGACAGTTAAATGAAGAATTAATAAGAACAATAGAATCTAATTTTGGAGACAATCTAAAAGAAACTGAAGACTTTATTCTTGAAAAAGGAGGTCTTGGCGAATTTGAAGGTCGTGAAATTGAAGCTTTTAGTAGTGACTTTTTAAAATTTTTAACAGATCGTGGTTTAGACCAGAAACAAGCTCAAGATGCTGTAACACAAATTGACCAAGGGATAGCTAACGCTGAAGCTTTTGGCAAATCGCTTGCAGAAGGAAGCGGAACTCAATTAGATAAACAAATAGAATTACTTGAAGCTGGTGGAATAACTACATTTTTTAAAAATCAAGCAAATAGACTTGGAGTTGTTGGAGACAACTTCTCTTTAGATCAATTTAGCACACTTGGCGATCTTGTTGAAGGTGGTGGTTTAAACCCCATATCTCAAACGGGAGGAACAGCAGCTTTACAAGAAATAGGAAAACTAGATGCTATCTTAAATAATATAGATGATGTATCAGCTTTAAAATCAGTGCAAGAACAATTTGATAAAACTTTCAAAGCTGTGCGCGAGGTTGATACCACGGGGAATGATGAGCTAAGGACAGCCATCATTGAAGCACTGACAAGGATATTTGTGGCGCAAGAAGGCTTAGAAAAGGTTGCTTCTACTGCCTTGATCACAGACACAAGAAGCGCAGAGGAAACGCGAGGAAACGAACTTAGTTCACAGGCTGATCAAGTGGCGCAGGATCTTATAACGGCAGGTAACGTTGCAACTGCGAGTGGACGAGATGAAGCGGGGCGCGACTCAACGGTAGATGTGCTTCCAACGGGAGTTAGTTCTGAGAGAATTGGGTCCATAATACAAACGGCTACTCTAGAAATACAAAATTTTGCTTCAAAATTGAATGATGAAGCAGAGTCTCTTGCTATTGACGTTGTAGGAAAAGAGATAGGAACTGTAGCGGAGGATCTCCAAGCAGTAGGAGAGGCTGGTAAGACTGCTGCTACTGCTCTTAACCAACTTGGAGGCGGAGAAGATGGACAGGAAAATCCTTTAACCAAAGCTCAAGCAGCTTTACAAGCTGCAATGTCAGATTTAACAACAAGTATCATAGCAGAAAGAGAGAGGTTAGAGGGTTTAGATAGGACCAGCCCACAATAAAATGTCTTTAATAATTACAAAAATAACAAACGCAAGCTCAACTACGGAGTTCAACTATTTAAATAGTGAACACGTTTGGGGTTTAATTTTTACTGCAAATTATGAATTTTCTATTCACGATGCTAGAATGGAAGATGGTGATACTTTGTTAGAAGGCATTGAAGCTTTGCAAAATGCTTACATGAGGCCAAACATTGCGGCTAAAATAGGCATAGATGAATTTAGGAATGGAGAGATCACCTCATTAAGCTTACCGGAGTCAAATAGAGCGGGAATAACCACTGCCAGCATCTCGATAACCGAAAGAGTTAAGTTGAATTCAGATGATGGAGCTTTATATGATATAACTCAAAACACTCCATCCCCTCAAGACATTGAATCTTTCTCTGAGAATTTTTCATTTTCCAGAGGAGAGGATTCTTATTCTTATCAGAGAGATTTAAATTTAAAATACAGACAAGATACTTCTAATGATTTTTTCAACAAAGCTTATCTTTTTATTAAAGGAGCGTATTTTAACAATAGACCTTCTTATGGGTTTCAAGAAGATGGTATTTCAGAAAATGCAAGATTTAATCTTGGCTTGAAACCTTCTATTTCTGAAACATATGATATTTTAAATAAAGAAATAAGATTTTCAGAATCATTTTCTTCTAATCGTATAGAAACAAAAAACGGAATAACTTTTTCTAAAAAATCTACTCATAGTGAATCTTTAAACAGCGATGGTTATACTGAAAAAAAATTCGATATCGAGATAAAGGCTCTTGAAAAACCTATAGAAGTTAATTTAAATTCTGGTATGCAGATAACTCTAGATGAGTTGATTTCTGAAAACTCTTCAGAGTTTGGAATACCATCTTCTATAGAAAAAAGCTTAAAAGGAGACGGAGGATTAGGTTCTCTTTCTGTATCTTTCACTAATGACCCAAGACAAAATTCTTCAACCAACGTAGATTACAGTGCGTCCAAAAACAATGGAGCTTTTGAAGATTATTCTTTTTCTTTAGATGTAGTTACAAAAGCCTCAAATAGAAATGATGCCTTCAATCAATCTCTTTTGTATTTGAAAAATAATCCTAATATAGCAGTAGATAAAATAGCAATTTTGTTTCCAGAAACTGCTGGTATAACTTTAAATGAAATTTCTAGATCCGTTTCTCTTAATCCTCTTGAAAGAAGTGCTTCTCAAAGAATTAATTTAACAACTAATCCAGATTATCTAGACGAAGCAGACGGAGTGTTAAAAAGAACGGTTTCTATATCTGATACTAATCAAATCAACAGAGATTCTGTAACCCCTATTCTTGGTAATAAAGAAATAATAACAAGAAATGAAAACAAAACGGCTGGAAGAAGAAGCGTATCTGTAGATATGGTTTCAAATAATGAATCTGTTATAGAAGATTCTCTAACGCTTGCTTCTCAAAATGAACCAGAATCTGAATATAAATATTTAACATCCAAAAGAACAAGCGAAAGACCTTTGCAAAAAACCGTTTCATCTACTTTGGAGTTTACTTTTTTTGATTAATGATTGATATTTCTTACGGAGGATATTCTTTTCCACAGCCACTTCCATTTGTAGGTCAAGACGAAGCGCCTATTTTTATAAGTGGACGAGTAGACCATTCTTTAATTTCTATAAATCTTGTCGGACAGTTGACCGGATGTGACTTGCCTTCATTGAAAGCACAAAAAGAAGAAATGGTTTTGGGTCTTTCTAGTGGTTTTCAAGAGTTAATTATTGGAAATACTGGATTTGATTATGCAAAGCCAATTAGCGTAGATTTTCAAGATTCTGATTTAACTAGGATATTACCATATAACGTATCGTTTGAAGTCTTTCACAAAAAAGACTTTTCTGAATTTTATGGTATTCAAGACCCTGTTGACACTTGGGAATATGAAGAAAACGAAGACAACAATACTGTCAATGTAACACACACTGTTAGCGCCAGCGCAAGAAAAACTTCAGACGCAGATACTTTAACTGTCGCAAAAGAATTCGTAGAATCTCGTTTGAATGGATTTGATAATATGTCTCTTTTCTTTACGGGAAATACTTCTATTTTAAAATCAAAAAATGAAACAGTAAATAGAATAAACAACTCTTATGGTGTTACAGAGACTTATGAACTTAGCGAATCTATTGATGGTAGAGATTTGCCTGATTCAATAGTTAGACCACAATGCCAAATATCTTTTGATGCAGATTCTTCTCTTTCTTTGAACGTAAATGGAACTATTGTAGGAGGCATAAGCGGTAGCGCAGATACGGGATATTTTACCCCTCAAGATGCAACAGAATTTGCGAAAAATGCTGTTAAAAGAACTAAAATTGATTACGAAAATTCATTGTATGGTGATATTTTCCGTGAACCTGAATCATTTAATTATGATATAGATACTGGAGCTAATAGTATTTCTTTCAACTTTTCTTTTAACGATCCCACTGATTTTAGAACAGGCGAAGTTCTAAATGACTTTTCTTCTTCAATTGAAGCATCGAAAAACCAAGGTGGAATTACAGTGTCGTTAAATGGCAAACTTTTTTATAACGGAACTAAAGATATATTCTTGACAGACGCTCCAGAGCAAGAACAAAGATATCAAAAAGTCGAGGCTGTTTTTAGCGGTTTTGATCCATACCCCATTGCGCAATCTCATTTTGAACATTTTACTGGTTTTAATTTAAATTACAACTCATCGCCTTTAAATACTACGATTCAAGATTTCAATATAGATAAAAACCCTCACTCTGCTGAAATTGTTTATTCATATTCTTTTTCTAATATACCAGATTTATTTTCTGGAATGATCAAAAATGCTGAAATAACAATAGATACTCAGCATCCCATTGCTGCATATGGAATAAAGCCAACCATTGATGGATCTTTTAGCGTTCAAGACCTTTATGATACTTTAGAAAAAAAAACCGTAACTGTGAATGGAACATTAAATACAGGAATTAGTGTTGATTCTGCCACTTCTTTTATTTATAATTATATATCACAACACTCTGGAAGTTCTTCTTCTATGACCTCAGATACAATTCGAACTGGAAATAATACTATATCCATATCAAGAAGTTTCATAAATGAATAATACTCTTTCAACATTAGCCAACGCTTATTTAAATAATGGCACTGGTTCTATCATGCTGTATTATTCTATGGAGGATGAAACAACTGGCGTTGTAGGCTCTGGAGGAGAGTTTACAGGTGTTGTGATGAATGTTTCGCCGTCTTCTACTGTCGGACACACAGGGCTTGTCATAGACGCTACAGGGGCTACAGAAGCAGAAGCTGGCTCGCGGTTAGAGACTTTTTTCTTGAATGAAAAGAGTGGTGTTGATCTTACCTTTTCCAGTATAAAGTTTGATGCATTCTTAGATGAAGGCTTCATGTCTCCAGATGATTTTGAAACTGAAACATCCTTTCTATTTTCTTTTGAAAAAATAAAAAGGAAAAATGGTGTGCTTTTTGGTAATTTGAATAAAGAAACTTTTGACAACGGTGAAGTATCTTTTAGTTATGGTAAAGGATTTAACATAGGCATAAACGATAGAAATAAGCTTTTCTTTCAAGGAATAGATTCAGAGGTGGGAGAATATGTGCTTGTGGCTGACGATTTAGAATTAGCTAACAAAAACATTTGTTCTGCTACAGTTTCACCATATCGAGTATCTTTTTCAGTTTATAATTTAGCAGATGACAATTTTGAAACCACCGCGCTAAGAACTGATAGCAAGATAGAAAATCTTGAATACACTGGCAATTTCTACATAGGAAAATCAGACCATTATATAAGGCAAGAGAACAATACTTTTAGTGGATACTTAGATCAGTTTATGATGATTACAGGTGTTCATGGTCCGTCTGATTTAAAATCAATTGCATCCGGTTTTGTGGCAACTGGCTCTCCTGTTTCTGGCGCATCATATATAGATAATGTTATTACAGGGGCTGATATAAGTCTTATTCATCCAGTCGGAATTACAGGGTATCAAGCTGTTATAACTGGTTTTCAAGAAGGTTTGTTGGATACTGAATTAATTGAATTCACTCTAATAAGAAACGAATTTACTCCTCTGACCTTACAAGATGGTGAAAGGTTTATCACTGGATATACTTTGCCAAATAACTCTGGCGTATTTACAGAGGAGACTTCTTTTTTAATTCCAGAAAATAATTATACCGATACAGGAGATGACGCACACGCAACCTTGGGATTAATTGATGCATTTAATATAGTCATGGATTTTAGTTTACAATCTAGTAAAACCGTAAAAACGACAGGGATTATTCCTTTATATGATATAAGTGGAATTACTGGAATTTTGATAAATGAACCAACTGGATATTTGAAAACATTTTTAAGTAAGGACTTCAATAGAACTGGAACAGTGGTTGAAAACTTAATTTTCAGAGAAGGCTACGCAGAACAATATAAATATGATTACCTACACTACCTTTCTCATAGAATATGATTGAATATATTCAAAATACTGGACTTCTTTCAAGAAAAGAGGATTACTACAATGTAGGTCAAGTCTCTAACGGGATTGGTTCTATAAATAGTAGAAACCTTTTAATTAATGATGTTTATCTAAATGGTCAAACTTTACTAGAAACGGAGGCAGATGTTGAAGTCATTGGTCAACGAGAAATAATTTCTCATACTGGGGATTTCTTTTTGTCTGGTTCTTTGCTTAGATCGTCAACAGGATTTACTGACCTTTTGCTTTTTGAAACAAATAATTTGAAACATGATTTTATACAAAGTGGACAACACCCATTTTTTTCTTCATCAGTTCATGATGAATTGATCACAGGTTTTAGTGGAGTTGCTAATCATTTATTAGGTGACTTAGTTTTTCTCAATGGCGCAAAACTTGTAAGTGGTCAAGATTATATAGAAAATTCAAATGGAAATTTTGATTATATAGGAGATACCACTGAGACAGGCTTTCTTTTTAGTATGCCAATTAAGGAGGACATTTTAACAAGTGGGCTTTTTGATTTAACAGGAGTCTTTTTTAATAAAGATACTACTGTTGGTTATTTAAACGGAATGAGGGTTGATGATAATGAACTTTTAGAAACCTCGTCATTACTTCTAGATATAATTGAGACGGGATTAAATAACACTTTTGAATTCAAAATTTCTACAGAACCAAAATATATTGTCTTTTAATATGGCTACAGAACATTCTAGAAAAAATTTAGGCTCTTTATTTGGGGGAGAAATTATGTCTATCAACTATAATTTTCAATCTGGTTCTGAAGCATCAACTTGCACTTTAACAATTATTAGTGAGAATAATGAATATAATGTGCCAAAGATGAATGAAAAAGTTCACATACCTCCGTTTGGTCTTGAGATGATAGTTTTAGAGACTTCTCTAAGACAAGATAGTAAATTTACTACTTTACAAGTAGAGTTGATTGATTCGATGTCAGAAATTTTAGACAGAGAAATGGTCTTTGTATGGGGAACTCATACTGACATGAGAGGAAATTTGTCTTCTAATGGCTATTTCATTGATAAGGCACTTTTTGTCTCTGAGACATCTTACCCAAGACAAACTAGGTTTTCAGATAATATTGAACGTCCTACAACATCAAGAAATTTTAACAAAAATTTTGGTAATGGAGTGAATGTTATTGGATTTGGAAGGCTTACCATGAGAGATGAAGCCTCTCGCACAATAACTATTGACTCTGCCGCAGAGGAAGTGCTTGGCGGTAATACTTTTGTAGAAGAACGAAAGGTTGTTATTGATGCTTTTGAACTAAATAGAACGTTGACTACCGATGATAGAGCCTTGCTAGGGGGCGCTTCTACTGTAATCGCGCTTGGATATAATCCAGAACAAGGTGAGCTAAAGTTTGGTTATACTGCATCAGACTTATTCAAATTATTTCTTTCAAAAGGTATTTCATTTGAATCTGAAGATAAGCGTTTTTTATCAGATGAAAATATAATGTTTTCTGATTCTGGAACTTTTAGAAAAGTTTTGACAACTGTGTTGGGAAAAATAGGGAGATCCTTTTATGTTGATCCATTCACTCAAGAAATAAAAATTGTTACAAATGCCGAAGTAGCATCTATTAATACAAATTTAAATAATTTATATTTGAATTTTGAAAATACTGAATCCGCAGAGCAACTTACATTAACTAAAAGTATAAAAAATGTAGACGCAACTCATCATTTTATAAAAGGACAGGCTACTAAATTTGAGGGAGAAAATCGGTCCTTCTCTATTGAACCCAAAGCTAAAAAACATGTCTTATACAAGTTAGGTGAAGATGAATTAGTTGGAAATGAAATCGATTTAGTATCAGAACAAGATATGGATTTTGCCAAAATAGTCGCACCTTTCTACAATAGAACACAAAATGCAGAAGCCACAGATAAATTTGTTTTTGCTTTAGGGGAAACTAATGGAAATAATAATGGCGATATTTATGGAAAAGACGAATATAGTTATTCCAAAGTAAATCTGTTAGATAAAAACAGAGGGAATTGGTATTCAGTTATAAATTCTGATGATAGATATAATTTTTTTGATTTCGATCCAGCGGAGTCAGAACAAGCTATACGATTATTAGTAAACGGGAAAAATGCTATTTCTGTAAGCGAAGCAAATTATCTTAGTTTTATCGAAAGTTACATGACTATGTTGGGCGGTGTTTATATTAGCACCCCTATTTCAAAGAATAGATTAGATCGTAGACAATATCTTGATGCAGACTTACAATCAGGCCAATATAATATAGCTATAGCAGATGGAAACGAATTCATAACAAACGTTCCCGAACTTAGTTTTATAGTCACAATAGGAAGAGCAGTAGCGAAGAAAAGGAAAGTAAGGTTTCAAAATTTAAGAGTAAAGGATTTAGCTGCCAAAATATTCGGAGCGAGTGATGATGATGGATTCCATGTAATTGCAATTAGAAATATGTCATTTTTTAATGATTCAATGGATGATACGGAAGATTTTACTGATACAATAAATAAAAACTTTTACTTATTCACCAGCACACAGGGTCGTTTTCTTGCAAAGCAAGATAGTGGAAGCACGCGTAAAGCTGAAGATATAAGAGATCAGTGTCGTGAAGCATTTGATTCTACTAGAATATTAGATGGAGTAAAGGACAAAATAGTTGTAAAGTATATGGTGGTTAGAAATGATAAAAGCGTTGATGACCAGCAAGATACTAGCACACCAGAAATCAATTTTCTGAGAACTGATTTGTCTAAAGTAAAACAATTTTCTAAACGAAATTTCAGCGTATTTTCATCTGAATACGAAGAAGCTAATCATTTTATTAAAAATATAAATACCGTTAATCCAGAATTTGAAGGGCCATTTATTACCACTGATATAAAATATTTTAGACCTCCAGAAAGAGCCGATTTTGATATGGATCAAGGTGTTAGCTCTATTTCTGTTTCAATGGGCGCTCAAGGTGTTTCCACATCTATTAAATATTCTTCAATGAAGTTCGCTCAAATAGACACATCTTTATCTAGAGAATTTTTAGGTTCATCAACAACTGATCCATCCAAGAGATTTTCTCAAAATGCTTTTGTTAAAAATAGAATTGGAACTTAATCCAACAAACCTAAAATAATTCTAGCTTCTTTTGCTGGTATGTCTGAAAAAGAATCCCAAAGTGCAGCATCTTCATTTCTATAAAGTTCTTTTTTCCAAAGCTTTCGCAAAGTCCCTTTGAAGTCTTTTAAGTCTTCAAATTTACTAGACAGAGTTTCTTGTGGGCTGAATGAAGCGGAAGATACGGTTTTAGTTTGTAATACATCAGATTCATCTTCTTCTTTCTTTGGAGTAGACTTATCAATTTCATCTGCACCAACGATATGAACGTTCAAGAAGTTTCTTACACAACGGACGAAGGCTCTATTAGCTGCAATTGATTCTAAAAATTTAACAGAGAATCCATCGCAGTTATTTGATGTAGCATTTGCCACTTCTGTAAAATTGATAGAGTT
>CEPH01086183.1_pt1 | contig 11064 bp, 13 predicted proteins | sample 530571 | NCBI WGS metagenome assembly CEPH01 (sample SAMEA2620413, study PRJEB7988) | marine metagenome | biome: marine biome (ENVO:00000447); feature: surface water layer (ENVO:00002042); material: "saline water (ENVO:00002010), including plankton (ENVO:xxxxxxxx)" | depth 5 m | reverse complement strand
AGGTCTAAATGTAGTTTGTACATCTGACATAAATGATTTTGGTAACAAATAATCTAATACGCTCATATAAATCCTTAATATACTTTAGGAGCTTGCGCTCTTGTCATAACTGGTTCTTCTGGTGAACCTAATAAATAATCTTGTAATAAATTTTGCAATATTGGAGCATACATTCCTGGTGTAGATAATGCTGTGGCCATTTTACCACCTTCAACTAATGGTGTTGTTAAATTACCTATATTTAATAATCCTGATGTAAATGGTACTGCAGTTGACTCTACAGCAGACACCGCTCTTCCTAATTTAGTTGGACTGGTTACATTTTTCATAACTTGCTGTTCAATACTTGATAAACCGCCTTGGTCCATAATAGTTTCTCCTGCTCCCGCACCAACCATTTTACTAGTAGTTTTTGTAAGAGGTAAAGTTTTTGCAGCAGATACAGCAGTTGGTACCATAGATACTAAGTTAGTGATTAAATCAGCTTGCTTTCTGCCTTGCAAGTTTCGTTTTAATTCAGCCTGACCTTGCATCATACCACCTGTAAGATAGTCTTCTAAAAATGTTCCTTTAAATCTTGCGGGTATGTTAACATCTTTACCTGCATCTTTAATCATTTTTTTTAAGTCTTTTTGAGAAGTAGCAGTGTCTAAACCTCCAGCTATTAATCCAGCTACAGGATTAATCATTCCAATTCCTGTTTTAACTAATCCACCAAAGTCACCAAAAGTTTTATCAAAAAAACCAGTTCTTTTTGACGCTTTTTTTTGCATTTTTTCTAATTCTTTTTCAAGTAAATCAGTGGCCTCTCTAGCTCTTGCATCTAAATAATCTTGTTGCGCTCTTTTTTGAGCCAATCCTACTTTTGATGCTAAATTTTCTAATGCAAATGGTTGTGCCATTATTCTCCTTACAGTTCTGTGTGTAATTTATAAAAATATATTAAATATTCATAATAAATATTTTCTAATAATCCTAGTGTTTTATTATCCAGCATCAGCTGCTCCTGTTGGGTTGCTCAGTGAAAACCAAGAAGCACCGTTACAATACAATGTATAGCCACCATAACCTACAACTCTTTCATCAGCGCCTGACGTTAAATAAATTTTTTGATGCGAACCTGCTGCTGGTGTTTCATTATGTTCTAATTGTATAAAATTAGCAGTATCTGTTTTTACTATATGTAGTATTTGCCCTTGTACACCACCACTAAACCCACCTATAGTTACATTATTACTTGAAGTATCTACTTCTAATACTGTAGTATCTGATACATCAATACCATCTGTAGGCCCTGCTGTATTAAATGTAGTATGTTTATATTTAGCTATACCATCAACATCAAGAGTCGTGGCAGAAAAACTTCCAGGCACAGAAACGCTTGATGAAGATGCTGTAGCATGTGGAACTATAGTTAAAAAAGATGCTGGTGTTCCTGCTGAAGCTATATCATTACCAATTGTTAATCTTTGATTTGTGTTAGCTGTAATTGTCCAATCATCTCCAGCGTCATCACTATTATCTGATTGTAAAAGTATTTTTGCTGAACTGTCATTTGGAGCTTTTAATGTTAAATCACCTGTGCTAGCAAATTCAAAAATAGGTGAATCTAAATTTGCTGCAGCAGATATTTTTAAAACATCTTGTTCATCTCCCGAATATCCAATTGACCATTTAGCAGACGCCCCATTAAAAAAACTTAACATACTTTGAATACTGCCAGACGCAGCATGTATTAATCTTACAACAAAATTAGAAGTAGCATCATTATATGCTAATTTAACTGTATTAGATGTTTGTGTATCAATAACAGGGTTGCTATCAGAACCGTCAGCGCTACCTTTTATTTTTGGATTTAAAACAATAGCGTCTGAAGTGTCAGTAGAATTTCTAAATGCTACAAGTCCTGACTTATTTTGTATGCCAACTGCTGACGTTCCACCTGATTGTCTTAAAAGTAATTTATCTACAACAGGAGTGTTGTTTGTTTTAGTAGACAGCTTTTTAACTTCGTCTTCTAATTTTCTAACAGTAGATACTATTTGTCTTAAATTTATACCAAGGTCTACACTATGCCACTTGTTAGATTCTTTTACGTATAACTTTAGCCCTTTTCTAGATGAGCGTATTGTTATGTCTCCATTTTGGCCTTCAAGACGTTGTGGAGTACCTTTACCTAAAGTTATTCCTCTTGATTGTTTAATAGCCATTACTTAATACTTTTTTCTCTGTATACTATACTTATATCGTTTATTTGGAATGATGAATGTATGTAGCCTATATCATATGCAGTTGAAGATGTTACATCTGTAGTAAAAGCAGAGTTTAATGTAGCAACTCTTGTTCCTCCTGCATAGTCAATAACTTTTCTTATTTGTCCTTGTCCAGGGCCACTATAAAAAAATATAGGCATACCATTGTAATAATCATTTGTACTTGAAGCGTTTGAAGATAAAGCTACAGTTGTAGATGTTGCTTGGGTAACAACTTTTTCAACTTGACCTGCATTAGCATAACTAAACTGTAATGCTATTGAAAATACATTATTAATACTAGACGTTGGCTTTAGCCCTACTGTTATCCATTCATTTGTACTTGTTCCAGAGTTATATGCATCAAAACCTTTTGCGTTACTGTAATATGTGGTATCTTGAAATGTTCCTGTAAAATTATTAGAACCATTAGTTGCGTAGTTTACTTTAATACCTGATACATAACTTTGACACTTAAATGTTACATATATTTTATAAATCTTTTTTCTTCTACTAGGACCAGAGTAAGTACTTGTTGTAGTAGATGTTCTTGTTAAATCAAAATCTTTTGTTCTTAGTTTAAATTTTTCTGCAGCCTTTGTATGATTCCATAAATCTCTAGCAGAATCATCCCAAACTGTTATATTTCCATGACTTAAAGGTTGGTCTGTTTGTGTTAACATTATAAGTCCACCATTACTAGCCATTATCATATTACTTCTAAATATATTACTAGGTTCTTCAGGTAAATGCGCATTAACACCTGAATTATTTAATGTAAACGGTTGCCCAGGAATGGTTGACGCAGCATCTGCTCCAGTATAAGGTCTTTTAAATGCGTCTAACACAGGAATGTCTAATCTTAATAAATTAAAAGGTTTGCTTGACTCTTCGTTACTTGCCATTATATTTCGCTTTCTGTATTGCCAATTATTACATCAGATGGGCTTGCTATAGAATACCAATTAAATAGATTATTGTGTTGTGTAATTGAAGCGTTTGCAATATCATATATATATCCACTAGATGTTGCTCCTGAAACATTACTTGTTAATATAATAATTTTATTAGAGTATTTATCATAACCTACAATTACAGGCTTTTTAAACTCTTCATTTGTTATCCAGTTATTTATATTAAATCTATCTTTACTTACGTTGCTTAAATTTTCACCATCATAATAATATATACCGTTAGAGTTTACCCAGTATATACCATCGCTAGATTTAGCTATTTGACATGGATTTTTTACGCCTGCACCAGAAAATGTAGATACAAGTTCTTCACCTTCAGATGTTACCTTAATAACATATGCAGTTTTTTCTTTGTACTGTATTAGCTTATCTCCTACAGATTCTAATGCTACAATACTTTCACCGTCAGACGTAGCTACATCAATAAAGTGTGTACCATCATCTGGAAATGTGTCAAACTTATCTGTATCTGACCTTAACATTCTATCTGGAAATGTTTTGTCACCAATTTTTAAATTACCTATATATACTTTTCTATCTACAGTTGCTGTTGTTTTATATCTAGCAGCTAAATTTGTGCCTGCTTCGTACCCATTGTTTGCTTCATACGTAATAAGTGGTAAATTTTTAATAGAGTCTCCAAAGAAATTTCCAGTTACAATAGCTCTTAAATCAGTCGTTTCGGTTGCTCCCCACTCATCTCCATCTACATTACTTAATCTCAACTTTTCTACATCACTATCTTTAGCATGCATTACGTATGTACCTTCTTTTAAGTCTACATCATACAACATTAACCATTCATCTGCCAAACCATCCCCTATAGTGTCAACTTGTTTCATATATATTCTAAATCCTTCTATACGTTCATTCCAACTATTATTTGGTGTTGTAGAATTAAAAATTCCTGTCCTAGAATTATTACATAAAAAAGCTATAGAAGATTTTGCTATGTCTTGAACAGTCCTAAAATCAACAGCATTATCTTTAGACATTATAGTAGTAGTGGTGTTTCGAACAGAAATAAGTGGACCAGAATTTTCACCAGACAAAATATACACCTCTTCATCAGAACCATCATGCGCACCTGTAATTTGTATTGCAAGTCCTACATTTTCATCTACATTACCTGCAGTGTTTCCTGTGGTTGCAATTCCAGAAATATTAACATATGTTCCTTCATCATCAGCACCCGCTAATGTTACACTAATAGGAACAAACCCTTCTGCAGTAGGGTTAGACTTTGCAGCAGCATTTGAATCTGGACCAAGTCCAACATAAGCTTTTAAAGTTACTCCAGCAGTGTTTCTATGTAATATTGTAAAATCTACTTGATAAGTAGTGTTAGAGTGTGTTACGCTAACATTAGAGTTATCATAAAATAAAAATTGACCATTTGCAGTGCTTAAAACCCAATCATCATTATTGCTAGATTTGTCATAACTGTTAGTATTTGATGTGTCTAAAGAAGCGTTGCTTGCCCAATCAGATGGAGCTGTTTTCCAACTAGAATTAAAATTTGCAGAAAAAATTAAACTTCCATTTGATATAGCAGTAGTAACGTCAGACTCTTGCATTTCGCTACCGCCACCATCATATAAATAAGACATTCCAAAAATATATTTATTTTTAAGATTATCATCCATAATTTCATCTTCTAATATAATCTGCTCATTTCCATCCCCTTGATAGCCAACTAAATCTAAATCTCCAATTATTTTTACCTCTCCTAAACCAGAACCAAACCCTACAATTTCAAAAACTCCATTTAAAGCAGTACCAGAAGCTGTTGTTTTTCCAGCACCAGATATAGATAAAAATTTACCTACAGCAAATTCATGTTGATTAATATCTATAGGGTCATTAGGGTTTGTTAAATATTTTGTCAAAGTTAATATTAGTTGCGTTTCTGTAGAAGTTGTTACAGAGGTTATAGGGTTATTATTAGCATCCAAAGAAAATGTAGTTGCGTTTACTATATTAGATTTTAAAATTCCTAAATTTACATTTTCAGGCTCAGAAGGATAGATTGTATTAGATAATAAATTTGTACCGTCATGATTTATTATATTAGTATTAAATACATTTAAAGCTCCATACTTAGGCGCTTCTGGAACTTGTATGTCTTGTACCCATCTATTTATATCTGTATTAGCTCCTGCTTTTTTGAGCATAGGACGCTTAATGTGAGTAAATACTTTAGGTACATTTATTTTAAATATTTTAGAGTTATTAAGATGGTTTTCTATTTTAGTTCCAAAACGCCCTCTTTCTACAGTTATAGAACTAGCATTTGAAACTGTTACTTTCATAACCTCAGAGTCTATTTTTATATATTCTCCTACAGATAGCCCATGTCCAGCGTCTACATTAAATGACGTAGTAGAATCTGATGTGATAGCTGCTGCAGTTAAAGCTGTTATTTGTTTTTCACCAAAATTAGCATCACAAACTCTTAAACCATTATCTGCTTTATAGTATATAGGCTTAACACCTTTTATGTCTGCTATATCTTCACTTGCTCCATCAGAACCTGTATTATGTACGGTCCCTAAAGATATTAAAGAATCTTTCCAATGCCCATATTGTAATCCTTCTATATCTGTCCACACATCTATATCAGCGCCATCATTAAAACAAATAAATTCTGTATTTAAATTTCTTGGCTCTGTAATAGAGTTTGTATTATCAAAAGTATAATCATGCGTAAATGAAAATAGCCCATGTCCTGATGCTATGGGCGTTTCATTGTGGAATCGATGTTGATTACTTTCAGAGTTAGTAGGGCTAACCAAAACATTTTCTGCATTTACTGTAACAAAAGCAGACTTACCATTGCCTGGCATTGTTATTTTGCCTACATTAGAAACATCTACATTAGTAGCCTCTACTAATTGATTGTCTTCTATATCTCTTGGGTCAGCCTTTTTGTTGATACCACCTTCAAAAGCTTTTATATGGTATACTTGTTTAGGCATCTAGTCTTCTATTAAAGCTTCCTTAACTACTTCTTCAACAGAATCCCAGATAGCATCTAATATTTTAGCTTCTGTTTTTTCTGATATAAATGGAATGTCTACATTCTCATTCATTTTGTTAATCATTTTTTCTTTCATTTCGTCATTGAATATATATCCAGCAACAATTTTACCAAATCCTGACATTAATAACTCCTTCTTTTAGCTTTCATAGGTTTTCTTTTAGTTTTCATAGACTTCTTTTTTGCTTTAGGTCTACCTTTTTTACTTCCATATGTTCCTTTACCCATTGGCATAGTATTTCTCCTTTGATTACTCGTAATCTCTGTTTTTTAAAAATCTTTCTTTAAGACCATTACCGCTTAATGCAGCAAGTATTTCTACAATTGCTCTATAGCTTGCTTTAATATCTTTTTGTTCTAACTGCATTTGTTTTTGAGAATCTATAAGTTTGATAACAATACTTTCAAACCTGTCATTAGCCTCATCTAAATCTCTCTTTAAATCGTCTTGAATCCAGTTGTTTTGTTTCCATATAAAAAAACCAAATGCCATTGTCATTGCAACTGGCACTCCAAACTGTTCTATAACTTGTAGTATATCCATCTTACATTCTAGGAACTGATAAAGCTCTTACTCCACTTTTTCTATGAGGGTATTGTTTAATAGTTCTTTCATATTTACTTCTATAGTAACCAGCTCTTTGCAGGTCACCCATATCTTCTAATAGTCTAGACTTTACATAATCTATTATTGAAGAATGTAATGAGGTATCTAATCCAGAGTTAGCCTTTAAATCATCTGTTACTTCTTCTACTTTACCATACTTAGAATGAGTATGTATACGTAAACCTCCTGTAACACTACTACCAGAATATGTATCATATTTATCTATTGTAGTTTCAGTTGTGTCGCTAACATCATTAGATATAACTTTACATACTAAAGCTAATCTTTCATCGTCATTATACCATGCAAAATAACTATTAGGATAACTTCTTTTATCTGTAGCCATTTATACTCCTATTTACATGCAACAAAAAGTTCTAAATCGCATGGAGCTGTATTTGCAGTAGCTGTTATGTTCACTAAGTCCGCTAAACCAACACTTAAAGCGCTTGCTCCTGCGTCCATAGTATTTACTACACCGTCAGCCAAATCACCATTGTATATAAATGTTTGACCTTTATCTAATTTAACAGCATATTCATTGTTGTCTTCATTTTTAAATAATAAAGTAACATGATTAGTGTCGTCTAAATTAGTAATACGAATATATAAAACATCATCTTCTATATATTGTCCATTAGAAACAGCTGTTCCCATTTGTATTAAAGTAACTTCAGATACAGGTACATCAATAATTCTTCTTGATACTGTTGCTATAGAAGGAATTGATAAAGTTTGTGTACCACCTTGGTTTTTACCATTTAGTGTTATTGACTCAGATATTGTAACTGTCATTGTTGAGGGTGTTACTGTACTTGGCATTTTTTACTCCTATTTTAATGAATCAGACGTTTCGTCTGTATCATCTTTTAATAATCTATGCGAGTCTGCCAACATAGGTATTCTCACATATCTATCATTGTTATCTAAAATTTCAACTCTTGTTACATCTATAACAGAGTCATCTAATTTATACCATCTTTGTTTTGAATTTAAATTTTGTATTTTTTCTGTAGTATAATGCTGTACTTTACCTGACATATCCATCAATGCGTCATTTATAAGTTGCACCATATACTGTTCGGGTTGTCTTCCCATTGTATATTCTATTTGTTGTATTAATTCTTTAACGGTCATCTCTACCTCCATCAGTAGTAGCAGGAACTGCTTGTCTTGGAGCTTGAACGCTTGCAACGCCCATCATCTGTAAAGCCTGCGTATAATCTTGTTTTAATGCTGTAATCATAGGAATATAAAGTTCTGTATCTTCTTCTGAAGCAAGTAAGTATTCAGCCATTTTAATTGCAGCATATAAGACTACAATATACTCCATATCATTAGATAAATTAGCTATAGCTTCATCACCATGCGCTATTTGTGTAAGTGGCAAAAATAATACTTCTGCAGTTTGACTAGCAGTAGGGTCTGGAAACACATTAAGCACAGAGTTTTTAATAAAATATACTGGGTCTGTTTCTTTTGCATGCATTAAGTCATTTGTATCTGTAACTCTAGAAGCCAACACAGGAGACACTTGTCTACATATTTGATTAAAACCTTTTGAGTCTTTTCTTGTTACAGCCATTATAGGACCAATAGTATTTGTATTTAATGCAAGTGTAGAAGGTGAATTGTTAAGCTCTGTATGTGTAACACATTCTAATAACTTATCAGGAGGTAAAACATTATACAGTTGTTTAAGGCCATCTCTTAAAAATTGGTCCATAGCATCAGTATCTGTTGATATTGCTTCTCCTACTAAGTCTTGTAATTGTGCATTAAATGTTGCCACTATCTTCTATTCCTATCTGCTATATCTTGGTCTATAGTTGTTGTAGTAAACTCTACTTTGGTTTGTCCACTCCAAGTTTTTCTCATGTTTATATATTTACCTATATCTCCAGAGGTTTGATTAAAATTTTTTTTATGTTTACAACTTCCTGGTTTTACTGTTTTTTTACAGTCTTCACAGTATATAAATATAGCCATTATATTTTAGTTCTCCCAATTGTTTTATCCATACTACTCTCCTGTAAAAGTGCTACTAGCTACTAGTGTTTGTGCTTCTGTTTTAGTTAATACGCTAAAGTTAGGATAATCTAATCCATAACCTAGCTCCATAAGCTCTGTAAGTACACCATCTTTCATAGACCATTCACCTTTAATGATTACGTAAGACTTATCGTGTGAATATCTAGGAGGCCCTACCTTACCACTCATTATAATATCAGTCCATGTAGGTGCTGATTTATAATTATTAGTAAATGTACCATCTTCATTTTCTGTTACCGATTCTACTATAGGGTATAACCCTTTTATTTTGTCACCTACAGCACTATTAAATGCACTGCTAGGTATACAAAAATACATTTCATAATGTGCCATTATCTGTGACTCCTTTTACCTGCGTTATAATTTCTTAATACTTCTTCATCTGTCAATGTATCTGAATAAAAACATATATCATCTATTTGACCTTTAAAATCTTTTTGAGAACCTGTTTCTGGAATTGTTGAACTACCTATAGCTGTTCCAATCATTACAGGAGTATTAGAAGATTGCATAGAACGAGCTGTAGTCATTGCTGAATTAGCGCCTTCTCTTCCTTCTGCAGCAACCTGTATTCCATTAATGTAAAAAAAATAAGGTGTAAAATTACTATCTGCATCTGATGTAGCATTTGTATTATCTGCAGTACCACTTCCTGTAGTTCTATCATGGTCAAAAGTCCATGTTAAATGATACCAATTATTTACGTCAAAAGCTTCTCCAATTCCAGCGTTAGTATTAACAGGGGGTATTTGTATTGCATTACCAAGCTTAGAAGGAAATCCATAATCACAATAAACTGATTCATTACCTGCAGAACTACCGTAGTAAGTATATAAATATATAACTCCTCCAGATGTTATATGAATTTTAAAAGTTCTATTTGCATCACTTTGAAGAGTATCTATAAAATGCATATTATGGTCTAAATCTGTTGGATTGACTGCAAACTTTACCCAAAATGATATAGTATAATTAGTTACTGCACTTCCAGTGTATAAAGGATTATCAGGTAAATAGATATATGAACCTTCATCATTTGTTCCATCATGTTTTGCTAATACTGCAATATTAGCACTATTAGTAGTTCTTTGCCTATTCATCAAAAACCCTTGTGAATCTCTTGAACTGTCTGCACCTGCTGTAATAAGCATTGTTTCTGTCATTCTATTTGTAGCTACATGTGCAGTTCCTATCTTATCTTGCCATAAACCTAATCCTTCATTTTTCCAATAATTTATAAGAGTAGAAGATAAGCTATGATTTCTTGGGTCTAAAGCCTTTCCATCATTATATAACTCTCCTATTGTAGCTTCACTAAATGCTGTTCCTTTCCAAAATGCAATTTCATCTATTGCACCAATAAAGCAATCAGTATCACCAGAAAAACTATAAAATTCTAAAGTTCCTCCTCCATTTATATTTCCAGTAATACCAGAAATATCGTAAGCAATTTCTTGATAAACTCCATTTATATACATTTTAGCTGTATCATCCGACCTATTTATACTAAGTAAAATATGATGCCATTTTCCTTCTGTTATTGCATTAGCCTTTGAAACTATTTGATATGCCCCACTTAAAGTATTATTATCTGCATCTTCTAAATATATTGCCATTTCATTATTAGATGAACCTTTTAATTGAAATATAAGTCTTCCACCACCTTGACGAATAGCCATAAATCTCATATCTTGTGATAAATCTGTAGGGAATATTGCAAAAGATACACAAAAATTATCTGTCCCAAAGTTAGGAGTATAAGCCGCTGTAGTTAAAGGAGCATTTCCTGCATTATATATATGATTGTAACCTAACTGATTATAAGACTGTAGTGCTGTTTGAGGTATATCTAGTTGTTGGTCTGCATCTGTCCAGCCTGATGCTATACCTATTTCTTTTAAATCAAAATCTTTTACATGAAGTATATCACCTGAAGATAAATTATTAAATTTTATTTCTGCAGACGTAGCTGTTCCTGCGCATGTAAAATCTTTTGAAAGACTTGTAAAACTTGTTTGGTTAAGAGTTCCTGTAGTTGCAAAAGTATTATCTCCTTGGTTTACTTGAAGAGTTACATTATCACCTGAAACTTGATTAATCTTATACGTAAATCTTAATCTATAAGTTCTACCTAATACC
>CEPH01054253.1_pt1 | contig 11104 bp, 12 predicted proteins | sample 530571 | NCBI WGS metagenome assembly CEPH01 (sample SAMEA2620413, study PRJEB7988) | marine metagenome | biome: marine biome (ENVO:00000447); feature: surface water layer (ENVO:00002042); material: "saline water (ENVO:00002010), including plankton (ENVO:xxxxxxxx)" | depth 5 m | reverse complement strand
GACTTAAAAGGATCTACTCATGAATCACTAAAGCATAGGTACTCTGATTCAAGAAGAGCCCCTTATAAATTTTCCATTAACAGTTGGAAAAAATGGGCATCCAAAAATAATGCGGAATTATTTATTTTAAATGAAGCATTAATGCCCAATAAGGATATGGGTATTTGTTGGCAACGTTATTATTTATTTGATATATTAGAAGCTAATAATATAGATTATGATCAAATAGCTATGGTTGATGCTGATACTATAATTCACCCCCACTGTCCAGATTTTTTTAAATTAACTGATAATAAATTCACCGGTGTTCATTGTGATGCTAGTTATGACTGGGTAATAAGAAGTTTAGAAAATTATTCCAGATTTGCTTTTAATAATTTTATTTCTAAGTTTTATAATTATATAGATTGTGGGTTTATGATAGTAAACCAAAAACATAAATCTTTTTTTAAAACTATAACTGATTTTTACCATAATAATTCTGATATTCTTAAAGAAATAGAAACTAAACTTCATGTTGGGACAGACCAAACCCCTGTTAATATATTAGTTGAAAAAGAAAATATAGAATTAAAATTATTACCCTATGAATTTAACATGGTAGATATGCCTAGAAAAGAATTACTAAATGAAAATTTAACTTTTAGTGATGTAGGTTGGATTTATCAATTTAATTGCATTCCTAATAATAAAGATAATAAAGCAACTTATTACTGGATGGAAAAAACCTATAAACATTTATATGAAAACTAAATTTGCAATAGGGTGTTTAGTTCAATGGTATGAATGTGATATTATTGAAGAATATGTGGAGACATTAAAGGAAGCAGTATCACATTATGAAGGAGATATCATAGTGGATTTTTGGGTTAGCTCCAATGAAGACTTAGAAAAATGTGTAAGTAAAAAACAGTTAAATAAGTGTTTAGAAAAAATAAAAAATATAATACCCAAAGAATGGATAGTTAACTTATCCCCTACTTTAGTTACTATAGCTGATTATCGTAGGGAGTTTAATGAAAAATATTGTGATAATGTAGACGTATTAATATGGGGTGAATCTGATATGTTAGTCCCACAACAAATGTTTTTGGTATTAGATCAACTTCATCAAGGTGTAAACACCCCTAAATATTTAGCCTTTTTTGGTACTTGTAAAATGTGGGATGACAGTTGGAAAATACTAGAACACCCAGATTTTACTAATAAACCATTTATGGACGGAGATGTGGAAAACTGGTGGAGTTTAAGATATGATATGTCCAAAGAGGAAATGAATCAAATTAATGATCGTACCACGGAATTAGATGTACAAATAGTGTCTCCACATAAGTTTAATGGATGTGGACTAGTTATATCATCAGAAGTCATTAAAGCCGGGGTTAATATACCTCGTTCTGTTTTTTTTGTACATGAAGATACTTCCTTTATGTATATGACTAATAAAATTTTAGGTAATATACCCCAATACGTAATTAAAAATATTTTACTTGTACATAATAGAAAACATAAAAATAAAAGAAGGCATATTAAAGGAGAGGAAAATATAAAAGATAAAGAGATAGGGGGTGCTAGACTAACACATCCCTGGTATATGGTAGCTAATAAAATGTGTGAACAAAATTATATTAACTTATTTAATCCTAATTATAAATCTTACAATTGGAAAGACGTATGGAAAGCTTTAAAAAAGTAGGTAAAAATCTTAATTTAAATGTAACTAATCTTATAATAGGAAAAAATGTTTCTATAGGGGATAATGTTAATATAAATTGTGATACATTTGAAATAGGGGATAATAGTATTATTGGCAGTAATGTAACTATAAGTTGTAAAAGTTTTAAAAGTGATGAATGGTTATTTATGTGGGATGGTGTAGAAGTAGGTAGAGGAGGTTCTTATGGCCCTAATTCTGAAGTAACTATAGGTAAACATGTAGGTATTTTTGAAAATACTATTATAAATCCTTCTGATAAAGTAACTATAGGGGATAATGTAGGAATAGGTAGTGAAGTAATGATATGGACTCACGGTGCCTGGTTAGATGTAATGCAAGGTTTTCCTTCTGATTTTGGGCCCGTATCTATAGGTAAAAATGTTTGGCTACCAGCTAGATCCATTGTATTGCCCAATGTTGAAATAGGGGATAATACTGTTATTGGTATAGGTTCTATAATTAATAAAAATATTCCAGCAGGTAGTTTAGCAGCGGGTACACCTTGTAAAGTTTTAAAAGAAAATATATATCCTAAGCAGTTAAGTTTTGAGGAAAAAAATAATATACTAACTAATATAGTAGGAGATTATACTACTCTTTTAAAGTATAAAAAATTAGATGCTAAGGTTTATTTAAAAGATGGTAATATTGTGTTGGATAGGCTAAAAGGAATTACTATATTCAACCCCATGGCTAAAACTATAAATGGTGTAGAGGATAACATAAGTGAGGACTTAAGAGATTATCTTAGAAGAAGAGGCATAAAAATATTTACATCAAATCCTTTTAAGTCGATATGAAATTATTAGGGTTTAATAGGGTATTATGTTTATCTCCACATCCCGATGATGTGGAGTTAGGAATGATGGGGACAATCTTTAAACATCCTTCTACTTTTTTTGATATCCTTTGTATGACAAAAGGAGGAGCTAAAGGGTTTGACCCTACTAATTTGTTAAATAGAACTAATGAGGTCAATAATGCATGGGAAGTAGCTAAATGTAATAATATTAATGTTATTCATTCAGACTGTAATTATTTTGAGGATAAGGAGGGTACTGCCGGGTGGGTAAATTGGATTGAAAATAATATCTTAAGTAAAGAAAATTATGACTGTATATTTTTACCCACTATGGATGACTCAATGTATGAGCATAAATTTGTACAAAGCCTAGGTTACCCATTAACAAGAGTTAATTCTATTAGTCTTATAGAGTATAAAACTGTAAGTAGTTTAAATACTTGGTCCCCTAATATGTTTATTAACATTAAAAATGAATATAATCGTAAAATACAATGTTTGAAAAAATTCACATCCCAACAACAAAAGTCTTATTTTAGGGGGGATGTTTTAAAAAATTTTCACCTTAATTTCCAATATAGTAAAAAAGGAATAGAACTGTTGGAATCATTTAAAATATTAGAACTAATACCATGAAAAAAATATTAATTACAGGGGGTACAGGAGTAGTAGGTACTGCTTTTATTAAGAAGTGTTATTCCATAATGGAAGAAAAAGTACATGCATATAAACTATACACTTATAGTAGGGGGGAAAAACATATAGCGACTTTAAATAATAGGTACCCTAATGTTGAGACTATTATAGGTGATATAAAAGATCTAGATTATTTAATTAATACTTTTGAAAGAATTAAACCTGATATAGTTATCCACACTGCAGCAATAAAACATGTTAGTTTAGCTGAACTTAATCCTAAACAAACGGCCGAAAATAATATTATAGGTAGTTTAAATGTAGTTAAAGCCAGTATAAGAGCTAAAGTTCCTTTAACTGTTGGTATTAGTACTGATAAGGCCTGTTCACCTGAAAATACCTATGGTTATTCCAAAAAGATTATGGAAGAAATTTTTATGGAACACCATAATGAGGATACTAGGTTTATATGTACTAGATTTGCTAATGTTGCTGATTGTGAAGGTTCTGTTATTCCTACCTGGAAAAAATTAGCTTCTAATAATGAAGTATTAAAATTAACAGATAAAAAAATGAACCGTTTAATGTTCACAACAGAGGAAGCAGCTTCATTAATTCATAAGGCTATAGATTATTCTAATTCACACCCTGAAAAAAGCTTTATTTTTTCGAAAAATATGAAAACCGTTAATATGTTTAATTTAGCTAAAGTATTATCTTCAAATATAGAAATTATAGGAGCTAGAGCTGGGGAAAAATTAAATGAAACCCTTATCAGTAATAAAGAATTACCATATTCTAAAACTTATGGGGATTATATCCTAATCTTTAAGGAAATACAAGAAGAAAAATATAGGTACCCTACTGAATTATCTTCCTTAACTGCTGAAAAGATGGATAGTAATGACATTGCAAAGTTATTGGCATAGGGTATTGAGATTGCTTCTTACGGAAGAGAACATGTAAACTATGAAAAAGTGGAAACAAATATTTTTAGAATATTTTGATATAAATCAAGATGGAAAAATAAGTTGGTGGGAATTTTTAATTCCATTTGGAATTATATTTGCAATAGAATTCGTAATAGAATTTTTAGTAAATCTTATATTATAAAATTAAAATAATAATTTAAAATAGATTATGAAAAAAGTATTAGTAACAGGAGGGGCAGGATACATAGGAACTGCCCTAATACCTGAATTATTGGATTCTGGTTATGAAGTAACAGTATATGATTCACTAACTTATAATGGTGATGTTTTAATACCCTACTTTCAGTATAAGAATTTTCATTTTATTAAGGGAGATATTTTAGAAACTCCTAAACTTAAAAATGCTCTAAAGGATAAGGATGTTATAATACATTTGGCGGCTTTAGTTGGTTACGATGCTTGTGAAAAAAATCCTGAACTAACCGAAATGATAAACAGTTCAGCTACTAAAAATTTAGTTAACATGTTATCACCCAACCAATTGTTAATGTATGGGTCAACTGGTTCTAATTATGGGAAAGTAGATACTATTTGTACTGAAGAAACCCCTCTTAACCCCACCACATTATATGCTAAAACAAAAACTACAGGTGAACAAGAAGTAATGAAACATGGTAATGCCATAGCGTATAGATTTGCTACTGCTTTTGGAGCTGCACCTAGGTTAAGATTAGATTTATTAGTAAATGACTTAACTTATTTAGCAGCTACACAAAAATATATGCTGGTATATCAACCTGAATTTATGAGAACTTTTATCCATGTTAGAGATTTAGTAAAATCTTTTACATTTGGGATTGAAAATTCGGATAAAATGAGGGGGGAAGTATATAATGTGGGATCTAACAAATTAAATCACTCCAAAAGAGAAGTTTGTGAATTAATTAAACAAAAAACCGGGTGTGTAGTGTATTATAATGACTTTGATAGTGATAAGGATCATAGGGATTATGAAGTATCATATGACAAAATAGCTGCACTGGGATTTAATACTACTATAACATTAGAGGAAGGGATAGATGAATTAGTTAAAGTATATAAAATATTAAATTTAAAAAATAAAAGATATGTTAATGGAGGTGAATAAATTTAATTGGCCCCTCATGAAAGACTGTATCACTGTAGAGGATAAATCTGCTATGATAGAATTTATAGAAAATGCAGGTAGGTTTACTAATGGACCAATGGTTAAAAAGTTTGAAAAAGAATGGAGTAAGTGGTTAGGTTGTAAATACTCTATTTATGTGTCTTCGGGTAGTACTGCTAATACATTGTTAGTAGCGGCTATGAAAGAAAAATATGGTTTTAATAACAATGATAAAGTAGTAGTTCCTTGTATGACGTGGGTAACTAATATATCCCCTGTAATGCAGTTGGGGTTTAAACCTATATTTTGTGATATTGATTCATCTACTTTTAGTTTTAATGTGGATAGTCTTAAAAAGATAGCTATCAAACACCCTGATATTAAGGCAGTTTTTGTATCCCATCTATTTGGAATTGCGGCTGATATTGATCAATATAAAGAAATATTACCCAATGCTGTTTTTATAGAGGATGTATGTGAATCACATGGTGCCACCTATAAGGGTAAAAAATGTGGTACGTTATCCCTGGGTTCTACTTTTAGTTTTTATTTTGGACACCATATGACTACTATTGAGGGAGGATTTGTTTGTACTGATGATAATGAATTATATAATATAATGAAAATGAAAAGGAGTCATGGTATGGCTAGAGAAGCATTACCCGAAAAATATAAACAATATCAAAAAGAAAATCCTGATATTCATCCTATGTTTATGTTTATGACAGATGGTTATAATTTAAGAAGCATGGAGCTTAATGCCGTGTTGGGATCTTCTCAACTCAAAAGGTTAAATGATAATAATGCTAAAAGAATAGCAAATTTTTCTAAATTCATTGATATTATTGCTAAATATCCCAATCATTTTTACAATGAATATAAAATAGAGGGAAATAGTAGTTTTTGTTTACCCTTTATTTGCAAATCCAAAGAAATAAAAATATCCCTAGAAAAGTATTTAAACAATAATGGGGTTGAAACTAGACCTTTATGTAGTGGTAACCTGCTTAGACAACCTTTTCTTAGACGAGTGGAGGGTATACCTAACCCATCTAAATTCCCTGTGGTGGAACTTTTACACGAACAGGGATTTTTTATAGGAAATAATCATATGATAGAAAATATAGAATTTGAAATATTAGGTAAGCTAATAGATAAATTTATTAAAAAATAACATGCATATAGAAGGAGTAAAAATATTTAATGCAGATATGTTTACAGACCATAGGGGAGATATTTGTACTTTATGGAATAGTAAAAATATAGACATACCCTTTAACCATGATAAGATATGTACCTCTAGAAAAAATGTGTTAAGGGGTATTCATGGGGATTTTAAATCCACTAAACTGGTTAGTTGTCTTTATGGAGAACTTTATTTTGTAATAGTTGACAATAGACCCCAATCTAAAACATATAAACAATCTATTAATATGATTTTAGATGATAAATCTAGAAAATCCATATTACTCCCTCCAGGGGTAGGAAATGGTTTTTATGTATTAAGTCATAAATCCGTATTTCATTATAAATGGTCATATAAGGGAGAATACCCTGATGTTAAGGATCAATTTACTTTAAAATGGAATGACCCAGAACTTAATATATATTGGCCAACTAATAATCCCATATTATCTAAACGAGATAAATAATGAAAATAGCATTTTTTACAGAGGGTAATTACACGGGTAAAATTCCTAGAAATAACCCCAATATGAGAACTGATGTAGCATGGATTTGTGCTCTAGATGCTATTCATATTCCAATTACCCAAATACACCAAGTTAATGAAAAATTTGATTGGGGTATAGTTATCATACCTAAAAATAAAGAATTATTATTTGATTATCCTCTAATAGATAATATGAGAAGGATATGTTCCAATATAGCTACTATGCAGGAAAGTACTTATTGGTATTGGCAAGGTGGGACTATTCAAGCACAATTGTGGTATCATGATATTCTCCAAAATATGGATCTTATATTTTGCCATAATGATATGGATTTAAATTATTATAGAGGGATAACTGATGTTAGGTGTGAATTACTTCCTACTTTAATGATTACAGACCATATAAAAACTTTTAATGGTAATAGGGAAGGTGTTATGGTAGGAGGAAATTGGGTAACAGCATATAGAGGATTTGATTCATATATTATAGGAAAAATATTAGATGATAAAATCACATCCCCTACTACGGGTAGAATGAAACCAGATGAAACAATGTTGGATATAAACCATTTACCTTGGATACCATGGTCACAATGGATGTATGAATTATCCAAATGTAAATATGGGGTGCAATTAGGAACAGCTGCAGCAGGCACATTTAATTTAAATTGTGCTTATTTAGGTATACCCTGTATAGGATATGATAATGTTAATACACAAAAAATTCTCCATCCTGATTTGTCAGTTAAGGATGGGGATGTTAAAACGGCCAGAGATTTAGCTAATGAATTAGCTAATAATGAAGAATTATATAATTTATATTCGTCCAATGCTAAGAAAAACTTTAAAAAGTATTATTCAGAGGAAGTTTTTATAAATAAAGTAAATAAAATTCTAAATGAAGGGTAAAAAAATATTTATAACCGGGGGAGCAGGGTATTTAGGTAGTCACTTAGTTAAAAAATATCATACTGAAAATGATGTAACAGTATTTTCTAGGGATGAAGCAAAACACTATTACCTTAAAAAAAGATTTCCCAATATTAATTGTGTAATAGGTGATATTAGAAATTATAACCTACTAAAAAAAGCCTCGGAGGGTCATAATGTAGGTATTTTTGCAGCTTCCCTAAAACAAATAGAGGCAGTAGATCAAAATGTAGAAGAATCAATTAAAATTATAGTAGAAGGAGCTATTAATTCTAGAAAAGTAGCGGAAGAAAACAATTTTGAATCTGCATGTTTTATATCTTCAGATAAATCCAGAGCCGCTACTACTTTATATGGAGCTATGAAATTTGTAGCAGGTGAATCTTTTATAGTAAATGCTGAAAATTCTAATGTAAAATTATCTACTGCTATTTATGGTAATGTTCTTAATTCTACTGGAAGTGTAATACCCCTTATTTGGGATTCTATACATAAAGGATATCCATTAACTTTATATTCTGATAAAATGACTAGATTTATGATTACAATAGAAGAAGCTATGGAACTTATTGAATCGGGTCTAAAGGTTAGTGGTTATAATATTATACCTAATTTAAAATCTTTTTACATTAAGGATTTATTTGAAATATATGCTGAGAAATTTAATCTTAAATACACTATAGGTAAGCCCCGCATATCAGAAAAACTTCATGAAATGATGATAGCACAGGAGGAATTACCTAGAACCCAACTTAATATAGATGATAATAATTTTTACATGCACTATAAAAATATTTCTTCTTCTCCTCCATTAGAGGAACTTACTAGTGATAAAGTAGTAGTAAGTAAAAAAGAATTATCTAAAATACTAAACAATTTTAATTATTTTAAACCATGAAAATAGCTATTACAGGTGCCTCGGGTTTTGTTGGTTACCACTTATCCCAATATTACAAATATGTCATGGGATATGATGTTATACCAGTTCCTATGGATTTAAACGTAGATTTATCGGAATGTGATTTATTAGTACATTGTGCAGGGGTTAATAGGGGAGAAAATATTTTTAAGGATAATGTAGAAATTACTAAAAAATTAATAGATTACCTGACTACTAATAATATAAAAATAGACATTAAATTTACTTCTTCTATCCAAGAAGATTTAGATAATGACTATGGATATTCCAAAAAATTATGTAAACAGCTTCTTTTTTCCTACTGTGATAAAGTAAATTCCAAATTTACATCTTATAAAATTCCCAATATATTTGGACCCTTCTGCAAGCCTAATTATAATTCTTTTATAAGCACTTTTTGTTACAATTTAGTTAATAATATAAAAAGTAACTTTAACTCTAATAAGGTAGATTTAATTTATATTAATGATGTAGTAAAACATATAGCACTATCAGAATCAGAATTATTTGATAATAGTAAAATAAACACTGTAGTTGTATCTGAAATTCATTCTCTATTAGAAGAAATCCATACCATGTATTCCAGTGGAATCTTCCCACAAATGGATAACAAATTTAAATGGGATTTATTTAATACCTATAGGTCTTTTACAAATAATTCTTTTAAATTTAATAAACATACGGATGAAAGAGGTAGTTTAATTGAATTAATTAAAAGTAATTTAAGCCCCTCTCAAGTTTTTTATTCTACAACTAAACCGGGTTTTACAAGGGGTAATCATTTTCATTTTTCAAAAGTAGAAAGATTTTGTGTTATAAAAGGTGAAGCAGAAATCTCTATTAGGAAAATAGGTAGTGAAAGTGTAGATAAAATTATAGTAAATGGAAATGATAACACTGTAGTAGATATGCCTGTTTTGCATACCCATAATCTTAAGAATGTGGGGAATGAGGATTTAGTTTGTATATTTTGGGTAAATGAGATTTTTGATAAAGAAAATCCTGATACTTATTTTGAAGTAGTATAATATGGTTACAATAGACACAAACCCTGAATTTGGAATTGAATTAACTTTAGTGGTTCCTTATGCTTATTGGTTAAGTCAACATAATAAGTTAGAAAAAGTAATTACTAGTAAAGGAATGTCTCCCTTTTATTATTTTTGTAATGATGTAGAAGAAAAATATGATTATAGAACTGTAGACAATAGTGCAGCAGGCCTTGATTCAATTCCTAATAATTGGATTTATGGCTTTAAAGATAATGCTAGGTTATACAAGGATGAATGGGAGCATTGGGAAGAATTTACCCAAGTAGAAAAAGGGTGTGGTATATTAGATTACTCTAAATGGACGTTACCTGATTTTAACGCACAATATAAAAATGATCATTTTAAATTAAATAAACCTTTTATAGTTATCTGCAATAGATACAATTGGGAACACGGTCATCCTCCTACAGGTTATTTTAGTATAGAATGTCTGTATAATATATTTAATTATTTAACAGAAAAGGGATATGCTGTAGTTTATAAAAGACCACTTAACACTGAATTTCCTTTAGATCAAAATGAGATTAATACATTACATTATAAAGAGTCTTTAGTTGCTAATATAGAGGGTATTGGGGTTATTAATGATTATCAACTTACCTCATATTATGAAGATGTTTATCTATTAGATGATATAGTTAAAAATAATCCTAATAGTACTTACAACATGACTCAGTTGCAATTATTTACTAATGCTAGTGGATTTATTACAATGGGAGGAGGTTCCACTTTATTTCCTTGTTTTTTTCAAAAACCTACTGTTGCTTATTATGGTGGAACATTAACTGAAATAGTTAGAAAGAATTTTTGGCAAGATTCTAAAGGTAATAAAAATATAAAAAATTATCATTACATGATTAACCCTCTACTTAGTCCCTTTATAGATAAAGATGGTAATGACATGTATAAAAATAACTATAAAGGATTTTTAAATAACATAAAAGAAGTTTTTAATGGAAATTAGTTTTATCCAACCCTCGAGAAATAACCTTAAATATCTAAAATGGAGCTATAATTCCATAAGAAAAAATCAAGGTAATCATATAGTAGAAATATGTGTAGCTGATGATGCATCCACAGATGGAACATGGGAGTGGTGTTTAGAAATGATGGATAAAGATCCTAATTTTAAAGCCATATTAAATGATACTGGAGAGAGATTAGGACATACTATCCTATATGATCGTTTAATAAATGAAGTAGCTACTAAGGATATAGCTATGATTTATCATGCTGACATGTATTTGTGTCCAGAAGCATTAAATGCAATTGAAAAATATATTGATGATAAGACTAT
>CEPH01012140.1_pt1 | contig 11146 bp, 1 predicted proteins | sample 530571 | NCBI WGS metagenome assembly CEPH01 (sample SAMEA2620413, study PRJEB7988) | marine metagenome | biome: marine biome (ENVO:00000447); feature: surface water layer (ENVO:00002042); material: "saline water (ENVO:00002010), including plankton (ENVO:xxxxxxxx)" | depth 5 m | reverse complement strand
TGTTTGTTGGAATCAAACTGCGGTGCGCGAGTGAAACCAAATATTCTGCCCAGTTCTTCGGGATAAAATTGATTGGTGTACACAAACACTTTGCCATCTTTTTCGAAAGCTCTGCCTTGCGACAACAGCAAATCCAACGAGGCCGTGGTGATTTGTTTGTTGCGAAGAAGCGTTCCTTTTTCTCCAAGAGGAGCAACCAATGGGTCTGTGGGGTCTACGACAAACTGTTGAGATTCGAAATCATAGTATCCGGGGTCTTTTTCCCGAATCAAATTCAACGCCAACAGAGGTCCAACGGTGCCGAGAATCGGCTTGCCATCATCCGTTGCTTGTTCCAGCAAATCCAAAAAGTAATTTTGACCGTTTACGTTTGCTCTCGATAGCGCCTGCAAGTTTGCACCCATGCGACCCGTCAATGGAGATTGAAGGTAGTCGAACAGGTACAAATACATCGCACGATTGTTGGCTATGTAGACGCCCCTTCCGGGGTGTTCGATTCGACCAAGAGATATTCTGGTTTTTTCTTTATCTTCATCTTTGAATCGAAGGTCTTCTGGCGCAATATGCTCGATGTCGAGCAACTCGTAAAAAGTCCCGCCCAACGATCGCAGATCCCACATGATGAAGTCATAGGGAACAACAAATGATGAACGTGAAAGGGGTGCCCCTCTAATTTCGTCGATGTCGTAGCTGTATTTCAAAAACAACGGGACAAGAGGGTTGGTCATACCGATCAACGATCGGAAGTTTTTCTTTACATCCTCACCACTGTTGAGGAGAGGAATCATACCCAAGGCTTTGTACAACAGCCCAGCGGAGTCTCCAGAAATAAGGAACGGCGGACGATACGTTTCACCACCAATTTTAAATGGCAGAAATGCACGATATCTATCCCAAGGTGCAAGGAACTCAGAAGCCTGAGGATCATCTGCGTATTCTTGTTGAGTTTTTTGAATAAATTTTAGTTGATTGATAACTCGTTGAGGATTCTTGATTGTCGCTTCGACAAACAATTTCATCGCTTGAGAGTAATATGCATAAAATGCAAAGTAACGAGCGAAGTACGATTTCTCTGCGTCACTCAAGTTGCTGTAATCAAGAGCGACATCTCGCACAGTGATGGACGCTTGTTCCAAACTCTTGCCAGCCTTCAATTCATCGACCAGTAGTTTTACTCGAAGGAAAGAATCGATAGCAGAAAACGACTCTCGATAAAAACGATGAGCCTTGGAGAACAAGTTTCCGGGCTTGAGAATGTACCCCAAGCCAAATCCAAACGCCGCTGACAAACCCACGCCTGCGCCCGGGATTGTTAGACCCAACAACGTGGATACGGCTGTGGTCACGTAAACGGGATTGGCTTTGGTGAATCTTTCATAGAACTGGTCAACAATGCGGGGATCCTGAAAAGCGTCAACCATGGCGCTGCGCCATCCGTATCGACCCACAGAGTTTGCAATTTCGTCTGCAGTGAACACCCGACCATCAGGGAGGATCAACGGCTTTGTTTCGGGCACTGCAAAATCTTTACCGTGCAACCTCGCCAGTACTCCTGCTGTGAACCCCGTGTTTGCTTGCAAACTGTCGGCAAGACTCAACAACGGTGCCCTCATGTTCTCAGGCAACAGTCGAGCCCCCGAACGCGCTGTTTGAGCACCAAGTGTTTCGGCAAGAACCACAGGGCCCTGCAATCCATCGCGAACAACAGCGGCCATGCCCTTGCCCAAATGCAACTGACTCAGACCACCAATGAAAACACCGACGCCGTATCCAATCATCGGAAGGCCACCGGTGCCAATCAACAGTCCAGAATAAAAAGCGGTGGGAGAGAATAAAATACCGGCCAGTCGAGCCAATGCCGCGATTGCAGTCTCAAGTTGACGAACTACTGCACCTTCGGGATCTACACCCTTGAGGAAAAACTCTCCAGATCCACCCTTACCCCAAACCTTCTTGAATCGTGCATTGGGGAACATCTGCAACTGATAATCTTTGAAAAAGTCAAACATGCTTCGCGGCAACAAAAATTGTTTGTCACCAATGTTGACGATTTCCATCTTGCCTTGCTCGACTCGCATACCCGCTCGGGCAATGATTTCATGCGCGTCTTGCTTGGCTTGAACGTCGATGTCTCGAAACTGCTTACTGTTATCAAACTTACGATTCAGAGTTTCGGTGTTGCCATACAACGTTTCCTCTGGTTTCGCGGGGTACTTAATCGGGGCGCCCTTTACTCTCTTGCCTTGCTCATCGACCGTAATGCGTACCCAGTCGGAGGTATCCATGACACTATGCAAATAGAACATGACTCGATCGAGGTACCGCTCACGATTCAGGCTGATTCGGCCAGTAATATCGATGTTACCGAATATTTTACGTTTGCTTGCGGTGTATCCATATCGCACCAACTCATCCGCAATTTCCATTTGGACTTCGTCAAGCTTCATCAACGTCAACATTGAGATCATTCTCAAGTTGTCATCTGCCAGATTCGAACCGGCTTGTTTTTTCACTGCTTTGTGAATCGATCGAATAACATTTGCTTCTGTGGAATTAATATTAATTCCCAGTTTTTCGAGACGTTTATTGAATCTAATATTTGCTTTTGTATCGACGCCTTTTGTTCTTTCATAACGGATGTTCATTTCCGGCTGCATAAACAAATAGTCCGTGTCACCCTCGAAATATGCACGGTAGTTGTTGTACAAAATTTTGCGGCGACCCTCTCTTCCGTAACCAGTCACCGGAACTTCTTGCATGACAAGTGATCGCTTGAGCAGGTTTTCGCCGGTGGTCAAAATGTAATCTTCTTTTACTTTCAACCCTAAATGCAAGACGCTGATTGCGTCTGCCAGTTCAGCGATCTCATCTGCTGCCAAATCACTCAGTTTCACACCAGACCGTTGACGAACACCCACAGTCCGCACGATGTTTAGCGCCTCGCGCTCTGCTGGCGTCATTCCATAAACACCATCAAGCAGTTCTTGGATGACTCCTGTTTTCGAGATGATGTAATTTACCTGTACAGATTCAGTCGATACATCATATAAAATTGGACTTTGTGAACCAGATTGAGCTTTCCGATTCGTTTTTGTTACACCTGCTCTATATTCTAACGTGTCGAATAATCCCCCCAACTCACCAACAATTTGATACAAATCGTTCAAAAGACTCAAATTTACCCTTGGAACACTAATATCAATTACTCTTTTGAAAAACTCACCAAGAATATCAATATTGGAAAAATCTTTAGTCTTGCTTAGTTCGATCAGATCCTTACCAACGTTGATTGATTTACGACCACCGCCCTCAAATATTTCTGCTAAACCCGGATCATAAGCCGTCTTCTTTATTGCAGCTCGCTTGCCAGCAAATCCAGTGACAGCATTCCATGCAGTAACGAAGGCTCGCAAAGCGGGAGTGCTTGACAAAGTGGCTTCGACTGTTTCTCGAAAACCCGGATCGACAGTGTTTCGGCTTCGCCTGTTTAATGGTGTTGCCTCAATATCTTGCAAGACCTGATTGACCTTTCGGTATTCAAGGTTGGACAAAATTCGAAAGTTCGCATTTGGGTCCAACATTTGAATCGGCAAAAAATCCGCTTCAGGTTGATTGCCGATTTCTTGAAGCAGCGTCTTGAACCCGGCTTGTGTTCGTGGCTCTAAGACATAAAAATCTTGCGCTAAAGCAGTGGTCAGTCCGTCAGCATCTGGCTTCATGGCCTGCATTCTATCGATGAAATTAGCGACATCTCGTTGCGTCACACCAGTTGGATACGTTGCCGGATCCTTCAAATCGTTTTTTCCGTCTCGTCCCACTTGAAACAGTTTTTTCCTTGTGGACACAAACTTCTCGCCCATGGCCGCATTCAAGCGATCATTGACCCGTTGAACCAAACCCGGCAACACCTGATCCGACACATGGTATCGTCGAGTTCCTATAGTCGAATAATTGTTTTTTTGGGCTCGTTTCCGGAAGTCTGCGCTTTTGATGAGAGCCAAGATTTGAACGGTTGCCTCGACGGCATCGTAGTCACGAGGCAGATACTTTTGCTCAACGACTCTGCGGGTGCGACCAATTGTTTCGTCGAATACATTTCGAATGGTTGTCGTCTTACGATCGCCCAATAAACTGCGTACCACCTCTTCTGTGATACCCACGTTTTTTGCCATCGATTCTCGGGATCTCTGCAAAGCAGAAATGTCTCCGCCCGGAGTATCCGTTTCGAAATGCTGTCGACTTCGTCGAAAAGCTGCTGCCGTCTGTGCAGAACGCACGACCCTTTTTTCTGTGGGTGCAACACCAAACTCCAGATCCCAAAACATCCGAACTTCTGGATCCAACAAATATGGTTTGCGGCGAAGCTTAGACCAAAAATTGTGAATCGAGAGCCACAACTCATCGAACGAACGACGAATAAATCCGTTCGTGTTGTCTTGGGTCCGTCGATAATAATTCCAAGCCTCTCCAAATTGTTGTTTACCCCTCGCGGTCAATTTGACTCTTCCGTTCGAGTCAAACGTATGGTCGAAGGATCGGAACGTTCTTTGTGCAAAACGATCACCCAAAAGGTGAGACATGAACACACCGTTCAACTTCCAGACAGAATCGATGTCTCCATCACGGAAAAAGTTGATGATGGATTTTCCGGTGCGTTCATCAAACTCGAAATACCCTTTGGGTACCCCAGACCGATTGCCGACTGGTAAGTTGTCAGCGTCTACGACACGAACTGTCGGATTGATGCCTGCACCCGGAATCTTGTTGTACGTGACACGCGTATTTCGAATCACGTCGACTGGACTTTTGAACCGTGAACTTGGAGCACGAGCGGCGACGATTGATTGGTGCTCAATCATACTCAACAGTTCGGACGCGTATTTGAGGTCGATCACGTTTGCATTGACCAAATTGTCTATGTCTTTTTCCAATCGAATGTAGGGTTTCGAGGATCGCAAGGCTGCATACTCGTTGTCGCCCACATCCATGACGGACTGACGTGACATGCCTTTGACGTTACGTGCGGCCTTTGTTGCCTTCTGCATGGCAGCTTTACCATGGTCAGGGTTGCGACCAGCGAGAATAAACGCGTCCTCAAGCAAATCTTGTTCTGCCCTCGTTAAAAACCGCAGTGGGTTTCGGCCCGCAGCAATCTCTTCATAAAAGGCGTTGACCAAATTTTTATGGTATTGAACCGTCAAATCACCCGATTTGATTCGTTGAATACCATTCATAATTTCAATTCGTGCTGCGTTTTTCTGGGCTTGACCGCCAATCGATTTGAACATTCTATTTCGGCTAGCATTTAATGCCGCGAATCCTGCCTGAATCGGAGTGGCAACTCCTTTGATGGCAATCGCTTCTTTAGGGGCAAAGTCCACCCCAGCGTTGAACAGCGTAAACATCATTTCACGGTCATCTCTTTGAAAGCCCGCTGCCAACAGAACTTCCTCCGGTCCCATCATGCCACCGCCGGTCAACATGCGGCCTTTGGACCGCACACGAGCCCAGTAATCATCCATGCCGTCTCGGAGACCCGTGCCCAATGCATAGTCCAAACCTGCACCCGTACCCCATCTGCCCTTGGGAAAACCGAGTCGTTCGAGATACGGCACCGCAAAGTCTGGGGTGACAATGGGCAATTCATCGATCATAGCGTCAGCCATATTTAATTTCGACATGATCTGATAATTCAAAGTGGGCTTCATCATCAACGAGTAGCCTTTTTCTTCGACGGGCTTGAAAAGTCTCCGCGAAAGTCCCTTTTGTGCAATTTGTGATGCTTGTTGACCTCGCTCTTCTTCTTTGTATTTCAGCACTTTGAGAGCGAATGATTTCATTTCATCGAATGATGGTCTCTCCCAAATTCGGTTTCGATTGGAAAACTCAAAGGATGCCAGCACACCGAATGGAACTCGATTCAATCTCTCTTGAATTTGCTCATCCGACTCCCCATCAATGACAGATCGAAACAAACCCCATTGTTCTGGATACGTTTCAGGATCAGGATCTTCGCCACCCATGGCATAGTGGGTGTTAATGAATGTTCTGAAGTTCTTTACAGATGGTTGTTTTCCTCTCCAAGCCGTATTTGCGGTGTTCCAAACACGGCCATCGATGAAGTTTTTAACAAACAGTTTTTCGTCCAAATCAGAGTACTTCTCGGGGTTGTCTCGGAAGTTGCGAAACTCTTTGTAAAAAAGATCGTCATCGTAATCCAGAGCCTGCAGCTTTGTTTCCTCATCGACCTCTTTTTTCATTCGATTGTAGGACTGCAACCGTTCAAGTTGCTTGGCTCTTCTGAAGTCTTCAGTACCCGCAATCTCTTGCAGGATTTCTTGCAGCATTGAAGCTCTGCGATCCAAGGACTCCTCAGGAGAAATCAAATCCTCATTAACACCTAAAATATTTAAATTAAATTTTGCGGCGGACTCGAAGTATTCACCCAACCTTGAATTTTTGTCCAACCCGAACTTTTCAGCGGCTGTTTTCAATTCTTTTTGAACAGTCGGATGAAAAACGACCTGAAGCATTTTCACCGCACCGTGCAAAGCCGGATTGGTGGATTGAAGGTATCGCTCTTCCAAGGCTCGCTGAGATAACGCCGGGTTTTCAGCCACAGACTGTACGAACGATTGAAATTTTGGACTTTCAGCAATTGTATCGGCCAAACCAAGTTTGACTGCTGCATCGACAATTGCGGTCGTAAAATACGCACGACTCGCCTCAGGCAACATCTTAAGTGTTGCCCGCATCGTTGGGACTCCCGTTACAGCGTCCGACATCGATGTAGCTACATCGAACACTCCTTTAGCCGTTTTGCCTGTCTTGAACATTGGTACGTCATAAGGCAAGTCCTCAGCGCCGAAACGCAAATTGAACAACGTTTCGGTGCCCATTTTGCCCATCATTGTTGTGCCAAGAAATGCGGTTCCCGCAATCGTAGCTTTGACAGGGAGGGGACCCGGAACCGTTTTGAATGTCGTAGCAGCCGCACCAGCACCCATTGCTAAAGCAGCGCCGGTGGTAATGACCTCCTGAAACGTGTCCGTTCCCAAGAGCATGTATTTTTCTCGCTCCTGCTTCTCTGCATCGGACAAGGCAAACTTATACGGTGGTTTGTCCTCGCGCTCTGTGTACTCTTGGTAAGCTTGCTCTCGGGCGTCTGTTTTGGACTTGCCTTGGCTGGTCAACTCATCCACACGCTTCAAAAACTCCGTGTCGAACTCATACACTCCGTTATCGACCATAGACTGCACTTCCATGTATTGATCGGGAGTGGGTCCTGCGATCAAGGCCCCGTAGAAGGACTCAAAGATATTGTCCTCCTCAGCCATGCGAAGTTTTTCAGCCTCGTATGCAATTTTTGCAGTCATTGCGGTTGGGTTTCTTGAAATCAAGACGGTATTCGGTGTGCCGAACAATCCATCCATTTCTGTGGGAGCAATCCCGGCATACATACGAGCCGTAAATGCAGCCAACTCTTTTTTCTTTTCTGCCCCCGTCATACCTTGTTGATCGAGCAACTCTTTATACGCTGTGACATTTGCCCTGATTGCAGCATCATATTCATCGTATGCATCGAAATGATCTCGATCTTCCGGCTCAGTGACTGGGAAAACCTGCCGACCGGGTGAGATTTCATCCTCGTCAATCGGTGTAGGTAGATTGTCTACAATCTCGTTGTAATCCAGACCGGAGGATTCGATCGTTTCTCGATCTTCCTCCAAGATTTCTTGTTGAGCAGAGTCGAGCACCGCTTGATTTTGGTCGAGCCCAATGTTTGTGCCGAGAATGTCGGATACATCGGGTGTTTGCGGATTTGCTTTTTCGAAATCGAACTCGACGTAAAAATCATCGAAACTAAAGGTCTCTGACTTTTCTGACACAATGGCTCCACCGCTACATAATTATCAGTCCACAACTCTGATATTGGACTTCAAGACTGAGTCCATATTAACGGGTTGACCCGTTTCTTTGTCCATGTATTTGCCAAAATGATCGGGGTAGGCAAACAGCGGGTTGATTGGAACAAAAAATCCTTCGATGTTGCGACGATGAATTTCGAAATGAAGGTGCGGGCCTTTTGAGTTCCCTGTGCTACCAGCCAATGCAAAAACATCTCCTGCATTCAACATCTGACCAACCTCTAAATCAGGGTCGATTGCGGACATATGAAAGTATTTATGAATTTCAGGCGGTCGTTGGCAAAGAATGCTGACGTATTTGCCCGCTGGATCATCCGGGGCATCCGAACGTTTGACCTCAAAAACAACGCCGGATTTAAATGCTTTGATGTCTGTGCCCTGACGAGCACGTAGATCGAGTCCGTCGTGATGCTGTCCATCTCGTGGGCCCATATGAGACGTGATCACCATGTATTCAGTAGGTGCTGCCACATCTTTGTCGATCATGGCCCTGCTTCCAGAACTGGTTTTTCATCACCTCCAACCTGCACCGGTTCTTCATCGAGAGACTGAATGATGCTGACTGCCTTCGGAATCCGACCTGTATATTTCGCTTGTACCTCTGGGGTGTCAAAATCTTTTGGTCTAATGAAGTTACTTGTCAGATCTTGAATCAACTCCTCGGGTGATGCATCCGGGTTGTCGCGAAAAAAGGACAACTCGGGACGGTTGGCAATCGCTTCTTTTGTCGCATTGATTTGAAAGTATGGGTTCTGCAAATCTTTAGTGGCAATACCCGCGCCTTCACCACGATCTTGGTTGAATTGAAAAATGCCGTGAGACCGTTCATCTTTGAGGTTTTTCGCCAAAGGATTCAGTGAGCTTTCTTGAATTGCTGTAGCCATCAAAGCCTGAATTTGATTTTGACTGAAACCATCTTTTGCGAACTCATCACGGATTATTCGAGCTACATCGGTGGATTGAAGTTTGCTCGGATCCACTTCTGGGACTTCAATGTCCGGTGATACGCCAGCAATTTCAAATGTTCTACGAATTTGATTTTGATCGAAACCCAACTCTCTCATTCTATTTTTCATTCTGCCCGGATCGGATTTCATTAGGTCAATGACCTCTTTGCTCAGGGACGCGAGATTCGCTTCGGCTTGCCTGTCCAATTCGTCCATTGAAACACCCGCGCTTGCGAATGTATTTTCGATTTGAACGTCATCAAAACCCAAGTCTTTCATGCGTTGAATGATTTTGCCCGGCTGTGTTTTCATCATGTCGATGACATCTGAACGCAATGTCTGCAAGTTTTGTTCGGCAGCACGATCCGCAATGTCTCGACGTTCATTCATTTTGAGATCATCCTGTGATGGCACAGGCAATCCTGCGTCGAATGGATCTCGTGAGCCGGGTTTGAGCACTTGTAGATCACTTGTCTTGTCTTCGCTGTCCGATTTTTCAGGTACAGGCAATCCTGCATCGAAAGGATCTCGGGAGCCGGATTGCAATACCTGTAGGTCATCTTTTCCAGCAGCAGTTTGGGCCGCATCTGTTTCTGCATCAGGCGCAGGCTGATCTGATCCGCGAAGGCTATCTCTCAGCACTCGATCTGCCATTGTGTCGTCGGTCCCCGTGATGGCTGGACGCTCACTCCTCGCTCGACGTTCAGCGTCCTCTGCAGCAAGTTCATCAGAAGGGTCATCAACGGTGCCTGTACGCAAAGAAGCCCCAGAAGGGCTTGTGGCCGTTTGAATCGCTTGGCGATCGATCTCAGTCTCATCAAGATCGTCATCCTGTTCCAGACGGGCCACCAAAGCAGCGGCTTCTGCTTCATTGATAATTTGACGGTCTCTATCCTGAGCAATCCGATCAAACTCGCGTGCTTTACGACTGCCCTCTGGGAACGGGTTTTCGGGCAGAGCATCTGGTTCATCTGGCGATGCCGGAAGTGCATCAGGTTGTGTCGCTCGTTCTCCCGGTTCAGCGTCCATCGCAGCGACGAATCGATCGACAGACTCATATCGACCGTATGTATCTGTATCAAAAAATTCTGGTCTTGGGCCTTGCGCGAAACGTTGGGCATCATCAAACACATCAATAAGCTGTGACTTATTGGCAGTTCCTTCGCCGATTTTATTCATCGTATCCAAAAACTCGCTGGCTACGGCTCCGACAGGCAGCCTCCTACCGACCAAACTTGAACCCTCACCAACGGAGTCTGGGTGGTTGAGGAATTCGACCATGTCGGCTGTAGCAGTCAACGCAGTCTGTTGAGGGTCCTTGCCGACATCGGCAATGTATTCACCGATTGTTTGTGTCGTGATTGCAGTGTTATCCAAGCTTCGTACTGCGTCGGCAAAGCGCATCAACTCCTGCTCAGGAGTGTCATCTTTCCCGTCCAGTCCACTGCCGAACTGATACACAGCGGTCAGAAATTGTTGAGGGAATTTGCTTTGAACATCCTCTGGCAATCGCTTGAAGCCTTCCACAACGTCTGTCAATTCTTGGAAGGTCATTTGCTTTTGATCGTCCGCAGCCGTGTTTGCTCTGTCAAAGGCTTTTTTGACTCGGTTGATGGTTGCAGGAACGATCGGGACACCTGATGTGCCCACGTTTGTGGCTTTAATTTGTTCCTCTGGGAACTCAAATCTGAGTCGTTCATCAGCGAATTGAGTGTCTTTTATAAGACCAAAACGGGCAGTACGACGAAAGCCGGGTCGGGGGAAAATCGGGCTGGTGAGCACAGATTGCTCGGCAGCAGACAGTCTACCTTCAGCAATCGCAAGATCAGTCAGGCCCTTTTTTCTTTCTTCGAGTTCTGCCGCACGCTCCTCCATCTTGGCGACGGCTGTTGATCCGTCTTCGAACCCCGCCACGGCAGTTTTGACCGTGCTGGAATTCATAAACTCATCGAACGTTGGATTTTTTTTGCCGACAGCCTTCGTCAATAATTTTTCGGCTTGCGCTTTTTCAGTGGCAGTCGCATCCTTACTGACGATCACACGATCATTTGCGATTGTCAGCCCGGGCACTGATTCGACAAATTGTAACTTCTGTTCGGCTGTGGAAGACGCAGTCGGGATTGAATTAGGGTCTAGCCTGCCGAATACAATTCCTCTGAGTGCCTCAATCTCATTCGTATAATCAACAAAGTTCAGAACATCCGATGAGTCCAATTTGAAGTGGTTTCGAAGGTTTTGATTCAGATTTTTTAAATTTTTGAATTTATTTCT
>CEPH01080528.1_pt1 | contig 11151 bp, 14 predicted proteins | sample 530571 | NCBI WGS metagenome assembly CEPH01 (sample SAMEA2620413, study PRJEB7988) | marine metagenome | biome: marine biome (ENVO:00000447); feature: surface water layer (ENVO:00002042); material: "saline water (ENVO:00002010), including plankton (ENVO:xxxxxxxx)" | depth 5 m | reverse complement strand
CCCGGCTGGCGAAGTCGCCCGCTGCAGTGCCGGTCGCGCCGTTGCTGCCGGGGGCGGCAGCGGCTTCGGGCAGGGCGCTGGTGGGCACGCTGGCGACCGCCCTGCCCGACGCGTCGAACACGATCGTGGGGCTGTTGTTGGGATTGGACGCGGTGCCCTGGGCAAGGTTGGGATTGTTCGAAAGGATCGGTACGGGCGCAGGGTCCGCGCGCACGACCTGCTGCGGCGGTGCGACGCCGGTCGTGACCGGGGCCGGGTCCACCGCGATCGCGGCGGGGGCTGCGCCGGCATCGGCGGCCACATCGCCCGCAGGAGTAGCGTCCGCATCGTCCAGCCGCGCGCTGTTCATGCTCCACAGCGTGACCAGGCCGAGAGCGGCTACGATCGCGATCCCTGCGACCATACCCATCGTGTCCGAACTCTTCTTGTTCGCAACGCTGGGCAGCACGCTGCGGCTGGCGAGGTCGATCACCTCCGCGCTCTGGTTCTCGCGCGGATCGGTATCGTGGGCCCCGTTGGCGAAATCGCCATCGGTGGGGCGCTTCTTGGGCGGCATCTTCATTGCGAGGCGCATAGTTCGCTTCCCTTCCTCGGCGGCCCTAGCGGCCACCCCCGACCGGCCCGCTCGCAGCGGTTGCCCGGACCGGACCATTGTTCACCAATACAGCCTTCTCACGGCCCGAGCGCAGGATGATCTGCCTCGGCACGCCATCGACGATCACCGTGTCTCCGCGCACGGTGGAGTTTACCGGGCCTTCATCGCCCTCGTAATTCTCGATCAAAATCGCGGGCACGGGCCGCTCCTGCTCCCACCTGAGGTAGGTCGATCGGCCATCGTCGTAGACCTCGTCGGGGTACAGCTCGCGCTGGCCCTCGGGCTCCCACTTGAAGTTGAGCAACGCCGGGTCGACCACTGCGAGCGGATCGTTCGCCGCCGCCAGCTCGACCGGATTGGCCTCCTGCACAGGCCCCGCCGCCAGCTGTGCGTCGGCGTCTTCTTCCGGCGGCTCCGGATAGGTGAAACGCAGCACATACAGCGGCTTGGCGCGCGGACTTGCGACCAGATCGAACAAATAGGTGTGGCGATTGGTGACCACGGTCATGTTGGTCTGCGCGCTGGGCTCCAGCGGTTTGACGAACAGCAGGTTGGCGCGCTGGTTGGGGGTTACCTGCCAGGCGTTGGAATCGCCGATCGCGACATTCTCGATCGATTCATCCTCGCCGAACTGGATCGTGGCCTGAACCTTGGTCTTGCCCTGGATCACCACGACCTCGTCGGGATCGTACAGCCGTTCGACCAGCCGCGGGTCGTCGGCCAGAGCCGGGCTCGCGACCATCACTGCGAGGAAGGCGAGCGCTGTGTAACGCGCGGCGATCATTTCATTTTCTCCGTCTGGCGTCCTGCGCCCAAAGCGCCGGATGCAGTCTTGAACCGCGTGCCCAGGCCGCTGGTGCGCGAGGCGGCCTTGCTGGCCACGCCGGCATGTCCATCCCCTGAAGAGGTGGCGTAAACCTTGGTCACGCGGGCTCCGCCAGAGCCATCCGCGCCGCCCCGATTGCCAAGATCGTTTGCAGCCATGGTCGGGGTGGCGGCAACCACCGCCGTGCGGCGCGCCGCGCTCGATGGGGCAGGTTGAGAGGCGCTGGCGCTGTTGTAGACGCTGGGCGCTGGAGCTGCGGTGGCGGGCGCGCTGGCAGTCGACCGACCGCGATCGCTGTCGGAATTGGCGAGGCCGAACACGGTCCACCCGCCGACCAGCGTGCCCATCACCTTCAGCACCATCACCATCAGCGCGACGTGCACCGCGCCGATCATGAAGAAGGCCATCGCCGCGCGCGCCGGAATGTCTCCGGGTACGGCCACCAGAGAGGCCAGGATGGGCACCGACATCTCCAGCATGATCGATCCGCCGAGCACCGCGAACAGCGGGGTCAGCCCCATCATCGTCAGCCCCTTGAGCCAGCCGACGAACAGCCCGCGCGTGCCATCGAACAGCGCCATCACCAGGAAGATCGGCCCCAGCGCGACCAGCAGCGCGAGCGCGATCCGCGCGGTCACCAGCAGGCCCACGGTGCCGAGCATGAACAGCAGCGCACCCATCCACAGCATCCCTGCGGGCGAGAACGTCTCGATATCGGTCTGCCCTTCGCTCGCCTGCTGCACGGCGGCGAAGACGACGTCGATCTTGGTCGCGAAGGTCTGCGTGGCGGAGCCGCTGTCTCCGGTAAGCACGCTCGCCAGCCAGTCCGGCCCTTCGACGAAGATGTTCCAGAACACCGCCTGATAGGCGATCCAGCTGGTCACGAAGGTCAGCACCAGGCCGATACGCAGCATCCGCGGGGTCAGCGTGCTGACACCCAGCGTGCTGCGCCCGGTCACCAGCTGGATCGCGAAGAATGCGACATACAGCGTCAGCATGATGGTCAGCACGGTGACCAGCACGCCGCCCGGCGCGAACAGCCGCCCGAAGGTGGTGCCCGTCACGTCGGCGGCGACGCAATTGACTGCCTCCAGCGCGGCGGCAACGCCGCCCGCGGCTTCGGACATCGCCAGATCGCAGGCGCCGGTCGGGGTCATTCCGCAGCCTGCTTGAACGGCAGGACGACGCTGTCGTCATCCACCGTGCCATCGCTGCGCTCGCCCGGCCATGCATGGCCGGTGAGAGCGGGGAACCAGTCTGCGGGATTGTCGCCCACCGCTTCGCGCAACAGGTCGAGCCGGCGCACACTACTCTCCCGACCCGAGAGGATCGTGAGAACTTCGGGCGCATTCGACAGGTCGAGCCGCACGACCACACTCGCATCGGGCTGGCGGACGAGGAAACAGCGGCTGTGTGCGGGCAGTGTGCGGATCAGCGCCAGCTCGTGGCTGGTGAGGCCGAACCCGTCGCAATAGTCTTCCGGCCGCGCGCGGCTGTTGGGCATGAACACCATGGTCGCGGTCTGTTCGACCAGCGCGGTGGAGATGCGGCTTTCCAGAGCATCGCGCGCGCTCTGCGTCGCAAACCCGACCAGCGCGTTGCGTTTCCGCAGCGTCTTGAGCCAGTCGCGAATCCGCGCGGCGAAGACTTCGTCGTCGAGCGCCTTCCAACCCTCGTCGATCAGGATCATGGTCGGCTCCCCGTCGAGCCGCTCCTCGATCCGGTGGAACAGGTACATCATCGTCGGCGTGCGCAGACGCGGATTTTCGAGCAGCGCGGTCATGTCGAAGCCGAGCGTCTTACGATCGAGGTCCAGTTCGTCGGTCTCGTTGTCGAACAGCCAGGCGTGCTCGCCGCCATGGATCCAGGCCGAGAGACGATCCGCCAGATCGCCCGGCTCGGGACGGCGCGTGCCGCTGAGCAGCTCGCGGAAATTGCGCAACCGGCGCAGGCTCGCATCGTTCTCGTACGCCGCATCGACCGCATGGCTGATGGTCTGGAGTTCCTCGGGCCCTTCGGCCTTCAGCATCACGCCCAGCCAGTCGCGCAGGAAGGCGCGGTTGGCGGGGGTGTCGGGCAGCGAGAGCGGATTGAAGCCCGACGGCTCGCCCGCATAGATCCGGTCGTAACGCCCGCCGATGCCGCGCACGAACAGCTCCGCACCACGATCCTTGTCGAACAAAATCGTGCGCGGATTGAACTTCTGCGCCTGCGCGGCGAGGAAGTTCATCACCACGGTCTTGCCCGAACCCGACGGGCCGATGACCGAGAAATTGCCCAGATCGCCATTGTGGAAGTTGAAGAAGAACGGCGTTGCGCTGGTCGTCTCCAGCAGCGTCACCGCCTCGCCCCAGTGGTTGCCCTCGGCTTGGCCCAGCGCGAAACCGTGGAGCGAGCCGAAGCTAGCCATATTGGCCGAAGAGATCATCGCGCGGCGCACGATATACTGCTCGTTCCCGGGGAACTGTGCCCAGAACGCGGGCTCCAGATTGGTATCCTCACGCACCACGATGGCACCCGTATCGGCCAGCGCGGCGGCGCAGGCGGCGGTCGCGTCGTCGAGCCGGGGGAGCGTGCGCTCACGCACCAGCACGCTCAGGTGATGATCGCCGAAGCCGACCGCTCCATTGCCCAGCGCATCGCGCGCGGCGAGCATATCGGCGCGCTCGGCCTGCGCTTCCTCGTCGACCGATCGCAGGCGACGGATCGCCAGATCCATCCGCTCGCGCGCGGTGGTCCGTTCGGACGGGGCATAGCTTTCCGAAACGACCATTTCGTAGGGCAGCCGCAGCAGCCCATCCAGCAGGCCCGGGCTGGTCGCGTCGGGATAGTCCTTGAGGCTGAGCATCGCGGCGAAATCGGGCTCGCCCGAGCCGCGCAGTTCCATCGCGTCGATCCCGAAGCTCGCCCGGCGATAGGGCAGCATGTGGCCGATATCGCGGTCCTCCGCCGGACGACGGACCGGCTGCATCTCTCCATTGTAAAGCGCGGAGAGCAGCTCGAGAATTTCGGAATTGGTGTAGCCCTTGGGGCCGGTGTAATCGCCCAGCAGCGCCGCCCCGTAGGGTTGCAACGAGGCGACCAGGCCGGTCGCGGCAGCACGCAGGGAGCGCAAGTCCTTGGGATCGACTTCGACCGCCTGCTTCTTGCGGTTGCTGAGCGCCTTGCCCGCCTTCTCCACCCAGCCCGCCTTGCCGCGCGCGGGGCGACGGATGAGCGTGACGAACTGGTCGTTGATGAACAGCGCCCCCGAGCCGAGCCGTTCCTTCCACCGCGCATCGATATGGCGCGCGAGCGGGTCTTCGAATTCCGCGTCCAGCTCCACCTCCACCCGGCGGCGGATCACGTGGTGGTACATCACGAAGCGGCTGTCGAGCGTGGAGCGCAGCATCACCTCGCGCGTGGCGGCATGGGCGTTGAGCGCTTCGGTATCCTCGGTCTCGAACAGCAGGCCGGGCACCTGAATCGCGGTCAGCAGCGCGCCATCGCGCAGCATCAGCGTGTGCTCGTCCACCAGACGCGCATAGGGCAGCCGGTCGCCGACGCGGGCTTCCTTCGCGCTCCAGGCAGCAGCTCCGATCCATTTGCTCATGCGTCGACCCTCCTAGGTCGAGTTCAGGCGGCGTAGCTGTTGCAGCCCCACCGCTTGTAATTCTTGACCCGCGGACACTTGCTGACCTTGGTGATCCAAAGGTCGAAGATGCGCGGTTCGCGAAGGCAGGCGAAATAGCCGATGCCGTGCATCGCGGCGGCGACCGGCAGTGCCAGCCAGCTGCCAGTGATCAGAAACACTTCGGTGGTGACGCCGATATTGATGATGAAATAGTTCAGCGTCACGCCCGCAAACATTTGCGGACGGGTCAGCGCGCGGTGGACCGGATGGCGAACGAGCTGATCCATGCGTCTGCCCCCTTCCCCGGCCTAGCCCGCCGCCGCCTGGATGCCCGCGACGATCGAGGCGGCACCGAACAGGATGAACACGCCGATGATCACGGTCGCGCCGAAGCGCCAATTCATCCGGCCGGTCAGCATCATGAAGCCGACCGCAGCCACCGCCATCACCGCGACCGCCGTGGCGACCGAGCCGAGCAGCGTGCCCTGCAGCCACGCCAGCGCGTTGACGATCGGCCCCGCGCCCTGCGGATCGTTCGCCTGGACCTGCGCGAGTGCCGCACTGGGAGAAACCAGCGCTAGAAGCGTCGCAAACCGGGAAAGCGGGTTCATCTTCATACCTTTAGTCGTTCCGTGAATGATTGGAGAGGCGACCCATGATCGCCGCCACGTAAGCTTGCGTCTCGCGAATGCGCGGCACGCCATTGGCGCGGATCACCCGTCCGGGCCCCGCGTTGTAGGCCGCCAGCGCCTTCTCCAGATCGCCGTCGAAGCGGTCGAGCTGTTCGCGCAGGTAACGCGCCCCGCCCTCCAGATTGGCGAAGGGATCGTCCGGGTTCACGCCCAGATCGCGCGCGGTGCCGGGCATCAGCTGGGCAAGGCCCCGGGCGCCCACCGGGGAGCGAGCATCGGCGCGCCAGCGGCTTTCCTGCCACACCAGCGCCTCGATCAGGCTGGGGCTCAGGTCGAAGCGCGCGGCAAGCTCTGCCACCTTGGCCTTGTAGGTATCGGGAACCGCGCGTGCGGTCAGTCGTGGATCGGATGTGACGTGCGCAGGCACGTCTTCCAGCACCGCTTCGCCATCGAGCGCGGCAAGCTGGGCCGGCGTCATCGACAGGTCGCCCGCGGGCATGCCTGCCTGCTGGCCCGCGATCCAGCGCGCGCCATTCTCTCCGATTTCCATTACATCGGCCCGCGCCGGGGCCGAAAGCAGGGTAAGGGAGGCGAGAATCGCCAACCGACCCGTTGTCCCGAGAATCATCGAGCCCTCCGTCCGACCGCCTTGCGCATCATACATGACAGCGCAGTGACATATAGCTGAACGGTTCCCGCCCGTAATCCCGATTTCGCAACGGCTTGTCGCCGCAAATCGCGCCCGCCCGGGTCGGGAAGGCACGAATTGCGGCGACGAAAAGCAAATGCGCGGGCCATCCCAGGGACGGCCGCGCGCACGCAAGTTTTGATCGGTTGCTAGCGGGTGGCGACCTTGTCGCGCCGCTGGGCGAACTCGCCCCGGTCGAGCATCCTGAGCCCGTCACGCGCCAGATCCGCCGGATAGACGTAGCGTCCGTCGGTGGTTTCCAGCGTATAGTCGATCCGCATGCTACGGACCTTTTCGAACGCGCGGCGAGCGGCTTCGGTCTCGCCCTGCTCGGCCAGCTTCACGCCCAGGTTGAGCAGCGCAGCCGGGTCTTCCTGCGATTCGATCAGCGCAATCGGCGTCGGCGCGAGCGGCTCGGCGGCGGGCGCTCCCTGAAGCATCATGGCACCCACGATCAGACTTTGGACAATCATGTTTCGCTCTCCTGTTTTCAGGAGATGTTTATGAACCTTTCGCCTCGAAACTGCAACAAAACTGAAACATTGTCATCTTTCCGTCACGCCTTCAGAGGCCAAATCGGCGGTCTTCCGACGCTTTCACACAAGATTCAGAAAATGACGCGGTGTCACAAATAGTGCTTTTGCCAAGAAAACGCGCCGATCAACTATCCGCCGGGCGCTTCATCTGAAGCCCGCTGCGCTTGCAGCTGGCGACCAGATCGCCGTGCTGGTTGAACGCGCGGTGTTCGAAGGTGACGATCCCGGCATTCGGGCGCGACTTGCTTTCGCGCAGGGAGACGATCTCGGTCTCGATCCGGATCGTGTCGCCGTGGAACAGCGGCTTGGGGAAGCGCACCTCGTCCCAACCGAGGTTGGCCACAGCCGTACCCAGCGTCGTGTCGTTGACCGAAATCCCCACCATCACCGAGAGGGTGAAGCACGAGTTGACGATCCGCGTGCCAAACTCGGTGCCCTTCATATATTCCTCGTCGAGGTGAAGCTGCGCCGGATTATGCGTCATGCAGGTGAACATGACATTGTCCGTTTCGGTCACCGTGCGGCGGATCGGGTGGTCGATCACCTGCCCCACTTCCATATCGTCGAACCATATCCCGGCCATGTGCATCTCTCCTTTGCTTGAATGCGTTTGTGGCGGGCGTAGCTGCGGCATTCCGGCCCGCAAACCATTTTCCTACTCGAACCGATCTGGTTACGTGATGCGGCTCCAACAATCCGGAGTCGTGCCATGCCCCTCATCGAAAGCCTGATCGGACCCGTCGCCTCGATCATCGACAAGATCATCCCGGACAAGGAAGCGCGCGCCAAGGCCAAGCTGGAACTGCTCGCTCTGGAGGGATCGCAGGAACTCAAGGCGATCGAGGCGCGCATGTCCGCAATCGTGGCCGAGGCGCAGTCCGCGGACCCGTGGACCAGCCGCGCGCGCCCCAGCTTCCTCTACGTGATGTACGCGATGATCCTGTTCGCGCTGCCGATGGGCGTGCTGTCCGCCTTCGATCCGCGCATGGCGGTGAACATCGGCAACGGCATCACCGCCTATCTGCGCGGCCTGCCCGAGGAACTCTACGCGCTCTTCGGCACCGGCTACCTCGGCTACACCGCAGCGCGCCAGTGGGGTAAGGTGAAGGGCGTGGAGCGGTAGGTATGTCGCCACGCTCTTCGGGCACACCTCGCGATTCATATTGTGCACAATATGATTGCTCACTACATTGCTTGTCGTTGAACCTAAGGAGCTAACGATGAGCAATCTCTACAAGACACGCGTCAATGCCTATGGTGGGCGCAGCGGAACGATCAGAAGCGAGGACGGCATCCTCGATATGCCGCTCGCCCTGCCCAAGGAACTGGGCGGCAAGGGCGGCGCGACCAATCCCGAGCAGCTGTTTGCGGCAGGTTATGCCGCCTGCTTCGAGAATGCCGTGATCCACGTGACCCGTACCCAGGCCGACAAGGTGCGCGACGAGGATATCGAGGTTTCGTGCGAAGTTGGGCTGGCGCCGAACGGCGAAGACGGCTTTAAGCTCGTCGTGGCGCTCGATGTCGAGATTGCCGGTGTCGAACAGTCCAAGGCAGAAGAAATCGTGAAAGCCGCCCACACCGTGTGCCCCTACTCGAATGCAATCCGCGGCAATGTCGACGTCACTCTGACCGTCTTCGCGCAGTGAGCGATCCGGTGGCAGCATCACGCGACCGGGATGATCCCCTGCTGCTCGATCGGCAGATCTGCTTTCCCCTGTATGCTGCCACCAACCTGCTGAACCGGCGGTACGGGCCGGTTCTCCGGCCGCTCGGGCTCACCTATCCCCAGTATCTTGTCATGCTGGTGCTATGGGAAGAGGAGCCCCAGACCGTGGGCGGCCTTGGTGCGCGCCTCTATCTCGACAGCGGGACATTGACGCCCCTGCTCAAGCGGATGGAAGCGGCAGGCCACGTCACGCGGTCGCGCGATCCGGATGACGAACGGCGCGTGGTCATCGGGCTTACCGAAAAGGGCAGAGCCTTGCGCGAACAGGCCCTGCACGTGCCCGAGACCATCGCCAGTGGACGAACTCCCGAAGGAATCGAGGAACTCGGCAACAGCGTGCGAAAGCTCGTCGCCCTGCTAGCGGATCAGAATTCGGAAGACTGACCCCCTTACGAGCTTGGCGCCACGCTGGCCGAGCTCGACGCGGCGTGATCAGAGGTCTGGAGCGGTGGCAGGCCCGTTTCACCACCGCTCCGGTACCACTGCTTAAAGCTTGACCGCTGCGCTGCCGCCATCCGCCCAGAGAGCCGAACCCGTCACAAAGCTGGCCATCTCACTGGCGAGGAACAGCGCCGCCTGCGCAATTTCGCGAGGGTCTGCGATTCGCTTCATGGCGTGCAGGCTGGCGGCCCACTCGCGCTGATCCGCATCGCCGGCCATTTCGGTGGCGGTCCCGCCGGGCAGCAGTGCGTTGGCGCGGATCCCCTGCGCGGCATAGTCCGCCGTGATCGCCCGGACGAGCCCCATCAGCCCTGCCTTCGCAGCGGCATAGGGGCCCATACCAGGCAGCCCGACGCTGTTCCCGACAAAGCTGCTGGTGAACACCAGCGCCCCGCCGCCCCCGGCAAGCATCGCCGGAATCTGGCTCCGCGCTCCCAGAAAAGCGGCTGTCAGGTTTGCGTCGATAACCTGCGTCCACGTCTCCATGCTCGTGTCGGCCAGCGGGCCCATTTCGCCCACAAGGCCAGCATTGTTGAACGCGACATCCAGTCTGCCGAAGGTATCGAGCGCGGTGGCGACGGCATCCCGATGGGTCTTCTCCTGCGTAACATCGCCGACCACCACCCTTGCCTGACCGCCCTGCCGTTCGATCAGGGCTGCGACCTCTTCCAGACGGTCCGCCCGCCTTGCGACGAGGACGAGCGAGGCCCCATGCTCTGCGAACAGGCCGGCAGCGGCTCTGCCTATGCCCGAGCTGGCTCCAGTGATGATTGCCGCTTTGCCGTCGAGTAATTTCATGATGTGCGCTCCTATTGCTCGGCCACGCGATAGGGGCGGGTGTCGCGCCGATGCGTCCCGGAACATGCGTTCAAACGGGGCTCGCTCGAATTCGCCTCGGGACAGGCGTCGCGCCGCGCTTCCTTGACGCCTCGCCAGACGCTACGCGCGGGGGATGAGCACCACTATATTCATCTTCAACGGCCCCAATCTCAACCTGCTCGGCACGCGGGAGCCAGAGATCTACGGCACCACCACGCTGGCCGAGATCGACGCGGCGTGCGTCGCCAAGGCGCGCGAGCATGGTCTTTCGGTCGATTTTCGCCAGAGCAACCACGAAGGCGTGCTGGTCGACTGGATGCACCAGGCGCACAAGGCGAAGGCGCGCGCGATCATCATCAACGCGGCGGCCTATACCCACACCTCCATCGCGCTTCTCGACGCGGCGAAGGCGGTCACCCCGCCGGTTATCGAGGTCCACCTGTCGGACCCGCAGACGCGCGAGGAATTCCGCCATAAATCCTATATCGGCGAGGCGGCCGTCGCCTGCTGCAAGGGAAAGGGGCTCCAGTCCTATCTCGACGCAATCGACGCAGTTGCTGCCCTCTAAACCTTGCATGAACGCGGGCAGCAGCGCATACGCCCCTCTTCCCCCATTCACCGATCAAGGTTGTCCATGGCAGAGCATAGCCGCAATTCCGGTCGCAAATCGAAAATGAACGTCGACATCGAGCTCCTTCGCGAGCTGGCAGAACTCCTTTCCGAAACCGGCCTGTCCGAGATCGAGGTGGAGGATGGCGATCGCAAGCTGCGCGTCGCGCGCGAGCTGCACGCCGCATCCTACACCGCTGCTCCGGCTCCGCAGGCCGCGCCCGCCGCAGCTCCGGTCGCGCAGCCGCAGGCCGCGCCCGCCGCAGCCGATAGCGGACCGGATCTTTCCAACGCAGTCCCCTCCCCCATGGTCGGCACGGTCTACCTCGCGCCCGAACCCGGCGCGGCGGACTTCATTTCGGTCGGTGCGCAGGTCAAGGAAGGCCAGACCATCCTGATCGTCGAGGCGATGAAGGTCATGAACCCGATCACCGCGCCGCGCAGCGGCACGGTGAAGGCGATCCTGGTCGACAATGCCCAGCCGGTCGAGTTCGACCAGCCGCTCGTCGTCATCGACTGAGGACGCTACCAATGGGCATTACCCGCATCCTGATCGCCAATCGCGGCGAAATCGCCTTGCGCATCCATCGTGCGGCGCACGAAATGGGGATCGAAACGGTCGCGGTGCACTCCACCGCCGATGCCGACGCGATGCACGTGCGGCTC
>CEPH01019020.1_pt1 | contig 11180 bp, 23 predicted proteins | sample 530571 | NCBI WGS metagenome assembly CEPH01 (sample SAMEA2620413, study PRJEB7988) | marine metagenome | biome: marine biome (ENVO:00000447); feature: surface water layer (ENVO:00002042); material: "saline water (ENVO:00002010), including plankton (ENVO:xxxxxxxx)" | depth 5 m | reverse complement strand
GGAGAACTTATGGAATACTTCAACCAATCACAAACTGACTGGCGTATTGCTCAGTGTTGTCAATGGCATGATAAGGCTTTGTCAAAGCGCTATAATATAGGCACTACTACTAAAACATATGCTCTTAAAGAGGGCGGTAAAGAGCGTGTTCAGTCTAAAGCTCTTTCAAATGTCAACAAACTTGTTGATGCCCTTGAGAATTATTTTCCACATCAACCGATTAATCTTAGAGCGTTTAGAATTTCTTCTGAGCTATTTCCTTGCTATACTCTAGATTTTACTAATGACTGGTATGACGAAATCAGAGATGAGCTAAAAGAAATTTTAGCAAGAGCAGGTAGAGCAGCTAAAAAATACTCTGTCCGTTTATCTGTTCATCCAGGGCAGTACACTGTACTTGCATCAAACAAACCAGAAGTTGTTGAAAAATCAATTGAAGACTTAGAGTATCATGCTCTTTATGGGGTATATATGGATTTACCCCCAGAAGATTTTTCCATGAATATTCACTTACAAGGACTTTATGGAGGCAAACATGAAGATGGCATCAAACGATTCGCATCTAACTTCCCCTACCTTTCAGACTATGCCCAAAAATGTCTATCAGTCGAGAATGAAGATAAGCCCAACGGCTATGACATCCGGCACACACTTGAACTTGCACAGAGAGTTCCGATCCGCTGTACACTTGACACTCACCACTATGCCTGCCACCGAATGGTTGAGACGGATAAGGTTAAAGTCGGAGATAAAACCGTCAATCGCAAAGTGCGTGACGTTGTACACATCACAGCAACCTCAGACTACTTCATCGAGGCGGTTAAGTCATGGAGAGGCAAGAGACCTCTTTTTCATAAATCGCAATCGTTTCCGCCAGAAATTCAAGATTACTGGATGAAACCAAACGCCCACTCTGAAACTTACTGGGATGAAGACCTAATGGCTAATCATGTACCAATGCTCGAATACGCAGACTTTGATGTTGAGGCTAAATTTAAGGAGGTGGCCGTTCAAGGATTTTATGACTTTATCAAAGCTGAAGAGCAGTATGCAAATGAATCACTTGTTACTAAAAGAATATGAATACAGCTCTAGTTCCTTATGATGAGAAAAAAGTTTCTTTCTACTTTAATTTAGTAGAGGATGATATTGAACTAGTTGACCGTGAAAGTGTGAAAAGGTACTTACCTGATATTCTGGGTAGAGCTCTTGCACGTAGCTGGATTGATATGGACTATAAAAAAGCACTTAGTTTTGATGTTAAGTCTACTCTTGCAAAAGGAGGTGTTATAGTACCAGATGAGTATGAGTGTCAATACGAATTAAGCTCTGGACAACGAGCTAAAATAGTTGTCTACGAAAAAACTTCTTCAAACTTCAGAATTAGAGTTTGTGGATTATCATTAACTATGGTTGCATCAAGATAGGAGAAATCATGGAGGACGGACCATTCTACACGGCTGTAAAAGCAAAACACAAAAATGTAATTAAACAGGAGTTTGTCACTTACTTTATTAATAAAGAAGGTAATCTTGAAAAATCAGTAGCAGTTAGAAATTTTTTTACTGATGATTATGTAGATCATTCTTCAAAGGAAATTTTTCCTGTAAGTAAATAAAAATTTGACTCTACCCATGTGTAAGGTATAATGAGGATGTAATTACATCCTCATTTTTTTTTGGAGAAGTCATGGCAGTAAAAAAGTTTAAAAAATCCTCTAACGGGCTTTACATGTGGGAAACTATTAGCTCATCTGTTAAACGCCGCCCAAAGCAGGATTGGTGCGCTTTTTATACTCCACAAGGTAGGATGGTCTCCAAACCAGCTGGTAGACGCCCTCGTGACGTGCATCCCGAAGATTGGTGCGCATTAAAAACCCCATTCAAAGGTAAAGTTATAAGGAGTTTTTAGATGGCCCCAAGAATTCCACGTAAGAAAGGACAGAGAGCTAATTCAAAAAAGCACTCTGATTTATACACAGATGAAAATCCTAAAGGTACTATTAAAGGTCTGGGCTTTGCTAAAGTTAAAGATGCTGTTAGTTCTGTGGCTAAAATTAAAGCTTCTAGTAGGAGTCATGCGCATAAGACGCAAGCGGCAATAGCTATGGAGCAGAGAGCCCGTGTTGCAGGCAAGATAAGTGCAGCAAGGGTTTATAGAAGATTTATCGAAGCACAGAAAAAAATTACTGCAAAGAGAAGAAAGAAGAAGTGAGTCGGTATAAGACTTTCAACGGTAGAAAGTACAAAGTCTCAAATTTACCTAGTGGCCCTAAAAAAGACAGGCTAGTAAAACTACTGATGAAAGCAAGACGAGATGTCGGCTCTGCTCTTAAGACTAAAGACTCTGACGCTGAGAGAAAAGCAAGAAACAGAGTACATAAGTATAAAAAATTACTTGGAGAGAGATAGTGGCGATTAGAAAAGTAAAAGGTGGATACGGAGTCTTCATTGATGATAAAAAGAATGGTAAGATTCAACGCACAAAAAAAGGTAATATTCGTATGAAGAATATCAAAACACATAAATCACTTGCCTCTGCAAAGAGGCACATGGCTGCAGTAATGATTGGAAAGGCAGGAGGATAATGGCCCCAAAAAAGAAAGCAGTGCCTACAAACCCTAAGCTCTACGCAAGGGTCAAGGCTGAAGCAAAAAGAAAATTTAAAGTTTACCCATCCGCATATGCAAATGGTTGGTTAGTCCGAACCTACAAGCAAAGAGGCGGCGGGTATAGGATGAAATAATGGCAAAGCCTAGAGGTGGATTGACAGCATGGTTTGGTAAAGGTCCAAAAGGTGATTGGGTTGATATTGGCGCACCTAAAAAGAATGGCAAATTTCAAGCTTGCGGTAGATCAAAACTTGAAAAAGATAAGAAAAGAAAATACCCCAAGTGCGTCCCCCGTGCAACAGCCAATAGAATGACAAAAGCACAGATTAGAAGTGCGGTGCAACGTAAACGAGCTGCTGGCAATCCAGGAGGCAAACCAACGATGGTAAAAACTTTCACTAAGAGAAAGAGGAAAAAGTAATGCATAATGATAAAGTTATTAAGAAAGTCGCTGATGCATTAGCTGCTGGATCTAAAGTACATTTAGCTCAGTCAAAAATGTTAAAAAAGATTTTAGGCTCTCCTGTTCCAAGAGATATGAAAAATGGCTCCAAAAAGAAAAAAACCTAAAATAAATATATCAGAGCTTCTTAGAAAGCATCGTGCTGGTAAAAACATAGGCTCAACTAATCGTGCTCGTCTTGTGGCACGTGGGCTCATAGCCCGAAAATCTGGTGCCCATAAGGGCAAAAAAATCGACTTAGGAAGAAGAGGAAAATCGTAATGGCTATGCACAAAGGTGGAAAAAGAGGTGGTAAGAGAGGCGGTAGACGTAAGTAACGTTGACTGGACTTCTTACTTTGCTTCAATTGTGTCGGTATGCCCTTGGAGTAGGGCATACTGGCATAAGCAAAAAATAGACGTTCAACTCTGGAAGAGTGAGATCGTACCACTTGATGACTTTGTTGCGAGGATGTATATCCATCAAAATGCCAGTGGTAGACAACTCAAAAAAATAATGGAGCGTATGAACGATATAAGACATGAAGAGGAGTGGTTATTTAGTCACCCTATGTATAAAGGACACTCAACTCCTGTCCCAATTCTAATTCAACAAGATTTAGAAATTTTAACTAAAGCTAGAAAAGGAAGAGATAATGGCAATGCACAAGAAAAACGGTAAGCCTATGATGGGCGGTAAGAAAAAACCGATGAATGGTGGAGCTAAAAAGAAAATGAATGGTAACGGTAATGGACTTACTGCTGCCCAGAAAAAACTCCCACCTGCACTTCAAAAAGCTATTTTAAAATCAAAAAAGAAGAAAAAGTAATGTATGCGAAAGCAGCAAAAATGGCTATGTTTTCTTCATTAGTTTACAGAGACTTTGAAGGGATCAACAAAGGCCTATTAAAGCTTGGATTCAAAGATTGGTCATGGTTTGATCGAGAAGGGACCCAGGCTTTTATTCTAGTAGACTCTACGGATATCGTAATCTGTTTTAGAGGAACTGAGCCAGATAAAATGACGGATATTATGTCAGATTTGAAGGCATGGCCTAAACGTAGCCAAGAAAAAGGATTAGTACACTTTGGGTTTGCTGATGCACTTAATAAAGTGTATAGTGAGCTTAAGTTACATGTTCAGTATTTAAGAGATCGTAACTCTAAAGTAGATTACAACTTAGTTTGCACAGGCCACTCTCTTGGAGGAGCACTTGCGACTTTATGTGCTAGCAGATTAGATGCTAACGAAATTTATACTTTTGGATCTCCTCGTGTAGGTTCACGATCCTTTTGTAAAGAGATGAAGGTTGATAATATTCAACATTACAGATTTGTAAATAACAATGATATTGTCACTGCTATTCCGTTTTGGATTATGGGCTACCGTCACTATGGTAATTTAGAATATATTAATCACTACGGTAACATTCGTAAAATGACTTTTTGGCAAAGACTAAAAGATAAGCTGAGAGGTCGTCGTGCTGCTTGGAAGAATAAACAACCTTTCGATGGTGTGCGAGATCACGATATCAACTCTTATGTGAAGAAAATTTACAATGTCAGTGTACAGAGCAAGAAGTAATTGCCCAATTTGTAATCAAGATAACGAGGTCTGGCTTGAAAAAGGCCTCGTTGTACCTCTAGATATAGTAGAATGCCCTAAGTGTTCTCATATGTTCGAGCCTAAAGACTTTATATCGTCTTTTATTGAGATGAGAAACAATATCTCAATTTCTTCCAACTCCCTACAATTTTCAGCCACTATCTGATTGCCCGTTACTCATTTTTTAGGTATATTAAGACATCATTCAAAAAAGGAGTAAGTAATGGGAAAGAAAAGGCAAAGAGCTCACCAGGTTTCTAAAGGCGAACGCGATAGCGTGAATAGAAGCCTGCTTAAAGATATGCGTCGTGCTTATATGCAGTCTGACGCTCGAACTTCTAATCAAGTAAAAGCTTGGCGTGCGCATAAAAATGTCATGCTTACTATTCCTAATCCAGATAAAAAGAATACTAAAGAACGTTTTATTCGTGTTCCGGCCACTGAGGCTTGGGGATACCCACGTGATATGCAGATAAAAATGAGATGACAGAGTTTAGCAAAGGCATCGTTAATGTTGTCACAGATAGATTGGATGAAAGTATAGCACTAGCTATTATATTCTTCATAGGTCATATTATAATAGCTATGACCGTCGTAAGTATGATAACTGGTGCTAGTATCTGGGAAGCAGGTGCCGTTGCCTTGATTGAGCCTGCTGTAAATTCAGTTTGGTTTTACGTTTTACATAAGGTTTGGAAGGTTTTAAATGAAAAATAATTTTGAGAAGCGGTTTGGTGAAGGCACCGCATTTGATTTAGACTATGGCAAGCTACTAATCATTGCCCTCTGTATTTATATTGCAATTCAGGTGTCTTAATGCCGGAGGGTCCAGAATGCACTCGTACTGCGCGACAGGTAAATCGCGCAGTTCAAGGTAAATCTTTAGTAAATATTAATTTTGTCTCTGGTAGATATGTCAAGAATTTACCAACTGGGTTCTCAGATTTTTATTTTGCTCTAGACGAGAAGCATTTACCTGTTAAGGGTGTATACAACAAAGGTAAATTTATTTGGTGGGAGTTTGGTGATCTGCTGCCAATTTGTTATATGTACACTACTCTTGGTATGACAGGTAACTTTAAACTCCAACCATCAAAGCATACTCGTATTGCCTTTTACTTTGATGATGACTCGGCTGTATATTACAATGATCAACGTAATTTTGGTACTATTAAGTTTGTATTTGATGATAAGGATCATCAGAAGAAATTGGATTCTATTGGTCCTGATATGCTCAATAACCCTTGTTCTTTATCCACATTCGTGGACATTGCTAACCGAAAACCCGGATGGACAGTTGTTAAATGGCTTATGGAACAGTCTCAGATATCTGGTGTCGGAAATATCTACAAATCTGAATCTCTTTTTCTTGCAGGTATCGCACCTCATAGACTCATGGGGTCTTTAGATGGTGAAGAGCTAGAGAAACTTTATTATGCGATCTGTAAAGTGCTGACAGCTTCGTATGAGTCAGGAGGAGCAACTATTCGTAATTATTCTGATTTATATAATAATCATGGTAAGTACACTAGGTTTCCATCTAACCCTAGCGAAATGATTGAGGCAAGACAGTCACACGTGATGGTTTACAATCAAAAAGAGGATATTTATGGAAATCCTGTTGAAAGAGTTAAGCTAAACGACGGAAGAACAACATTCTGGTCGCCAAAGGTTCAATTTTAATGTCTTGGAAAAATTACGATCCTGTATTACAGCTACCTCACTTATATGAAGGGGAAGTTTCATCTGACGGTGTAGTGATCCCTACTACTGATGACGTGGCTTATGATCATTTCAAGGACTTTCGGTGGGTATATAATAAGATGACAATTTGTCATACCCAAAAAATTCCTCACGGCCCTATTGGCACTCAGCCAACAGAGTATCCCATATGTGTAAAACCTATCATCAATTTATTTGGTGGGTCACTTGGTTCTGTAGTATGTAAAACAGAAGAGGAGTATCGTAGCCTTATAAATCCAGGTGTATTTTGGTCTAGATACGCGATGGGGGAGCACTACTCTATTGACTTTATACTTTTAGACGGCAACATTATGAAGTCTTTTGCCCTTAGAGGTCATAAACTTCAACATGGATCTTTTGATTATTGGGAGTTAGTTGATTTACCCCTTGACGTAGAGGATATTGTCTGTCATTGGATTTATGATAATTTTTTAGGGTACACTGGTTGCCTTAACATTGAAGTGATTGGGACTCAGATTATTGAGGCACAATTAAGAATGGGTGACATTGATAGGCTTGGAGATCACGAATTGATGCAAGCTATTCATACACTTTATAATGATAATGTTTGGTTATATGAAGAGAATGATTATACACCTAAGACTTTTTATTTATCAGCTTTATTTGCTCAGAAAGATACAAAATTCACCATAAATAAAAGATTATTTGATTATTCCATAGGTAATCAATTAGTTTACTATCAATTTGACGACCCTGAATTCTACTTTACAAACCCAGAGCATGGTAACAGAGTCGCTTTATTCTGTGATAGCGACTTTGATAATGTGATAGCTGCGAGAAATATAGCCATTGAGATGATCAGTCCAGATATAGATGGTAAGTATTTATCTCCTCTTGACGGTTATTTAGAACTCAGTATTTAATTGCATAATCCTCATATATTTTGTATATTTAGATTATGAAAAAACAAAAGAGAACAAAAGCACAGATCAGACAAGATCATGAAAGGTGGCTCCTCAAAAGAGGTGTCCACCCATCTCAGCTGGCAAAAGCTGACAAAAAAGGTGCTGACTTTCCTAATTACAAATCTGACATAGTAACTGCTCCAACGTCGGATAAGGTAGGTAATGGATTTGTAAAAGGTAGTAAGCGTTACTCAGGTAGTGGTGTTCACGTTGGTCAAGCATATAACAAGGGCAATCTCGTAGTGCTGTCATCAAAAGAAGCATCAGATTCTTCAACAGGTAAGAGGCGATAATGAACTCACTTGAAAAAGCAAAATGGAATAAGTATGCTAACGATTATATCCGTAAGGTAGAGGCGTTTTGCCAGCGTGAGATATATAAGAAGTTTAAACTTAGTAGTGTAAAACTTGATTGGAGTATAAATCGTCGTTCATCTCGCGGAGGGATGTACGCTGATGGTCCTGGAATCAACATTGCTATGATGGGTTGTTGCAGGGATCACAAAGGCCAGATTTATAGGGTGTATGAATATTCATCTTTTAACGATGACCCTGATATTGGGGGCTTTTACACTCGTAGAAGTTATGATAAACTAGACATGGTTATTTTACATGAGATTGCTCATGCCCTTCAATACTATTCATACAAGATCAATCGACATAGGTGTAAACCACATGGGCCCGTATGGAAGAATTTTTACTCACGCCTTCGTAACGCATTTCTCAATTATACTCTTGAGAATCAGCATGATATGGCTGATGAGTACCAGCGTATCAAGGATGAAATCGTTGGTATTAAGAGAGACCCTCTAATTGCAAGAGCCGCATCAAAGTAGCACATTCTGTTCAAGACCTTGGAATGAACTCCACATCGAGGAGGACGGAAGCGTCACTCCTTGCTGCGTCATGCCTTCAAATCGTTTTCCAATGGGAAGTAACTTGAAGGACTATTTGACTGGACAACCTTTAAAAGACCTTAAAAAAGCATTGTCATCAGGTGAAAAACATAAAAATTGCGAGTGGTGTTGGGAAAATGAAAAAAATAAAATGTCCTCTCATAGAAGAAACGTGGAAAAAACAAAAGAAGGTTTTACACACGTTCATTTAAGACTTACTAATGTTTGTAATTTTAAGTGTAGAATGTGCAATCCGAATTTCTCTTCTTCTTGGGAGGTTGAAAATAGAAAACACAATTATTTTAACCACTACTATGCAACTGAAAAAGATATTTTTAATGATAATGAATATCTTTTTGACTTACTTAAACACCAAATAAGGTCTGGCTCTCTCAGGTATATTAACATATCTGGTGGAGAGCCTTTAATTACTGACGCGCACTGGAAGCTCTTAAACTTCCTAATTGATAACGATCTTACTAATATTTCACTATCTTACTCAACCAACTTATCAAATATTCACTATAAAAACGTAAATCTTTTGGACTTGTGGAAAAATTTTGAAAATGTTACACTTGAGGCAAGTTGTGATGGATGGGGACAAGGTGTTGAGTATTCTAGAACAGGATTTAGACGCAAGGTATTTTTAAAGAATTTAGCTGAAGTTCTACCTCATGTAAGAGTTGATATTAATTGTGTCGTGAACGTTTATAGTGTTTGGACTTTACCTGACATAGAGAGATTTAAGGAAAAATTAGGTATTCAAGTGCATTATTCTCCTTGTTATTTACCAGAGTTTTTGAACCCTCAAAGACTTTTGTCAGAGGATAAAAAAACTTTAAAACAACTATATGCGGGTATTCCATCACTTGAAAAATTATATAGTGACTTTATAGACACAGACCTGCCTGTTTTAGGTAAAGAGTTTATTGAATACAATAAGCTATTAGATGTCTATAGAGGAACAAATTTATTTGACGTATTTCCAGTTTTTAAGAAATACGCAAATGTTTAGGAGACTTTATGGCAAATTTATACTCAGATTCAAACTTTTATATTAGTGATGTAACTTATCATGGAGGAGATACTCCCTCATATAATGTAATTTTTACATATACCTCTAATTCTGTATCTAGCGAATTTACAGTAGGAGCTGATTTATTGGTAACTAACGCTTACTGTGTAGGAGCTGCCTGGTCTCTAGGCCAAGATAGTTCTCCTAGAGATCAATACGCTTTAAATAACGCTTTTACTACATCAGCAACGAGTGTAAAATCTACCTCTAACACAGGCTCGGGTATGACAGCCTCGATTCAAGTTCATGCTAATGGTTATGCTGATTACACTGTATCTAACAAAGGTACTGGTTACTATGTACGCGACGAGGTTGTGTTTGATAAAGATGCTTTTCATAGATCAGAACTAATACTTGGAAAAGATGAAGATGTAACCTTAGTAATTCAAACAGATGATAGAGTTGCCTACAATTATTTTCCTGTCGGACTGTCTAACGCTAGTGTAGTTTCTAACGTTGTGCCATTGATGAACACGCATTTTGGGTTTTAAGAATGAGATTAGTAGTTAATGGTTGCTCTCATGCCGCAGGAGCGGAATTAGAGTACCCATGTCAGGGTCAGTGTTACGACAAGGCATGGGGTAAATACTTAGCGCAGAGACTTGACTTTGACTATGATAATTTATCAATGTCTGGAGCGTCTAATCATAGAATAGTACGCACCACTTACGAATACTTATTTGAACAAATTAAAAAAGAAAAAAATATCAGAGATTTATTCTTTGTCGTAATGTGGCCAGGATTCTATAGAACTGAAGTACATTTTGATAAAAAAGAATCTTATAACTTTGACAATAACTGGTTGCCTCTAATCGTCGGCAACGATTCAAGTTATTTTGAAACTTTTCCTAAATACTTATATGAATATTATAGAGGTTGGACTGTGTTTACAGACAATACAATGTCAATTACTGACTTTTATAATGATGTACTAAATCTTCAAAACCTTTTTCTTCGATACAAAATTAAATACTTATTCTTATCAGCCACTCCTGGCCCTGCTGATATGGCACAGAGTCAAGAGTTTCATAAGTATTCACTTCATGTAGATAAAAAGAAGTTTGATGGATTTAGGGACGGTAATTTAAGTTTTACCTCAAAAGCACATATTGCTGGTAAACAAATCTCTAGGTTTAGTGTAGACTCAGGGTTCAATTCACACTACGACGAAGATACTCACAAGTGGTACGCTGATTATTTATTTGATTTAATACAAGATAAGAAATTACTTTAGTCTTGCCTAATTCTCTTAACTTTTGATATTATCTAAAAAATGAGGAGAAATATGGCAAACTATTTAGTCCGCAAAGGTAAGTTTACTCATGAGGTTGCAAAGTTTGAGGAATCAAACGTTCCATCTAGCGTTTACAGGATCACTTCTAGCAGATGTGATTGCCCTGCTCGTACTCGTAGCTGTAAGCACATTTCAATTTTAAAAGCCTGGGAATCTGCTGGTAAAGTAGAAGGCAGCATCATCTCTGATGAGGCTAAGGTCGTTGGTAACATTTTTGAAGGAGTGATCAGATGAATGTAGTAGTGTTGTCTGGTGGGTTTGATCCTGTGCATGATGGCCATATTGAAATGTTCAAAGACGCTGCTAAAAATTATGACTATGTTATCGTTGGTCTAAACTCTGACGACTGGTTAACGCGTAAAAAAGGTAGGGCTTTTATGGATTTTGAAGTGCGAAAAGCTATACTTCAATCTATTCAATACGTTGATCAAGTAATTTCTTTTGATGATTCAGACGATACTGCAATCAAGGCAATTGATTACGCCAGGAAGAATTATCAGTTCGTTACCTTTGGTAATGGAGGTGACAGGGGTTACAACTTCCCAGAGGAAGCTTTCTGCCGAGACTACGATATCAGAATTGATGCCTC
>CEPH01008959.1_pt1 | contig 11209 bp, 8 predicted proteins | sample 530571 | NCBI WGS metagenome assembly CEPH01 (sample SAMEA2620413, study PRJEB7988) | marine metagenome | biome: marine biome (ENVO:00000447); feature: surface water layer (ENVO:00002042); material: "saline water (ENVO:00002010), including plankton (ENVO:xxxxxxxx)" | depth 5 m | reverse complement strand
GGATTAGGACTGGGTCAATTCATTCCAGGCCTTGATATTGTATTAGATATAGGAGCATTAGCTAGTTTAGGAATAACTGCTGGAATAGGATTATCAAGAAAAGGAAAAGAAAATAGAGCCGAAGATAAATATAAATCAACTATTAAACAAGAGAATGATTTACAGAATCAAGTACATACGATTTCATCAGTAGTTCAACAAACTGGGGTTCAACAACAAGGAGGAGTTTCAACAGCATTTTAATATATTATATATTATGAATAATAGATTAAAAACCCCTTTATCGTATGCTGGTGGAAAATCAAGATTTTTAAAAACATTATTGAATTATTCTAATTTAGATAATATTAATGAAATAAGAGATGCCTTTTTAGGAGGTGGTTCATTTATGATTTATTTAACATTATTATATCCTAATAAAAAAATATGGGTTAATGATAAATCATATTTATTATTTAATTTCTGGATACAATTAAGAGATAATGTTAATATATTAGTAGAGAAAATAATTAATATTTATAATATTTTTTCTGTATTAAATGATGATGATAAAAAAGAATATTTTATTAAAATTAAAAATAATATTCAAAATGAAAATAATATAAATAAAGCTGTATATTATTATTTTTTAAATAAATGTTCTTATAGTGGATTATTTAATAATATATCTTTATTATGTAGTAATTCAAAGTTTAATTTAAATAATATAAATAATTTATTTTATTATTCAAAAGTTATTCAAAAATGGAAAATAACTAATTTAGATTATAAAGAATTATTAAATGATGATAAAAATATTTTTATATATTTAGACCCACCTTATGATATTAAAAGCAATTTATATGGAGAATTACATAAAACATTTAATCATAATGATTTTAAAAATTATGTATCAAATTATAAAAATAATAAAATTATGATTTCATATAATAAAGAAATATCTAATTTAAATAATCATATATTAGATTTAAAATATAGTTTAAGAAATGATAATAAAAATTATATTATGAATGATGATATTAAGAAAGAATATATTATATTAAATTAATTAAAAAATCATTTTTAGTTAAAAAAAAAATCTTAATATTATTATATATGTCTGTTGAAATGTTTAAATCCAATAACGAAGTTAATATAGCTTCTGAAAAATTATTAGTTCAAGCCACTAATGGAAATGGAAGTTTTGTAGAAAAAAATAAAATTAGATTTGATATTCCTTCATCTGCTAAGTTTATATCATTAAAAGAGTGTTATTTACATTTTAATATTGAATTAGATTCACCATCTATTTATAAGTTTAATCATTCAGTTCAAGATGTAATTAAATCTATTAGAATTATGGAAAAAACAACTGGAAAAATAGTTGAATCTATTCAATCATATAATGTATTAGCATCTAATATGTATGATTATACATTAAGAAGTGGTGCTAAAAATATGAGAAGTCAAACTGAATTATCACGACCAGAACCTAATAATGATATGTATGATATTCTTTATTCACCATTCGCTCAACCTTATGATGATTCAGCTGGGGCTAAAACAGATGCTAAGAAATTAATTAAGCAAAAAGTAGTAGTTAAATTATATTCTGGATTATTTAATAAAGAAGAAGATACTATATATCCTAATGTACTAGCCCCATTATCAATTGAAGTTGAATTAGAAGATAATAAAAGAGCATTACAAATTAGTGATTTAGTTAATGAAGATTTAGTAGCAACTGGTTCAAATACAATTCAATTTGAAGGAATGTCTGGAAATGGAAATGTATCTTTAACATTATTAAATGGAACTTCTAATGGATTTGATGCTCTAGATGATGGTATAAAATCATCACCTTTTAGTGTTGGAGATGTAATTAAAGTAGCTGGTTCTGATGGAGCTAATGCCGAAGTTGTAGGTGCTATAACAAGCATAACTTTAACATCTGATGAAATAGTTGTAGGTTTCGCATCTCACGATGCTGGAACAACTTTTGATTCTGGAAGTAAGGTATTTTTAGATAAATCAACATTAAATGCTAAATATACTATTACAGAACCTCAAATTGAAATAGCAAATGTACTAACACCACCAGAATGGACTGATTCTATTTTAGGATTAGTATCTGATGATGAGTTTAGATTTAATTTAAATGCTTATGAAAATGTTCCAGTTAATCAAACATCTGGAAATAATAATTTTGTTAATTATATTAATTCTAATTCACAATCTATTACTGGTGTTTTAACTATCCCAACAAACTCTGGAACTGCTGATGAATATACTAATGCTTTAATTGTAGGACAATATGAACCAACTGGTTTAACATCATATAATTATTTTTATAATTCAGCCCCAAATCCAAATCTTCCAGTTCCATTATCTAAAATTAAACACGGAAAAGCCCAACAACAAGCTTTTCACGAATTAAGAAAATATTATGATTCTATCGGACACCCATTAAGAGATTTATCACATTTTAAAGATAATTTCTGTGTAGCAAGAGCTATGAGTGTATATAATGGTGCTTTATCTCTTCGTGATAGAGATTTATCAGTTAGATTTGTATGCGAAAATTCGCTTTCTAATAATGTTATGTATAATAATTATTTATATAAAAATCTTCAATTAGTAGTTAATAGAAATGGAGTTCAAATTGTAGGATAAATATTAATATTTTTAAAAAAATCATTTTTATTTTTTATTTTTTTTTCTTAATAATAATATATGTCTATGAATACTGGAAAAATAAGATACAATATTATCGACCCCAATTCAACTTCTGCTGATGGGGTTTTTAGTTTTGAAGGTGGTAATACAAATATTACATTTAATATAGCTCAATCTGAATCTGAGTTTTTACACGGAGATTCTGTTAAATTATGCTGTGAATTAGTATTAAAAGATGGTTCTGATGTTGTAGTTAGTGCTGATGAAGTTAGATTATCTATGGCTGTGGGTATTCACGGATTAGTATCACAAGTAGATACACATTCTTATGAAACTAATTCTGCTATTAGTTCAACAAGAGTATATAATAGATTAACATCAACTATTATAGGAAATGGTATGGCTGATTTAAATGATGTAGCTTCATCTCAATCTCACGCTGGAGTAGGAACATCTAATGATTATATGAATACTAATGTGGGAGTATATCCTTCTGCTTCTGTTGATTCTAATACATCAGTAATAGATGGATTAAAACAATCTTATTGTATGAGAGTATTAACTGGTTCTCTAATGGGAACAAAATATTATTTAGGTTCAGTAGTTAATAATGGTATAGGTGGAGTTAAATTAAACTTTACTCTATCACCAGATAGTAATGCTTTAACAACTATAAGAACAGCTGATAGTGGATATAAATACGAATTATCTAATGTTAAACTAGTATATATTACAGAAGTAGGAACAGAACAAGAAATTAAAGCTAATAGATTAAAATCTGACTGGTCTTCTAAATATGTAGATATGGTAAGAAATACAGAAAATAGAAGTGTATCAAGACAAGAGATAGATGATAATTTTTCAAAAGTTTCTGATATGGCTCAATCTAATCCAGCTCAATATAATTATCGTGATTTTAATGGGTATTTAAATACAATTGCTAGTGATTCTCATAATTTATCAGTTAATTTAGGATTAAAATCTGTTAATAGTGTATTTGTTAATTTTGTTCCAAGTTCTTATATTAATTCAACAACAGCGAAATATGATGGAAATAGACAATATCCTATTTTAGATACAGACCAAGATATTATCCCATTTAGTAGAATTACACAAACAAAAGGCTCTGAATTATATCCACAAAAATATACACAAACCACTAATGCCGATGTTAATTTTACTGGAACTAATTTAGATAATACTATGGATAGAAGAGCTGAAACAAAGAAAAATTATTTAGATAGTGTTGTTCCATATTCTTCTAATGACTATCAACGCTCAGCTGTATTTAATAGTTTATATCCACAACAATATAGCTTAAATGTTAATACAGATACATTAGCTGGTCTTTATGGAATAGGTACTGGAAGATTAAGTGTTCTAGATGGAAATGCTGATTATCAATTTAATCCTTATGGAGCTCAAATTGATTCTCAAAATAATAATACTTTTCAAAATACAACTGGATTTATATTCGCTCAATATGATGCTTCTGTATCTATTAATAATGCTGTTATATCAGTAGCTAATTAAAATATAATATAACTTTTTTATGAATAATTTTAAATAATATTATGTTTTCATTTTTATTTTTTTCTTTATAATAATTATATTTTTCTCTTTTTTTTTTATTCAGTATATTAATATTTTTTTTGTAATATTCTTTATTATAAATTAAATATTTATTTCTATTTTCTTTATAATAATTTTTCTGATAATTTAATAATTTTTCTCTATTCTTAAAATAATAATTCATTTTTATTATTTTTTAAAATATTTTCTTTTTATATTATATATGTCTAAAATTAGTCAAATGATTCTTCCAACCGAAGTTGAAACTTCAAATTATCAAGCTAATTCACCTAGTTTAGAAGCTAGAACAGATACAATTTATTTAAGACCTCAAAATGTTAATAATAATGTTTGTTCTTTTAGATTACAAAATAATGGTATTTTAGATTTATCTAAATCTGGTGTTGTTTTACAAGCATTAGGTAATGAAAATAATGGTTATATAGTTAATAATGGTGTGGGAGGATTAGTAGAATCTTGTTCCCTCAGATTCGGAAATGTTGTAGTAGCTAATACAAATAATTTTTCTGGATATATGGCTTGTTCTAGAAGTTTTGTATCTGGTGATACTAAACGATATTTAGATAGTTATACATATTTAACTAGTGATATATTTGAAAATAGAATTGATGCTGGAAATACAGCTCACGATGGAATAGGATTCGCAACTAGTATTAATCCAGCTCATACAAGATTAACAACTAATGCTGATAATGGTTCTGATGGATTTTTACCACTCTCATTATTATTCCCTGGATTTATGAGTTTAGACATCGCAACATTTGTATTACACCCATCACAAGAAATAACTATTGATATTGTTTTTACTAATGAATCTGGATATGGTGATAGAGTTATTAGAACAACAAGCGGACAAGCATTTTCATCTAATACAATTGCTGAAAATAATGTTTTACTTATTCAAGAAGTTGTATATTTCAGTAGTTTAAGAATGGCTCAAATACAAAATAGCTATAAAGAAAATGGTTTTACATCTAGCTATACTGATATAATATCAACTAAAAATGATTTAGGAGATTTCGCTCAAACTGATTCTGCTAAAAGAGAAACATTTGATATAGGAGGTGCTGGAAAAATGGTTGAAGGTTTTCTAGCTATGACACCACGAACAGATAGAGATGATTCTAATACACACGCAACACTTGTTAGAAATGCTGTCGGAAGATATGGTAGTTCTTCATTCCAAAATAATAGTTTTAACTTAATTATTAATGGTGAAAGAGTTCTTCCATTAGATGCTGAAAATATGTATTTTAGTATTAGAGCATCATTATTAGGTTCTTTTATTGAAAATGATTATCCACAGATTCCTAAAGGTTTTTATGATACATTTCAAAATGAAGGTGTATCAGATGTATCATATAATGGTATAAATAATAGTGCTGGTATGAAAGGAGAACTATCTTATTTCGGAATGAAATTAAAAGATTGTAAGGTTAATAATGTTCCAGTAAGATTAGATTTATATAGAAAACAAAAAATATTAGACCCATCTGACCCAACTGATTCTGGAGAAAAGTTCAGATGTGGATTAACAACATTTTTATTTGTTAAAAGAATATTTAGAATTGATGAAATGGGAATGGTTTCTTCAACTTATGCTTAATTTTATAATCACAAAATATTTTTTTATGAAATCACAAATTATTTTTTATGAAATATTATTATATAATATAATATAATAATATGTCTTTATCATTTAATCAATCTATATTAGTTGATTGTTCTCAATCTAAAAGTCAATCATCTAATTCAAAATCGTGGTTAAATACGACCCCAGAACCTATCATATTAAATCCTCAAGATTCTATTCAAGTTTATTCATCTTTTATCAACAATAAATCAACTGCTGATTCAATTGAAATTATAGGAAGTTCAGATTTAAATAAAATCAACGACCAAGAAACTAATTTAACATTAGGATATTATAAAAATAATACATTAAATGGTGTGATTCCTATGCCTTATAATTTTTTTATATCATCATTACAAACTAATGCTATTACTATGAGAGATGGTTTTAATAATGCTGGTAATGGTGGTTCTGGTTCATTAAATACATTTCACGAATGGACTCAAGATTTAGGACAGAGGTCTAAAAGTAGAACTAATAATAAACCATTAGATTCAACATTCGCTTATTGTACTAATACAAGATTAAAAAATGATAAACCTAGTAGATTATCTAGTAATATATCTAGATTAGCAAATCTTCCAACTGGTAATCCACAAAGTTTAGATGATTATACAGAAGATACAATAAACCCTTTTAAAACATATTTAAATGCTATTTGTAGTGAAGGAGATGGTTCTAGACATACAGCATTTACATTTAATAAAAAAGAGTTTCCAAATACTGATAATAATTTAGAATCTGATAATAAATATATTCAAGTTTTAAAAACAATAAAAATAGAAATAGAAGAAGGTTCTTATTCACCTAGTAATTTAGGAAGTTTAATAACAAATCAATTAGGATTAAATAGTAATGATGGATTTAAAAAAGTTGTAGATGAAAATAATGACGAACAAGGATTTTATATAGAAACACCAACAACAATAATAGATGATGCTTTATATATATCACGAGAAAAAATTAAAAATGCTGAATCATCTTTTGTAGATATTGTAGGAAGTGATAATAAAAAAAAAGGTGTATATCCATCACCTAGCCCTATTGTTTTACAAACTAGTCAAGAATCAGCAACTGATAAAAACTTTTTATATGCTTTCAATCCTCAACAAGATAATTATTTTGAATTAGGAAAAACAGACCAATCAAAATCAGCATTATCTGATACATCAACACCAACTGGTAATGGATTTATAACAACTGGGGATAGACCAAAAGCTTATGAATGGGGAATGCTAGGTAGAAGTGAAACTGATACAGATTCATTTTCTAAACCAGTTAATGTATATTTTAAATATCCAAAAACATTAGAAAGCGGTCAAAATCTTATGGAATTAGCTGGTTTAAATAAAGACCCTTCAAAGTTTTTTGATTTTAATGCTGATGTTAAACTTATACAAGATAATACATTAAACCCAGATGGATTACGACCAACTATTCCATTTAATAATAATCAAAATAATAATAATGGAAATAAAGATGGATTCGCATTTAAAAAAGGTGATTTCGGATATATATTAACTAACGCAAAATGGAACTCTGAAAATCTTTTATTATGGAAAAAGTTTTTTGATTCACAACTCATAGAACAAAATATAGAAAATTGTTATGTATGGGATTATGCTAATACATTAGTTTTTAATGATGCTGAATCAAGATATGATGGAAATATAAAATCTAGATTACAATCGATAAGAGGAAAAAACGATTCTATTGAAACAAACTCTGACGGACAAACTATTAATACTGGAAATAGATGGATTAATATAGGTCAAGTTAATAATATAAATACTGGGGAAATTCAAAATGCTAGTGTTGATGCCTTTCCAGACCAATCATCATTAGGAGGATTTAGACAATTAACAGATAAGTTCGGAAATGTAGTTTATAATGATGATGATTTCCCATTAAAGTCTTTCGCAAGTGATTTTTTAGGAAACGATGAAAATACACAAGAAGATTTATCTGGAAAATCTATAAATAAAGATTTTGATTTAATGAATAATTTTTCAACAACTAAACTTCCAAATACAACACAAGGAAGTTTTTTAATAGGAAATCCAGATTTAGATTATGATACTGACGGCTATCCAAAAACTGCTTCATATATGAATGATAATCAATTAAATGGTTATTATGATATTGATTGTAGGCATATAAAATATTTAGCTCATACACAATTAATAGATGTTAGGGAATCATATACTGATAGATTCGGTAATTTAAGAAACTTTGTATTTCCAACTGAAGAAACAAAGGAAATGGAATCTGTCGGCTATGGCTATATGTATAAGTATATAGATAATGATGGTGATGCTTATATTAGTTTTTATGTTAATAGGTCTTCTGGTGGTATTCAGAGGAATGTTTTACAATTCGCAAAAGATTCTGATTTTGATAATACTGGAATATTTCATTTTACACAATCATTAGGGTGGCTTCCTTTTTTCAGTTCCTATGGAAATCAAGCCATAATGTCGGTTCAAGGACAAGGAGCTGGATTAGATAATTCAGCAACATTAGATGAAAATAATGGTGATATATTAGTTAATAAATATTTAACAACTATAACACAATCTGGTGTAGGAGCAACTGGTGTGGGAGCTGAGATAGTATTCGATGATATTACATCAAGATTTACAATTCAAAACTTCTATTCACCGATTATAAGTAGTAATTTTTATAATTTTGATAATACTGGAAATCAAAAACAACCAGAAAATGTAGGAAATGAAATAGTTTCATATAATGTTAATAATACATATTTTTTTAAAATTAATACTGGATATTCATATTTTAACGCTCAAACTTTATCTGGAATAACACCACCAGAAACAAGCCCATTATCATTTTTTATGATAAATGCTTTTCAAGAAATATTTCCATATAATTATAGAGAAACATTAGGAAAACAAAAAGGAAATAGTATATTATCATTTTATTATTCTCAAACTGGAATATTTATAGAAAAATGGATAGAAAAATTAGGAGCATTTAAAGAACCATTACGAAATGAAGCTAAAATTATTATATCTGAAACAGAAGAAAACTTTAATAAATCATTATGGAAAAAATTAGGATTTTCATATTCTCAAACACACGATAATGCTTTTAAAAAAAGTTTATCTGATACATTAAATACATTTAGAAACTCAACAACAATAAATGAAAATGGAGGAATAGATAATCAAAAATATTATTCTATGCCTATTACAAATAATACAGATTTATTTAATGTTTCATTTGATAATTTATTATTTGAAAATAGAGCTAATTTCAATATGTTTTTAAATAATCCAGCTAATAGTATTAATTCATTAGAAATAATATCAAAATCAACATCATTTTTAGCTGATGACCTAGCTTCTCGTAGTCAAGACCCATATTTTATTATTGAATCAAATATATTATCAGTAGGTGGTGTAGGTCAAAATTATTATAGTCAAGATGCTATTATGTCTGGAATTGATATTGTAGAAAAATCATTTAATAGTAATGATTTCTATATGTACTCTGGAAATGTAATTCACGAAGTATCTAAAAGTTATGAGATAAATAATATAGTTCATCAGATAAGAAGAAGTAATGGATTATTACTAAATACGAATAATTTTTCATCTGTAATTTATTTAATACAAAAAAGAATAGTAGTAGGATTAACACCTCAACAAATAGAAGAAAAAGAAGAATTGATTCAACAGAATGAAATATTAAGAAGAAAGAATCAGAAAAAAATTGATGAATTATCAAAAGATAATTTAAATCCTAAACAAAAATTATTAAAAGAAATATTATATAAAAACTTCATAAATAAAAAAAAATTAGATATTGAAGATAATAATGATGATGATATTGAAGATTTATTTGATGAAGAAGTTGAAGAACAAGAAGAAGAAAATGAAGATGAAGATTTACCAGAATTAGAAGGTGATGATATGTTAAATCTAACAGAAGTTATGAGAGTGAATCCACCAATAACATTAACTATGGATTTACCTTTTGAAGAAGAACCACAATTAATAGATGATGATGAAATAGGTGGAATTGATTTAGAAAAAACAAAACAACAAATATTATTAGATACACCAATTAATAGAAATAAACCATTATTTGATAAAAAAGGATTAACAAATAAAAGACTAAAAAAAATATTTAATTTAGAAGAACCAAAAGAAAATATAAATACAATTTTTAAAGAATTAAAAACATTACCAAAACCAGAAGAAGAAAAAAAAATATCATTTCCAACTTTTTCTGAAATAAATGATAAACCAAATATTACTAGAAATCTAGGAAGACCTAAATATAAATCATTATCAGAAAAATCATTAGAACCAATTACAGAAAAACAATTAGAAAATCTAAAACAAAGATTATCTCAAAGAGTTAGAGGTCAAAAAATGATTCAAACTAAACAAGAACCACAATTAAAAAATCCATTTTCAAGTGCGGAACATAATATTTTTACTAAATATCAAAATGAAGAGAACGAAAAAAAAAATCCATTTTAATTAATGGATAAGAATATTACATATTATCAACACGATATAATATTTTGTATTAAATGTAGAAGTATATTTTATATTACTAATTATTATAATCATCTAAAAACTAAAAAACATTTAAGAAATAAAGCTAAAATAAACAAGTATATGGAAAAATATTTAATTAATTTTGATTAATAATATTATCAAGATTTAGATTATACATTTTATTTATAAACTTTAATGAAGCTATTAATCCATTATTTTGTTCTTTTAATCTTTCATTTTCTTTTTCTAAATCATATCTATCATTATTTTTTAATAATTCATTTTCTTTTTCCAACTCTTTATTTTTTTCCCTTAATTTTTCATTTTCTTTTTCTAATAATTCATTTTTTACTTGAAAATCTATGCTAGTTATACCAGATTTATTTACTTCATCTGATAATTTATCAACTTCATTAGAAGCGCAATATAAATCATATCCTAATTTTTCATTTGTTGTAATATATGATTTTGCTATTTTAATTAATTCTTCTTTTTTCATATTTTCAAAAGTATTCATTTTATATATTATATACACATTTTATTTTTAAATATTATTTAACTAATTTATTTAATATTTTTTTTAACATTTGTATATTTCCATAATAAATCAAAATATATTGAATTATTTAATGAGTTTTTATTTTCTATAAAAAAAGGATTATCTAATTTATTTTTTATGAATGTATGAATATCATTATATTCTTCACAATTACTATAAATATGTTTATTTTCAACACAAGTTAAATATTTACCCCATTCAGCTTTATCTTCTAATCTATAACAACTATTATTATCA
>CEPH01019267.1_pt1 | contig 11210 bp, 14 predicted proteins | sample 530571 | NCBI WGS metagenome assembly CEPH01 (sample SAMEA2620413, study PRJEB7988) | marine metagenome | biome: marine biome (ENVO:00000447); feature: surface water layer (ENVO:00002042); material: "saline water (ENVO:00002010), including plankton (ENVO:xxxxxxxx)" | depth 5 m | reverse complement strand
AATCTAAATAATAAATAAATGAAAGACCCTGAAAAAGGTACTGGAAAAAAACCAAAAAATTCTGGACGCAGATTATACACTGATGAAAATCCCAAGGACACAATACCAATTAAATTTTCTTCAATGGCCGATGTAAAAAACACTATCAAATCTCTGGAAAAGTTATATAAGTCTGGTAAAAGACCACATTTAAGAATATCACAAGTAGCTCAAGTATTAGAACAGAGATTAAGATTTATAAAGGGCGCTGGTGATAGACATAAACTGGCTAAAAGATATACAAATTTTTTAAAAGAAAGAACAAAAAAAAAAGAAGATGAAAGAAAAAAATTAACATTTAATATATGACGCCAACTAAAGTATATAATCATTATTCATTATGGGAAAGGATTGTATATTGGTTCAAGTCTTGGTTTGATTAATTAAAAAAAAATTGATTTTCAAAACTCATTTAAAGAATAACTTAAACATTATATTTATAAAATGACGAAACAAAGACGAAACGAAATCTTTAACGTTCCTCTGGCTAAACGTATATTGGCTGATTACTCAAATCAGTTAAAAGATGAGGATATACATAAGCTAAAGAAACTTCTGAAGAATAGGAAAAGTTGGAATTTAGTTCCACTTTACCGACAAGGAGGTTATGATTTAGATGGAAGGAATTATTGTGAGCGTGGCCTTTGTATATTTTCAAGAAAACTTCGAAACACTTTATCCTTTCAGTTTTACAAAGACATAGATATGGTAAACGCTGGATATACTTGTTTAGCTTTATTTTTCAGGAAGTATCCAGACTTGAAGGAAACACCTGAAGGTAAAGCGATATATAAGTATTACAGAAAGCGTGATAGTATGTTAACCAAGTATTGTGAGAAAAATTTTTGTGAAAGGGACGAAGCGAAAAAGTTTTTCATCTCAAAGATATTTGATGGTTCCAATGTATGTATCAATGAAATTACCAAGAGAGAAATGGAAACAGATGAAAACATAAAAGAGTTTTATAATAAACTTCCACCGAATGAAACAAACAAACTTGGAAGAACATTCTGTTTGATTTATCATAAATGGGAATATAATACTTTGAATACCTTACAAGATTTCTTTGAGAATAAAGGAATTTATACATACGCAGATTTGCACGATGGCTTCTTTGTAAAGAAAGAAACTGATGATGAAATTCTGGAAAGTGTGATTGAGGATTGTTATGAAAAGTATGGTATCAATATGAAGATTAAAAAGATGGACGATTTACTTGATATACCCAGAGAGTTTATTGAAAACTATAAACAAAGTGTAGCCCAGACTGAAGAAGAAACCTATAAATATTTAAAAGAGAAATTTGAAGATATATATGGAGTTCATAAGATTATAGAACACAATGGATATCTTATCCAGAAAAACAATGATTATTATTTCAAATCACAAGCGGAAATGTTAACATCATTTAATGATTGGACGGAGGCTGGAACAGATGAGTTCTCCATATACGCTGATGGAAAGAGATTTATTTACAATTATATTCAAGACCCTTACAAAAGAATTAAAGAAACAATCGGATTTTATCCCCAAGAAAACTTGTGCCCTGATAACGAATATAATATCTTTAAAGGATTTCGGATTACACAATTTCAGTTTGATACTTTTGAAGAAGAAGATTATGAAGACTTGGATATTATCAAAGAACATATCAGATTTCTTACTGATGATATGAGTGATTTAGCCAATGATTGTAAGGAATATTTACTTGATTGGATAGCTCATATTTTCCAGAAACCTCATCTCAAAACAAATACAATGATTATTCTAAAAGGTGGTGAAGGTATTGGTAAAGGTATATTTATGAGTATGTTATCAAATATGATAGGCCAGAATTATTATTATCAAACACCAGACCCTCAAAGGGATTTGTTCGGTAATTTTAATTCAATAGGAAAAGCTAAACTGTTGATTAACTTTGATGAAGGTGATAAATCTCAAACAGATAAATTTTACGAACAACTGAAAAACAGTATTACAGAAGAATTTGAAACTTGTAGAGAAAAGTATCAGAAATCAATTACATTGAAGAATTACGCCAGATATTGTATGACCACAAATAATGATAATGTAATTAAAATTTCAGATACAAACAGAAGATTTGTAGGATTTGAATGTAGACACCCAAGGAAAGACCCAACAAAGATATTGAAAGCTATGAAGAATGATAAAGCGTTATACTTGTTTTATAAGTTTCTTATGAAACGTGATATCGAAAATGTTAATTGGGAGAATGATTTTCCAAAGACTTCATACTACAAAAGATGTTTAGATGATAGTATACCTTTTATATGGTTATTTATTAATCATTATTTCGGAGGTTTCGGAAGAACTTTCCACAAATCACGTGGAGGAGAATGTATAAGAATGAATGAATTATTTAATGAATATGAAGCGTATTGTTCTGAATACAGAACTGTTCCAGTAAAGAAACAAGAATTCAATTCTCAACTTGAAGCTACATACTTATTTAAAAAAATAAGAGATAATCACGGTAATGTATACATATTTCACTTGAGTAAAGTTATTGAGAAACTAAAGAAACTTGGAATATATGAAGAAGTATTGTTTCTTGAAGATTAAGTGTAAAAAGTGTAGAAAGTGTAGGTAATTTAAAAACTATTTTATTCGGATAATTTTAATTATTTTTAACCCATTTAAGAATAAATTGGTTAAGAATAAGTATGCCGAGAAGACCAGCTGCACTAAACGAAAACACATACCATTTTAAGGTATTATACTACGATGAACTTCAAGACAAAGAAGTTGAAAAATTATTCAGAACCCAGAAAGAGATTGGTGAATTATTTAAAATATCACGTTCAACCATATATAACTACTATATGAACTTGGCCAAAGGTAGAGCCAAGAAGAATATTTATAAGATTGAAAAACTTTCACCGCCAGTACAAAGATACAAACGTATTGTTGTTGATTTTGATTAATTTATTAATATAGCGTTTAAGTTTTAAATATTTTTTTCTATGTATATGTTAAAAACAATTTATGGATAAAACGTCTTACTATAATAAGAATAAGGAGATGATTAAACAGTATGGGCGAGATTATTATTATAAGAATAAAGATAAGATGAAGGAATACCAGAAAATATATCAGGCCAAGTATAGACAAAGGGAAGGTTTTAAAGAAAAAAAGGCTGCCTATATGAAAGAATACGCTAAAGATTACCGTAGAAGAAATCCACCTGACCCTGTTAAAAGGGCGGAGAGTATGAAAAAATATCAAGAGAAAAATAAAGAAAGGCTAAATGATTATTGGAAAGAATACAGACAATCTGATAGAGGAAAACAAGTTATGAGAATAAATAACTGGAAACAGATTGGTGTAAAAGATGGAGATTTCACCAGTTTGTATAACACTTATATCAAACAAACCCATTGTTGGATATGTGGCTGTGAATATTCAAGACCCAGACAAAGACATTTAGACCACGACCACGAGACAGGTGAAGTAAGATATATATGTTGTATGACTTGTAATGTTAAAATTCTTGGCCGAGAACGAGGTTCAAAATAGTTTTTTTTTTACCTACACTTTCTACACTTTTTACACGATTTTTTTTTTCTCTACAAAGGGTATATGAACGAAGAAGAAATTTTCCAGAAACCACCGCCGAAAAAGAAGCGTGTTCTTACAGAGAAACAAAAAGAAGCGTTAGCTAAAGGTAGAGCCAAAGTAAAGGAGAATAAAAAAGCTAAAGATAAAACAAGTGTGGAATTAAAAACTGAACAAAGAGAAGAAAAAAAAAAATTAACCAAGAAACAACAGGAAGCATTGGAAGTTGTGAAGAAGAATGAATTTAAAAAAAAAAAGAATGATGAATGGGACGATAGGAAAAGTAAGATATTAGCTACAATGCCTGATGAAAAATCATTTAATCTGCTAAATAATTATTTGGATACATTAAAAGAAGACGAAATATTAGATGATAAATTATTAAGAAAAAGGATTGGCCAGATGGCTAAACATTTACACGACCGAACTCTATAATTTTTTTTCTATATCTACTGTAAATGGACTATACAATATATCCACTTAAAGTTGATAACGATAAACTTGGTGAAGAGGAAAAAGAAATCATACCAAACCTTGTTCACTTTAATGTTATGTTGGGTAAAATCAGAAGCGGTAAATCAGTACTGCTACAAAATTTATATTTATCCAAGAGATTTTATGGCGATGAGTATCAAGTAAAAATTTTAATATCTCCATCAGTCCATAATGATGTTCAAATGAAACATATGGTTGAACATTTCCATTACGTATTTGATGAATATTCTGAAGATTTATTAGAACATATATTGGATATGATTTCTAATGATGAGGAAGATAATAGATATTTATTGGTAATGGACGATATTATGGGAGATAAAGGATTTATTATGAAAAAACAGGGTAGACAGGACGCTTTTTCAAGAATGATTACTAAATATAGACATATTGGTTCAGAAGTATTAGGGACTGAAGGTAGATTGGCTATATGTTTAACCTGCCAGTTATATAAATTCTTAACAAATACAATAAGACAGAATATCCAAGGTTTCCATATTATGGGTTCTTTTCCAGAAAGTGAATTGAAAAAGGTGGCCGAAGATTATTCATTCATAGGCGGAAGCCAGAAAGAGTTTCTGGAAATTTTTAAAAGGAGTAGAAAAAATCCATTTGATTTCTTATACATTAATATTCCAAGACTGGAAGCATATAGAAATTATGATGAATTGTTGTGGAGTAGTGATATGGCCAGAGAAGCAGACGAAGAATTAAAAAATGAACCATAAAAATAAATTATTTTTAATAGATATATAAATGAGTTTAGCACAATTATTACAATCATATTCAAGTGATATTACCGCCAGAGAGAACCACAATAATGAAATAGGTGAGAGAAACGCTACCGCTAAAGCAGCCAGTATTGAAGATGAATTCCAAAAACATTTGGAAAGTATGAGTTCTGGAGCGGTTGATTTAGGAGCTGCAGCCTCTGCCTATCATATGGGTAGAAACCTATACAAAAAATATAAACAAGGTGATAAAGTTGTTCAGAGTATTAAAGATTTAAAAGATAGCCTTACAAACCAAAATAAACCTACTGGTGAAGAAGGTGAAACTGGGGGACAATCACACGCTGGACAAGAACCTCACGATACTAACCAAGACAGAGGTGGAAACGAAGCGGAACGTGAACCAGCACCAGCGGAAGAACAAGCAGGTGAAGGTGATATTCAGCCAAGATTAGGACAAGAACCAAACGCTTCTGATTTAGACGCCAGAGTAGATGATGTTCAAAGTAGAGCCAGAGCATTAAGACAGAGAGTTGAGGCACAAAGACAACGCCTTGATGCTCCACAAGAACAACCAACACCAAGTGAAAATGTAAGAAGCGCTGTAAGAGAAGATACACCAAGCGGAGATGTTATGGCTCCTAAACCAGAAGATGATACAGGTGGAACAGCATCAGCGGACGCTCCAGCTACTGGTGATACAAGTGTAGCTCCTACTTCTGAACCAACACCACAACAGAGAGCACTTCCACAGGGAGATACAGGACTTGAACCAGTACAGCCAGAAAATATGGGTAGAGAAGGAACTGCTTTAAGACCAAGCGGAGGTGAAGTTTCAAGTAATGCTAATAGAAATACCGCTGGTAATACTGGTGAACAAAGTAGAGTTCAAGAAACCAATCTTGATGACGCTGGTGATGTAAGAGCAGCCCAACTTGGAGAACAACGAGGAGCAGCTACTGGAACTGAATTAGAAAGTGGTATCAATGATGCGGATAGAAGTGTTGGAGCGTTAAGTAGAGCGGGTGCAGCTGTATCAGATACTGTTAATGGTATTAAGACCAGCGTAGGTAATATGGCTGATAATGTAGCCTCAAAGGTTGGAGGAGCGGTAAAGTCTGTATTACCAGAAAGTTTAGGTGATTTCGGAACAGAGGCTGCAATATCGGCTGGACTTGATGCCATACCTGTTGTTGGAGAAGTAGCTTCAGTAATAACTGGCTTGGTAAGTCTCTTTGAAGGTTTAGACCACGACAGTAAACCTAAAGAACAAGCGCCAGTTCAACAGCCAGTACAAGTAGCTTCTGGTTTAGATACAACCGCTTTACTTAAAGGCCAAGAACAACAAACTTCAGCCACTATTGTTTAAAAAAATTGATTTTTTTTTCTCTCTAATAATTATTAAAAAATGCCTACTGTAAGTGAATTAAAAGCACAAGCTAAACAGCGTGGATTAAAAGGATATTCCACAATGAAGAAAGCAGATTTAGAAAAACTCTTATCTGGAGCATCAGCACCAAAACCCAGAACTTTAAAAAAAGGTTTCGGTATTAGAAGAATACCTAAATCAAATGAACCAATAGCTTTACCACCCCCACCCTCTATGGCAGGTAAAAAAGCAAGAAAACCAAGGGGTTTAAAAGGATTAGTTCCATCTAATTTAAAAAATACTAAAAAAGGTGCTGAATATTTATTATCCCTTATACCAGATACAAGCAGACGAGACAAATATAAGTTTGATATAGAGCGTGGAGGAAAAAACGGACAAATAGATTTTTATGGTAATGGGGTTGACCGATTTAAAATAAATTTAGATAGAGTTGGAAATACATTAGCACAAATAAAAAAAAAAGATGTAGATAGTGATGGTTTATTTAATCTTGATGAAGTTCAAAAAACAGCGAGGATGGTTTCAGGTTTAAGTTATTTAAACGAATTACAAAGAGATAAAGTAAAAGAATTTTTATTAAGTAAAAACCCCTCATTAGTAGGAAATCCCATTGACCCATCTTCTAAAAGTAATAAATCATTTAGTATAAAAAATGATGCAGTTGTAGCATCTTGGAATGGTTATGCTCCTCCATTGTATTTTAAAGATAATAAATATATTAGCAACGCACCAGATAGTTTATATGTAAAAAAAGATTAATAAAATATTTATATATTTATATGGTAAAAGTAGGAAAATATGATTATAAAAAATCTACTATTAGTGGAAAAAAACTTATGGTGGAAGTCTCTCACAAGGGTAAAACCAAAACCATTCATTTTGGTGCATCATCAATGGGACAATTTAAAGACAAGACAGGTATATGGAAATCAAAAGACCATAACGACCCAACTCGCCGAAAAAATTTTAGGACGAGAATGGGAGGGATAAGATTAAAAGATGGTTCAAGAGCGGTGGATAATCCTTTATCACCTGCTTACCACGCTGTAAGAGTATTATGGTAAATAAAAATTTCTATTGATTTGGTATTGTGTATTTTTTCTTATCTTCTGTTTATTATTCGAAAAATGTGGCCTGATTTGTGTTATGGTTTTATCTATTTCCATTCCATATTTTTCACCTAAATTTTTAAATAATCTATCCAAATGTTGTATGTATAGCTTATTTATGTATCTTATCATTTCTTTAAATTTTTCAAAATCAAAATAAACTAAATGGCTTCCAACAATGTAATGGTTCCATTTATGAATGAAACCTAACCAATGTATAGGTTCATACTTTGGAAAGTATCTTGGATTTTCAAATATAATTGTATTAGCTTCTACATAATAAAAATTTTTTTTCTGTTCCAAAACAAATGGAATTACTTTGTTTACAAAATTTTGATGTAGGGTGTATGAAACAGTTTTACCAATTTTTTTGTGGTTATCACCAATTATAATATGAATATCACTCTCCTCAATACCAAGTTCTTGTAAATTTTGTTTTACCAGTAAAGCGTTTTCATAATCCAATTCATAACACATAACTACAAAAATTGAATTTTCCATTATCTACTTACCATATTTTTTTCAATTTTTTATAACGAAGTTTAGATAATCTGGTTAGATAGCCGAAAAAAAAAAAATTGATTTTTTTAAAAACAAGTATAGGTAATTACGGCGAACATACGAATAAACACACAGAAAAAAAACCTACACACACACTAAAGATGGCTGAACTGAACGCTTACATACTTTCTTACGAGGGAAACGAGGCGATGGCCGAGAGACTTCGAGACCAACTTATTGATAAGGGGTTTCCGAACATTGAGATTGTTTACGCTCCAGATATGGCCAAGGAAGGAATGAAGAGAAGTAAAGTTGTTTATCATACTTTTCACAAATATCTCCTTCCAAAGATGGAACAATCAGAACTGGATACAATCTATTTTGAGGACGACGCTGATATTCACTCACCTTACTCAAAATACAAAGAACTGGCTTCCAAAGTTCCTATGAACAGGATAGCTTGGTGGCGTAAGGAAATGAGTAAGGGAAAACCCAGTTATCTGGCGGGTTCAACAATTATCTCATTCAAGAAGAGTTTTATTCCTAAACTCAAGGAACTTATGGATAAATCCAGAGTTCAACACATTGATGGTTTCTTTACAAAAAAATTTGAATACAAAAAAGACTGGGACTTTGAACCCAACAAAGGATATGGAGGAACTACATCACATCACAGTTATATTATGAATAATGAATTCAGAAAAGGACAAGTAGGAATGGACGCTCCAGAAGGATATGAAATACCCACGGAAACCGCTGGATTTAAACGAGGAGTTGTAGCCGAAGGAGATAAAAAAAAATAAATATAAATTATGTTTGATTATATTCAATATGGTAAAATACCTTATTTTTTACAAGTTAAAATATTAAAAATGGGATTAGAACACCCTACAGCGAAAATGATAAAAAAAATACAAATACCAGAACATATATGGGGACGTGAAGAGATGTGTTTTTACGACCATTTTTTAATGTTTCATTCTTTTAAATGGATAAGTTCTACAAGTTTTGTGGGCTACACGAATTAGATGTAAGTATTGTGGAAAAAAATATTCATAGGATTGAGAGACTTTGTGGCTGTAATACATTTGAGGATATACTTGTTCCAATACAAAGTTTGGAAGAAATATTAGAAACTCTTTTGGATAAATACACTTTACTTACTGTTATTTCTGTTATGGAAACCATAAAGTATATTGGTATCTTTTTTTGTTTTGATAAATCTTTTATGTATAAACATTCAGATGAATATAATAGTTTACTGGACTTGAGAGATAATAAAAATATGTATTCTAATTTTTCCATATTTGAAGTAAAAAGAATAATGGACGAGAAAGTGGACTACATATTACAAAATCACCATTGTTATACTTATTTAAGAAACTTCATTGTGGTGTATATATTTTTAAATGAATTACCATTTAGGTTAAGCCATTTTACAAAAATAAAACTGGTAAAGAGTGATTATGAAAACTTGGACGATTTTGATGATTATCCATTTTATTTGGTATTACAAAAGGGAAATTTTTATTTTATTGTAAATAAATTTGATGAAGAAAATACATTTGTTGGACAGTTAATACACGAAGTTGAAAATCCAAAGAGCCATAAATTACTTACAAGATTAATTATTAATGTAGGAAATAAATCAAAATATTTTATAGCTAACAAAAGCGGAAAAGATATAACTAATACAAATCTGGCTAACGCTATATCAACATTCACTAAATCTATGTTTGGTAAGAATATATCATTAAATCAATTAAGAACACAAATGAAAGTTTATTCTGAACCTTTATGTATAAATTTTTTTAAAAAAAAAATATTGGACTATTAATATATGAGTGGAAGAACAATAATACACGGAAGAACAACCTCAAACAATATTGTTCCAATCCAGTGTAATGCTGATGGAACTCTTGAAATGACCGCAGAATTAGATAGTTCTGGATTAGCTAAAGAAACCACACTTGATAGTTTCAGAACTGATAACGCTTCGAATTTAGGAACTATAGCAGCTACTTTAGATGATGGAACTCAATTAGCAAGATGTATGGGTAGTGAAGACCCTAACGACGCAGGGGCTACTCAAAAACAACTTCACCTTGATGGTTCAGGAAACGTCCAAACTAATATTGTAAATACAGTTAATATAGCACCAGCTAATAGTGTTAATGGACATATTACAGATGACCCCGCCAACAGTGTAGCAGTAGCGCTAACAGGACGCCAGACAATCGGAACAGCTACTACCCAGACATTCCTCAAGTGTGATGCTAATGGCGTTTTAGAAGTAAGTAGTAGTGGAGGTGGAAGTGGAAACTCTAATACATTTCCTACTTTAGCCAATATTACTACAGCCACCGATTTCGCTGGTGGAATAATAAGTAGTGCTTATATAGATTTAACAAATGCTAAAAATGTATTGGTAAATTGTATTCATACGGGAGGCGCTACTGCAAGAGCTAATTTTGCTAATGATGTTGCTTTCAGTATGGAATTTACTGATGACGATACTAATACAGTATGCTATTCAGGTGCTTCTACCCCAGTATTCGGAGTATCTACTATTGATGCAGCTGGAAATGCTACTGGCGACGCTGTGGCCGAATTAAGTTTAGGTGAAAGAAGTGATGCTTCTGGTTCAATCAAAGGTAAATTTGGACGTGTAGTTTGTGTTAATAATAATGTTTCTACAACTGCTACTGCCTATGCTGTTAGTTTCAAAGTAGTAATTGATGGTATTTAAATAGCCACATTATTATTGTAAAGTAAACCGTGTATATTCACAAAGATGGAAATATCTCCAGTTATTACTGTGGGTATATAATTGGCTTTAATTGTATTACCTGAAGATATCAAATGATGTACTGGTAAATTAATTTGGTTATATCCAATGTTAATATTAAATTCACCAAGTGGATATTGTATTTCACTTGTTGTATCTAATTCATATAATACAACTTTACCACCTTCTGAATTACCATATATTAAAAGTTCTTTTACTACTAACTGTTGACCAGATGGAACTCTGAACACAGCGCACTTACTAAAGTTTTTAGTAGCTTCGATTTTACCAAGAACTGTAGCGCCTCCTGATAAAGTTATATCACCAACATTATTTTTAGATGTTCCAGCACTTTCAATCTCCATACTGTTTATGGCCATAACATTTAATCCAATTGTTCCACTTCCTGTATTTACATTAAATACTGAATTAAATTCTGCTCCAGTATCTAAAATACCTTTTAACCTAACAGAATGAGCGCCTATACCCGCTGGTTGATTATCATCAGTGGAAGCTATTGTAAGAGTGGCGTCCACACCAGTTGTAAAGTATCTATAATCAGTTGGTAAACCTATTGTATG
>CEPH01081066.1_pt1 | contig 11219 bp, 10 predicted proteins | sample 530571 | NCBI WGS metagenome assembly CEPH01 (sample SAMEA2620413, study PRJEB7988) | marine metagenome | biome: marine biome (ENVO:00000447); feature: surface water layer (ENVO:00002042); material: "saline water (ENVO:00002010), including plankton (ENVO:xxxxxxxx)" | depth 5 m | reverse complement strand
GATCGCCAGCGAGGTGCCTGCCCAGCCGAACGCGTCGAACAGCGATGTTCCGGCGATGCTGCCGATGCTGCCGCCGATGAACATCATCACGATATAGATCGTGGTCAGCCGGGTACGCAGCGCAGGCTCCTGCGAAAGAAACGTCATCCGGCTGGTCACATCGATTGCCGGGCCGACGATATTGCCGATCAGGATCGGGATCATCAGCAGCCAAAGGCTCCCCCCGAAGGGCCACAGCAGCGAAATGCCGAGCATCTGCACGATGGCGAAGCGCACGCGTGCCTTGCGCGGCCCGATCCGGTCCGCCAGCCGGCCCCAATAGGGGGTGGAGAACACACTGATCGCCGCGAACCCGGCAAGGTAGCCGACCACATCGGTGCCATAGCCCATCTCGGGCCCCGTCAGGTGCAGCGCCAGCCCCAGCCACAGCGCGATAAACTGACCGAAGCCGATCCCCTGGATCGCCCCCGACAACAGGATCTCGCGCCGCTCGCGCGCGAGTGCGAGGAGCGAGGCGATCAGGCCGAGATAGGGCAGTCGGCTGGCATCCTTGTCGCGGACGCCCTTCTCCATGATCGTGGGCAGCGCGAGCGTGATCGCGATCATCAGCCCGCTCGCGATCCAGTAGACCGCACGCCATCCCCAGTACTCGGCGACCACGCCTGCCCCGACCCGCGCGACCAGGATGCCAAAGATCACGCCCGCGGTCAGGATCGCAGTGACATGGCCCAGCCGCTCGGGCGCGACGCGCTTGGATGCGTAGGCGGGCAGCAGGTACGGCGCGATGGTGAAGAAGCCGAGCAGGGTCGACCCGGCGGTGAAGGTGACGAAGCTCTGCGCCAGCGTCATGCCGATCAGCCCGACGCACTGGCCGATGGTGAACAGGATCGTCAGCGTGCGGTTGGAAAAGCGGTCGCCCAGCGGCAGCAGCAGCAGGATGCCCAGCGCCAGCGCCAGCTGGTTGAGCGCGGGCACCAGCCCGATCTCGGCATGCCCGACCCCGAAATGATCCGCCACATCGCCGATGATCGGGTGGATGTAATAGGCATTGGCAGTCACCACCGCCGCCGCAACGGCGAGCCAGTATTCCTGCGCTGTGGTGAGGCGAGTGGGTTCGTTCATGCGCGCTCGCCTTCGGGGCCGCGTTGGCGCTGGTCAAGAGCCGTGGCTGGGGAGACCCATGAACGGGGGCGGTCCCCCGAGATTTACAAATCGTTGCTATAATAGGCTTGCCACGAGAATTATCCAGATGGACGCCACCTCCCTACAGCGCCGGAAGCGTTTCAAGGATCGAGTACCGGTCAACATCTGGCTGCGCTTTGCCGGACCGCTTCAGGAACTCTACGATCGGGAATATTCCGAAGCGCGCGTCGCAGAAGCGCGGATCGCGATCTTCGTCGGGCTTGCGCTGTATAATGTGTACAATTTCACGAGCCTGACGCTCCTGACCGATTATGTGGTCTTGTCGATCATCTTGCGGGTCGGCGTCATCACTCCCATAGCCCTTGCGCTGGCCTGGGCGATCGGAGGTTCGAGCCCGCAGGTTGCCGAAAGGCTTATCAGTGCGAGCGTTTTCGGCGCCTTCCTGGTTCCGGCATTCCTGCTGTGGATCACGCGCGACCCGCTGGGCATTTTCACCTTCGGCGAAATGGTCCTGGTGGTCATCTATGCGAACATGCTGCTGGCGCTTCGTTTTCCTCATGCCGTGCTGTTCACAGCCGGCGCAATGGCGATCAGTCTGCTGATTCTCGCGACCAGGAGTGGTTTGGAACCCTCGCTCGCGGTGGCCTTGGCAATTCAGATGGTAACCGCCTGCGCCTTCAGCCTTTTCGCCAATTACAGGCACGAGAGGCGCCGCTGCGCCGACTTCATGACGGCTCTGCTGGCAACGCAAGAGGCGAGCGACGCCAAGGCCGTAAGCAAGACGTATCTGCGTCTGTCGCTAACAGATGCGCTCACCCGGCTGCCCAACCGTCGTCTGCTGACAGAACGGCTCGAGCGGTGGCTGGCATCGCGGCGACCGGTCGCGCTGATGATGATCGATATCGACCATTTCAAACCCTATAACGACACGCTCGGCCATACGGCAGGCGACGACTGTCTACAAATGGTGGCCAATAGGTTCTCGCAGATCGTTGCGCAGACCAAAGGGGCTTTGTGCGCCAGGTACGGCGGGGAGGAATTTACCTTCGCATTGCGCGATTCCGACCAGAAGCGGGTCGTCTCTGTCGCGCGGACAATTTCGCAGGCGATCGAAGACCTCGCGATCCCGCACCCGGGCCGCCCCGATGGCACCGCAATCATCACGGTCAGCGTGGGCGTGGCGCAGTGCAGGAACGGTGAGACATGCGCATTCAAGGATCTGGTGAATGCCGCAGATTGCGCGCTCTATGCCGCAAAGACGAAGGGCCGCAATCGCGTTGCGATGTATGAAGGCGACCTTCTGGGCCCGAACAGCCCTTCGCCAAGCATTCTCGACCGATCGGACATTCGCGCAACCCGCTAGGCCCTGCACGTCGAACCGTCCCAGCGGACGGCGCGGGCGACCAAGGCCTTGCCCTCCGGCCCGGGGGATACCGCTCTAAAGGATATACTTGCTCAGGTCCGTATCGCGCGCGAGGTCGTCGAGCCGTTCGTGCACGTAGGCAGCATCGATGGTGACGGTCTCGCCCTCATGCTCTTCCGCCTCGAAGCTGATGTCTTCCACCAGCCGCTCCATCACCGTCTGCAGACGCCGCGCGCCGATATTCTCGACCGCCTCGTTCACCTGCGCGGCGATCTTGGCGACCTCGCGCACCGCCTCGTCCGTGATGTCGAGCGTGACCTTCTCGGTCCCGATCAGCGCGGTGTATTGCTGGACGAGGTTGGCGCGGGTTTCGCTGAGTATCCGCACGAAATCCTCTTCGGTCAGCGCACGCAGCTCGACCCGGATCGGCAGGCGGCCCTGTAGTTCGGGCAGCATGTCGCTGGGCTTGGAGACGTGGAACGCTCCGCTCGCAATGAACAGCACGTGGTCGGTCTTCATCGGACCGTGCTTGGTCGCAACGGTAGTGCCTTCGATCAGCGGCAACAGATCGCGCTGAACACCTTCGCGTGACACCGACCCACCGCGCACATCGGACACCGCGATCTTGTCGATCTCGTCGAGGAAGACGATCCCGTTGGTCTCCGCGTTCTGCAGCGCGACGCGGGCGACATCGTCCTGGTCCATGCGCTTTTCGGCTTCTTCGTCGACCAGCCGGTCCCACGCCTCGGGCACACGCAGCTTGCGCCGGCTGGTGGGCTTCTTGCCCATCGCCTTGCCGAACATGTCGGAGAGGTCGATCATGCCGACATTGCCGCCCATGCCGGGGATATCCATCGTGGTCGCAGGCTGGTCCTGAACCTCGATCTCGACCTCGACGTCGTTCATCGCGTTCTGCGTGATCCGTTCGCGGAAGCTCTGCCGCGTCGCTTCGGAGGCATTGTCGCCCACCAGCGCGTCGAGCAAACGCTCCATCGCCGCTTCGCTGGCGGATTCGCGCACCGCCTCGCGGCGGCGGTCCTTCTCCAGCCGGATCGCCTCTTCTACCAGATCTCGCGCGATCTGTTCGACGTCGCGGCCGACATAGCCGACTTCGGTGAACTTGGTCGCTTCCACCTTCACGAAGGGCGCTTCGGCCAGCTTGGCGAGACGGCGGCTGATTTCGGTCTTCCCGCAGCCGGTCGGGCCGATCATCAGGATGTTCTTGGGCGTCACCTCGTCGCGCAGGTCCGGCCCCAGCCTTTGCCTGCGCCAGCGATTGCGCAGCGCCACGGCAACCGCGCGCTTGGCATCCTTCTGGCCGATGATGTGTTCGTCGAGAGCGGCGACAATCGCCTTGGGGGTGAGGGTATCAGCCATTTCTATCCGTGATTTCGAGAGGGGTGCGCTCAAACGGTTTCGAGCGTGACCTGGTCGTTGGTGAAGACGCAGACTTCTGCGGCCACGGCCATCGCGCGGCGGGCGATCTTTTCGGGATCGGTCTCGTAGTCGGAGAGAGCGCGTGCGGCGGCGAGTGCGTAGTTGCCGCCAGAGCCGATCGCGGCGATGCCGCCTTCGGGCTCCAGCACGTCGCCATTGCCGGTCAGCACCAGCATCGTGTCCTTATCGGCCACGATCATCAGCGCTTCGAGATTGCGCAGGTACTTGTCGGTCCGCCAGTCCTTCGCCAGTTCGACCGCCGCGCGCATCAGCTGCCCGGAATACTGGTCGAGCTTGCGCTCCAGCCGTTCGAACAGCGTGAAAGCATCGGCGGTGGCGCCTGCGAAACCGGCGACCACCTTGCCATCCCCGATCCGGCGGACCTTCTTCGCATTGGGCTTCATCACCGTGTTGCCCATGGAGACCTGACCATCCCCGGCGAGCACGGTCTTATCCCCGCGCTTGACGCCGATGATGGTGGTGCCGTGCCACTGTTGGAGGCCGTGGCTGGCCGCGGAATTGCTCATGAGGCGCGATATGGGGCGCACCCGCACGCTATCAAGCGCTGCGGGCACACAATCGCTCCACCCGGTGGAACGTCAGCCGCCAGGGCCGCGCCCGCCCCCGGCTGGGCCGGCACCCGGCGCGCCGACCGTGCCGATATTGCCGAACAGGTCTTCGAAGAAGGTCCGCTCGCGGCCCAGCGTCGGGGTCTCGTCGCCATCGGGGCTCAGATAGACCACCTGGTCGATTCCCGACCGATCGGCGGCAACCACCTTGCCGTCGCTGTCGAACCGCACGGCGAGCACCGAATGGGTCTGGATCTTGGGCCGCACGAAGGGCTTGCGACCGGTGACGCTGGAAACATAGTACCAGGTTTCGGGGCCGAACTGGCTGGTGAATGTCGGCCGACCCAGCGTGCTCTGGACCGATTGTTCGTTGTCGATGCCGGGCTGGATCAGCCCGGTCATCCGCTCGTCCTCGATATAGCCGCGCGCTTCGCGGATCGACGTGCATCCGCCCGCCGTCACCGCAAGCCCGATCAGCATTACCGGTGCGATTGCCCTCACGATCCGCATAGTACTCGCAATCCTCTTCGCAAAATCCGCGCGCCCTTTCGTGAGCGGGAACACGCGCTATATCGGGGCGGAGCCTTACGGCCTCGCCCCCGAACGTGCAATGGCAGCCGCAAGGACGTTGCACGAGCCAGTTATCTCCCGGTGTGGCGATGCCGATTGAATTGGTGCTGAATGAAGGATTCCAATGTCGTTCCTGTCCCGCCTCTTTGCCCGTGAGCCCGACCCTCGCGAGGCGTGGCGCCCGCTGTGGCACACGCTGGTCGGCACCGCCCGCGAAGAACACTGGTATGCGGATCGCGGCGCGGCGGACACGCTGGACGGGCGCTTCGACATGATCTCGATGCTCACCGCGCTGTTCATGCTGCGGCTGGAGAGTGAGCAGAATGCCGAGGCGCAAGGCGTTTCCGCTGCCGCCTGGCTGACCGAATTGTTCGTCGAGGATATGGAAGGCCAGATGCGCGAGGCGGGAATCGGCGATCCCACCGTGGGCAAGATGATGGGCCGGATGATGGCCACTCTGGGCGGGCGTGCAGGCGCCTTACGCAATGCGCTGGCCCAGGAAGACGACGCGCCGCTGGCCGCGCTGGTGGTGCGCAACATGCACCTGTCGGACGAAGAGCATGGGCCGGCGCGCATGGCCGCAGGGCTGCGCGCACTGCATGCGCGCCTTGCACGCACCGATTTCGCCACGCTGCAACGCGGTGAGATCGCGGCATGACCGACGTGACGCCCCCTGAATTCTCCCGCCCGATCACGCTGCGCCAGATCACCGGCCAGCCGCTGGTACTGGAAGCGAACGAGCAGGAGCGCACCGGCCTGGCGCGACGTCTGGCGATCACCTCGGTCGACCGGCTGGTCGCACGGGTCGCGCTCGATCGCCAAGGGGAGCGGGTCGGCGTTACCGGCACGCTGAAGGCGGACATCACCCAGCCCTGCGCGGTCTCTGGCGAGGATTTCCCGGTCCATATCGCAGAGGACATCGCGCTGCGTTTTGTGCCCGAGGGATCCATCCACCCTTCCTTGCAGGAAGACGAGGAGATCGAGATCGAGCTGGAGGCCGAAGATCTCGACGAGATCGAGTATGCAGGTGAAAAGTTCGATCTCGGCGAAGCCATCGCACAGTCGCTGGCGTTGGCGATCGATCCTTATGCAGAAGGACCGAATGCCGAAGAGGCGCGCAAGAAGGCTGGGATCGAGCTGGACGATGCGCCGCGCGGGCCGCTGGCCGAAGCGCTCAAAGGGCTCGGTTCGAAGTAATCGCCACGGGGCTTCGTCCCATCTGTCACGAATGCCCCCTACAAGCTCGAGATCGCGATCTCGAGGTCTCCAGAGCGCCTCGGATTGCCAACCCGATCCGCAGATCTGCCCTGATTTTTCCTCAAGAAGATCAGATACATCACCCTGACCACTTCAAGTCCCCAAGAAATCTGCTAGCATCGTCGTGCAAAGGGGAAAGGCTTGCCGATTATGGCCATGTATCTCGCGGCGCGATGGACGCGCCCGGGGGCATACACGCCTGACACGGACACCTTCCTTCAAGCTGCGATCGGCTCCAGGCCGTCGAAACTAGTGGAGGTCGTATCTCGGAGACTGACACCATATCGCCCCTGCTCTGGTTCGCGCTGGGGTTCGTTTTTTCGACGATCGTCTGTGTAATTTTTCTGCTGGTGGAACGCAGCAGGATGCATACGCGGCTGGCACAGGCGGAGCGTGATCGCGCCTGCCTGGCTCTGGCCGAAAACGTTGGTTCGGTCGCCACCTGGATGGTCGATTTGCGGACCAGAACGGTTTTCTGGTCGGATCGCGTTTTTGCGGTCCACGGTCGCGACAAGGCTGCCGGCACACCTCCGCTCGACGCAGCACTCGACTATTATCATCCCGACGACCGGGAGCGGGTCAGAAAGACCTTCGACAAGGCGGCCGTTTCCGGCGGTCCGTTCTACGTAGATGCGCGGATTATCGACGAGCAGGGTGTCGAAAGACACATCATGTGCCGCGGCATTTGCAACCTCGGCGCGGACGGCAAACCCACCGAGTTGTTCGGCGTCCTGTTCGAAGCTCCCGAAGCACGCTCTTTCGGCACCTTCGGCAGTGAGGACCTGAATACGCTCGCGCTCGAAGAGGATTATCCCGCCGACGCCTGATCCGAGGCACCGCGCCCCCTCGCGTCACATCGCGGAGAACGCTTCGAGATCGTGGATCCGGCCCGAGACGACCAGTTCGTCACCCGGGAAGATGAGCGTATCGGGCACGGCGTGGATGAAATCCTCCCCCTCGCGCTTCACGCCCACCACCGTCACATCGTATTTCTTGCGGCACTGGCTGGTGACCAGCGGCAGGCCCAGCAGCGGCTCTGGCGCGACCAGCCGCGCAATCGCGAATTCGTCGCCAAAGGAAATGAAGTCCAGCAGCCGCTCGTTGATCAGGTGAGCGACGCGTTCGCCCATCCGCTGCTCGGGGAAGACCACATGCGTCGCCCCGGTCCGCTCCAGAATGCGCGCATGCTTCTCATTCGTCGCCTTGGCCCAGATATTGGTCAGGCCGAGGTCCGCGAGCGCCAGCACGGTCAGCACGCTCGCCTCGATATCGGTGCCGATGGCGACCACGGCGGCGTCGAAGTCCTTTGCGCCCAGCCGCTCCAGGGTGGTCGTCTCGGTCGCGTCCGCCTCGACCACCTTGGTCAGGTCGCCGGCGAAATGCTGGACCAGGGCCGGGTCGGTGTCGACCGCCAGCACCTCGTGCCCCATCCGCTCCAGCGTGCGCGACACTGCGCCTCCGAACCGGCCGAGACCGATGACCATGATGGGCTTGCGTATGTTAGCCGACAATCGGGTTCTCCTGCGGATAGCGGAAAGGCAGTTCGCGCCCGCCCAGCGCAAGCGCGGTGGCCACGGTGATGGTTCCCACCCGGCCGACGAACATCAGCACGATCAGCGCCAGTAGGCCGCCCGGGGGCAGCGCGGCGGTGATTCCGGTCGACAGGCCGACGGTGGAGAAGGCGGAGATGCATTCGAACAGGATATCGTCCAGCGGCAGGCTGCTGATCGAGGCGATGTAGGTCGTCGCGACGAAGATCAGCGTTGCGGACAGCACCGTCACCGCCAGCGCCTGCCGCTCTATCTCGCGCCCGAAGCGGCGCTGGAACAGCCCCGCGTCCTGCCGCCCGAGGATCTCCGACAGAACGATCGCGAACAGCACGAAGAAGGTCGTCACCTTGATCCCCCCGGCGGTGCCCGCGCTGCCGCCGCCGACGAACATCAGGAAGAAGTTGGTCATCAGCGTCTCGTCGTGGAAGGCGCCGACATTCAGGCTGTTGAACCCGGCGGTGCGCGGCATCACCGAATGGAACGCGGCGTTGAGGATCTTCGCCCCCCACCCCATCGGCCCCAGCGTATCGGGATTGTCCCATTCCATCGCGAGGATCGCGAGGAAGCCCAGCACGAGCAGCGCGGCAGTGCCGCCAACGGTGATCTTGGTATGAAGCGACCAGCGGCGCCACACCACGCCATTGGTCCGCAGGTCCTGCATCACCGGGAAGCCCAGCGCGGTGATGATGATCGACACCATGATCGGCCCGAGGAACAGCGGATCGTTCTGGAAGCCCATCAGGCTGTCCGAATAACTTGAAAAGCCCGCATTGTTGAACGCGCTGACCGAGTGGAACACGCCGTGCCACAGCGCCAGCCCCGGCGCTTCGCCATAGCTGGCGATCAGCCGCAAGGTGAGGATGAGCGCCACGATCCCCTCCACCGCAATGGTGATGAAGAGGATCAGCCTGAGCGCGGTGAGCGCATCATGCGTCTCCAGCCGGCTGCGTTCCACCTGCGTCGCCATCCGGTCGCGCAGCCCGAAACCGCGCCCGGCCATCAGGCCCAGCAGCGTGGCCGAGGTCATGATCCCGAACCCGCCGACCTGAAACAGCAGCAGGATCACCCCCTGCCCGAAGCCGGACCAGTAGGTCGGCGTATCGACCACGATCAGACCGGTCACCGCGACGGCGGAGGTGGAGGTAAACAGCGCGGTCAGCAGCGGCGCACGCACCCCGTCCACGGTTGCGAAGGGCAAGCTGAGCAGCACGGTGCCGATCGCAATCGCCGCCAGAAACAGCACGGGAATCAGACGAATCGGGTCGCGCAGCGCTTTCACGCTGCGCCAATGCGCCCAAGCCGCGCCGGAATAAAGCACCTTTACGAAGCGTCGCCGGCCCAATCGTGATCGCGGTTCAGCCCTGCTTTGCCCCGCGCACATTCTCCACGATCATCAGCACCAGCCCGGCGAAGACCAGCCCGAACCCGGCGAGGTGGATCCAGCGAAATGCCTCGCCCAGCAGCAGGTAGGACAGCGCCAGCGCACTCAGCGGCATGATCGCCATCGCGCCCGCGGTCAGCGCTCCGGGTGCCTTGCGCACGCCATTATACCAGATCACCGGGGCCAGCCCCCCAGTCGCCGCACCCCAGAAGGCGAGCGCGCCGAGGCCGAACCCGGTGGCCTCGCTGAAATCGAACGGGCGGCTGTCGAACATCAGCGCCAGCACCACGAACAGGATCGCCGCCATGATCGACGCGGCGAGCGTGGTTTCGAGCGAGCTGATCCCGTCGGAAAGCTTGCGCGAAAGCAGCGTATAGGCCGCCTCCATGCAGATAGCCGCGCCAACCAGCGCCGCGCCGAGCAGCAGGGCATCGCCGCCCTGCCCGTCTCCGCTGCCGCGAAACAGGTTGATCACCGCAATCCCGCCGACGCCCAGCGCCAGCGCACCCGCCTTGCGCCAGTTCATCGCCGCGCCGAAGAACACCACCGCGCCGATCGCGGTGACCGCTGGCGTGGCGCTCATGATGGTCGATCCGATCACCCCCGTGGTCAGCTGCATCCCGTAGAGCATGGTCGCGGTGAAGCCGACCATGCCGAAGGCGGAGATCGCCGCGATCACGCCCCAATCCGACCGCTGGACCTTTGCGAAGCGATCGGTCGCAAACCACACGAAGGGGGCGAGCACAATGCTCGCAATCGCCATCCTGAGGCACGAGGCGGTGAAGATAGAGAAATGCTCGCCAACGATCTTGCTCAGCGGGGTGGCGGTGCCGAACAGCGCCATCCCGCACAGCAGCTGCGCGATGGTCGCGGGCGAAGAGGATGTGTTTTGGTTGGCCATGGTCGATAGGGAATCGACCATCGAGGCGCGCTGGGGTTCCGGACCGGTGGCAAGCGCCATGCCTTTGCGGCTCACACGGCAACCGATCTCTCGATCCCAATCCGCTCAAGGAAAGACGGATCGTGGCTGACCACCAGCAGCGCGCCGTCGAAGTGTCGCAAGGCGTCCTCCAGCACTTCGAGCGACTCGATGTCCAGATGGTTCGTCGGCTCGTCGAGGATCAGCAACCAGGGCGGCGTCTCCCCGGCCAGCGTCACCGCCAGCCCGGCGCGCAGCCGCTCGCCACCCGACAGCGTGCGCACGATGCGGTGCGCATCACGATTGCGGAAGGCGAAGCGGGCGCATTGGGCATGGGCGCTCTCGGCATCTAGCTCGGGATGGCGGGCGCGCAGGTTGTCGAGAATGCTCAGCTGCGGGTCCAGCAGGGCGATATGCTGGTCGAGCATCGCGATCCGCCCTTGCGCCCGATGCACATCGCCCGCGACCGGGTCGAGCTGCCCCGCCGCGATCCGGAGCAGCGTCGTCTTGCCCGCGCCGTTGGCACCGCTCAGCGCAACCCGCTCCGGCCCGTCGATCCGCAGCGACCACGGGCCCAGCCGCCGGTTGCCGAGCGTCACCTCCACCCGCTCCAGCGCGAGCACGCTTGCCCCGGATGGCATCCCGCTTTCGGGCATCTCGATCCGCAGCGGGGTGACGATCTCGACTCTGGCGCGCGCTTCCTCGGTGCGCTTGGCGGCATCTGCGATCTGCCGGTCGCTGGTCGACTGTTCGCGCCCGCCGGTGTTCTCGGCCCGCTCGGCACGGGCACCCAGCAGGATCTTCGGTTGCGATCCGCTTGCGGCCACCGCGCGCCCTGCCCTGTCGCGGCGCGCCTTGGTTTCACGCCGGTCCTGCGCAGACCGCCGCGCCGATCGCAGCGCCGCGTCGGCGCGCGCGCTTTCCTGGGCAATCCGCTCGCGCTCCGCATCGCGTGCGGCAGCGAACGCCGACCATCCGCCGCCGAAGCTGGTCACGCCGACGGGTGTCAGCTCCACGATCCGGTCCATGT
>CEPH01061599.1_pt1 | contig 11255 bp, 11 predicted proteins | sample 530571 | NCBI WGS metagenome assembly CEPH01 (sample SAMEA2620413, study PRJEB7988) | marine metagenome | biome: marine biome (ENVO:00000447); feature: surface water layer (ENVO:00002042); material: "saline water (ENVO:00002010), including plankton (ENVO:xxxxxxxx)" | depth 5 m | reverse complement strand
GCTATGGGTGTTCTCGGCCTGCTCGGCAGCCGCGTCCCCGCCTCGCTGCGCCTGTTCCTGCTGACCGTCGCGATCGTCGACGATATCGGCGCGGTGCTTGTCATCGCGGTGTTCTATACCGCCCATCTGGACGTCATGTGGCTGGCGATTTCGTTCGTCGTCTTCGGCGCGCTGGTCGGCATGAACCGCTTTGGGGTGAAGAGCTTCTGGCCGTTCCTTCTCGGCGCGATTGCGCTGTGGCTGGCCGTCCTGTTCTCCGGCGTTCACGCGACCATCGCGGGCGTGCTCGCCGCGCTGACCATTCCGATGCGCAAGGTCGATGGCCATTCGATGCTGGAGAAGGCCGAGCATGCACTCGCGCCGTGGAGCGCCTATCTGGTGGTGCCCATTTTCGGTTTCGCCAATGCCGGGGTCCACATCCTCGACATGACGGTCGAACAGATTTTCGCGCCCCTCCCGCTTGCGATCGCGACCGGCCTGTTCCTCGGCAAGCAGCTGGGCATTTTCACGATCGTGTTCCTGTCGGTAAAGCTGGGCATCGCGAAGAAACCCGAAAACGCGAACTGGATGGAGATATGGGGGGTCACGATCCTGACGGGGATCGGCTTCACCATGTCGTTGTTCATCAGCGGGCTGGCGTTCGGCAATTCGCAGCTGCTGGTCGATGAGGCGAAGATCGGCATCCTGCTGGGTTCGATTATCTCGGCGATTATCGGCTATGTCGCGCTGCGCCTGACCACGCAGCACCCCGAAGAGGCAAAGGTCTACGAGGAGGCGCGTCAGGCAAAGCCCTGACCGGCAGCGCTTGCGGTCGCAGCGGCGAGGGCCTATCTCGCGCCGCATCCGGGCACCGCAACAGGCGCGCCCCGCGACCGCATGCACCATTACCGATAAAGCGATGCTAAAGCCCCTCCGCACCCTCTTTCGCAAAGCGCCCGCGGCCCCCAGCGCCTCCACGCCGCCGGGCGAGCGCTTCTACGCGATCGGTGATATTCACGGGTGCGATCGGCTGTTCGAAGCGCTGATCGAAGCGATCGAGGCGGACGATGCCCAGGCGCCCGAAGCGAAAACCACGGTGGTGCTGCTGGGCGATCTGGTCGACCGGGGGCCGGGCAGCGCGCAGGTGATCGATGCCGCACGGGCTTGGGGCAAGCGGCGCAAGGTCCGCTATCTGGCCGGCAATCACGAGGAAATGTTCCTCGAAAGCTTCGAGGATCGCGAGGTGCTCAAGCACTTCCTCAAGCATGGCGGACGCGAGACGATCCTGAGCTACGGGATCTCCAAATCCGAGTACAACGATCTGGAAGTCGACCAGCTGCGCAAGCGTCTCCACACGCTTGTGCCAAAGAAACATCGCGATTTTCTGGCCAGCTTCGAAGAGATCATCGTCGCCGGCGATTACGCCTTCGTCCACGCAGGGGTTAATCCGAAACAGGCGCTGGACGAGCAGAAGCGCAAGGATCTGCTGTGGATTCGCGAGCGCTTTCTGGCGCACGGCGAACCGTTCGAAAAGGTCATCGTCCACGGGCACACGATCTTCGAAGATGTCGAACAGCGGCCCAACCGCATCGGCATCGACACCGGTGCCTTCCGCTACGGGCGCCTGACGGCGCTGGTGCTGGACGGTGAAACGCGCCGCTATATTCAGGCAGTCGATCGCGACGGAGATATCGCGATCGAACAATGGGATGATTAAGCCATGAAAATCGCAATGGTCGGCTCGGGCTATGTCGGCCTGGTCTCGGGTGCCTGCTTTGCCGATTTCGGCCATGATGTGGTCTGCATCGACAAGGACGAGGACAAGATCCAGCGGCTGCGCGAAGGCATCATGCCGATCTACGAGCCGGGCCTGGACGATCTGGTCGACAAGAATGCGAAGGCGGGCCGTCTGTCTTTCACCACCGACTTGGCCGAGGGCATTGCCGGCGCGGGCGCGATCTTCATCGCGGTCGGCACGCCCAGCCGCCGAGGCGATGGCCATGCAGACCTCTCCTTCGTCTACGCCGTCGCGCGCGAGATCGGCGAGTCGCTGACCAACGACGCGGTCGTGGTGACCAAGTCGACCGTTCCCGTGGGGACCGGCGACGAGGTCGAACGGATACTCTCGCAAAGCCCCGCCGTGACCGAGCGCGGCCTGAAGGTGTCGGTGGTCTCCAACCCGGAATTCCTGCGCGAGGGTGCCGCGATCGGGGATTTCAAGCGTCCCGACCGCATCGTGATCGGGGCCGAGGACGATTTCGGGCGCGAGGTGATGCACGAAGTCTATCGCCCGCTGTTCCTCAACGAATCGCCGATCCTGTTCGTCGGGCGGCGCACCAGCGAGCTGATCAAGTACGCCGCCAACGCCTTCCTCGCGACCAAGATCACCTTCATCAACGAGATCTCCGACCTGTGCGAGAAGGTCGGCGCGAACGTGCAGGACGTTGCCCGCGGGATCGGGATGGACAACCGGATCGGCTCCAAGTTCCTCCATGCCGGGCCTGGCTACGGCGGCTCGTGCTTCCCCAAGGATACGCTCGCCCTGCTCAAGACCGCCGAGGATTACGAGAGCCCGGTGCGGATCGTCGAGGCGGTGGTGAAGGTCAACGACACCCGCAAGCGCGCGATGGGCCGCAAGGTGATCGACGCGCTCGGCGGCCTCGACGCAGCGCGGGGCAAGCGGGTTGCGATGCTGGGCCTGACCTTCAAGCCCAACACCGACGACATGCGCGATTCTCCCGCGATCGGCGTTGCGCAGGCGCTGGTCGATGCCGGTGTCTCCGTAGCCGCCTACGACCCGGAAGGCATGGAGCAGGCCCGTCCGCTGATGCCCGAGGTCAAGATGAAGGACGATCCCTACGCCGCGATCGAGGGCGCCGATGCGGTCGTCATCGTGACCGAGTGGAACGTGTTCCGCGCGCTCGACCTCAACCGGGTCAAGCAGCTTGCCAAGGCACCCGTGCTGGTGGACCTGCGCAACATCTACAAGCCTTCCGACATGCGCGAGGCCGGGTTTGAGTACACCAGCGTCGGGCGCGAATAGCGCCGGAGCAGGCGGTGCCAGGAGGCCTGTAAGCCGGGTTCTGTACCCGTCTTGCGACGGGTGGCAGCCATTCATCTAGACCGCCTGTTGCCAGACGGTTCGAGCAGCCAACCCGGACCCTCAAGAGCGAAGCGCTCCTGCCACGAGTGGCGCGGGGTCCCTATTCGGCCTTGCTCCGGGTGGGGTTTGCCATGACGGGATCTGTTACCAGGCCCCCGGTGCGCTCTTACCGCACCCTTTCACCCTTGCCCGCTCCTGTGCAGGAACGTCGGCGGTTTGCTCTCTGTGGCACTTTCCCTGTGGTCGCCCACGGCGGGCGTTACCCGCCACCCTTACTTCGTGGAGCCCGGACTTTCCTCGGTGCTTGTCGCAACGCGGCTGCCCGGCCTCCTGGCGCGGCCGATATAGCGCTCAAATCGCGAATAGATAGACCACAGCGCCTGACTAGCGCGCCAGCCCGCGGTCGCGGTCGAGCAGTAGCTGGAACAGGATCGCGCGGATTTCGCCGTCGATCACGCCGTCGATCAGTTCGGGCCGCCAGCGCCGCTGGAACGCTTCGACCACCTTGCGCCCGTCGCTGATGTCGTAACCGAACCGCTCCAGCGCGAGATAGAACGCCCCGTCATTGTCGAACGGATCGCCCAGCTCCAGCTTGGTCGGGCGCGGCAGGCACAGGCCCAGCTTCGCAATCCGCGCCCACGGGAACAGCTCGCCGGGGTCGGTCTTGCGCTGCGGAGCAACGTCCGAATGGCCGACCACATTGGCGCGAGGGATGTCGTAACGCTCCACGATGCGCGCCAGCAGGGGCACCAGCGCGGCGATCTGCGCATCGGCGAATTCGCGGTAGCCATAGGCGTGGCCCGGATGGTCCAGTTCGATCCCGACGCTGACCGTGTTCACATCGGTCTCGCCCCGCCAGTAGGAGACGCCCGCGTGCCATGCCCGCTTCTCCTCGGGCACCAGCCGGGTCACCTCGCCCGCTTCGCTGATGATGTAGTGCGCGGAAACCTTGGCCTCCGGATCGGTCAGCCGCTTGATCGCGGCGTCCGCACCTTCCATCTCGGTATAGTGGAGCACGACCATCGAGACGGGCGCATTACGCTCGTCGTAATTGGGCGAGAGCCGCTCGGCGTGGACCAGTTCGTCCATCCCCCCCTCGTCGTGCTCCGCCCCGCTCATCCCGCATACGCCGGAGTATTGGAGCCCCCATTGGGAAGCGTCGCGCCCATCAGCAGCGTGCCTACCTCGGCATGTGTCTGGATCAGCCCGCCCTCCTTGTCAGCCAGCATCGCCAGCAGATGTGCAGGCGCGGTGCGCCCGGTCAGCTCGGCCGGGTCCATCCGGCCGCCCAGCGCGTCGCCGATCACCGGATCGAACGCGATCTTGGGGCCCGCCGCGCGCACCACGATCTCGGTCGCGTCGTCGCGGACTTCGATGCCCACATCCAGCGTGCCGCCGCGCACCAGCGCGTCGAGCCCGATATTCGCGAGGTTGAGCATCACCTTGGCCGCGGATTTCGACACGCTCGCCGCCTCGATCGCCCAGTTGAGCTCGACCCGCTTGGCATCGGCGGCCAGCGTCTCGATCACCGCCTTGGGTTCATCGATCGAAACCTGTTCGCCGAACCCGCCCGCCGCCCCGAAGGCGAGGCGGAAGAACTTGAGCTTGGCCGCGCTGGTCCGCGCGCTCTGCTCCAGCAGCTCGAAACAGCGCTGGCGCATCTGCGGGTCTTTCTCGTCCGCGAGAAGCTCCAGCCCGTTGGTCAGCGCGCCTACGGGGCTGAGCATGTCGTGGCACAGGCGCGAACACAGCTGGCTGGCGAGCAGCAGCGGATCGGTTTCGTCGATACCGCTCATCCCCGGCCTCCCGCATGCATTGCCCTGACACACCTGACACACAGTCCAGGGAGAGAAAACCTGCCCTGTTTCACGGGTGAAAGGAGCGGCGTCGGATCGGTGGGTGCGCGATTGGTCATCGCCGCCTGCCTAGCGCGGTGCGACTGCGTAGGAAAGCGCCACGAATCCCTCTTCCCCATCCCTGAAAAAGCGGACTTCGCGGCCCGCGACGATCGCCCAGACCCGCCCGTCATGCGCGGCGCTTGCGCGGTCGGTGGCGGACGGCGTCGGATCGCCCGTTGGGTGCGAGTGGTAATAGCCGATTACCTGCGGCCCTGCGCCCCGCGCAGCCTTGTGCGCGGCGATCAGCGCGTGCGGATCGATCTCGAAATGGCGCGACGGATCGGGGTGGACATTGGCGGTGGGTTGGGCGTGCGTGATCGTCGTGCCTTCGCCTAGCAACAGCCCGCAGCATTCTTGGGGGTGGGCGTCGCTTGCAGCTGCGAGGAGGCGGTCGAGACACTGGCGTTTGATGATCACCTGCCCCCAATACAGTCTTTCCCGCGCAGGCGGGAATCCCTGTTGTGTCGATATGCGCAGGGTTAGCGGGGCCCCCGCCTTCGCGGGGGTGACGAAATGAGCTAGGGGGCGCTGGTGTCCACACCCGAAACCCTCACCGGCACCATCCCCGCCCCCGCCCGCCTCGACAAGGCGCTGGCCGATACGACCGATCTTTCGCGAGAGCGGATCAAGGGGCTGATCGCGGATGGGCAGGTGACCGTGGGCGACAGGGTCGCCACTTCGCCCTCCGCCAAGGTCGAGGCCGGGGCCGCCTTCACAATCGCCCTGCCGGCTCCCGTCCCGCTCGAAGCCGAACCGCAGGATATCCCGCTGGTCGTCGCGTACGAGGACGAACATCTGATCGTGGTCGACAAGCCTGCGGGCATGGTGGTCCACCCCGCGGCGGGCAATCGCGACGGCACGCTGGTCAACGCGCTGCTGCACCATTGCCGGGGGCAGCTGTCGGGCATCAACGGGGTCGAGCGGCCCGGGATCGTCCACCGGATCGACAAGGATACCTCCGGCCTGCTGGTGGTCGCCAAGACCGACGCCGCGCACGAGGGGCTGGCCCGGCAGTTCGCCGATCACAGCATCTCGCGCCGCTACGTTGCGGTGTGCGCAGGGCAGCCCCGGCCTGCCGAAGGGACGATCGACGCACGCCTTGGCCGGTCGGACCGCGATCGCAAGAAAATGGCCGTGCTCGACCCCCAATCGACCCGCGGGAAGCACGCGGTGACGCATTATCGCACAACCAAAACTTTCGGGGTCGCAAGCATTCTTGAATGCCGGCTGGAGACCGGGCGCACCCACCAGGTGCGCGTTCACTGTGCGTCAATCGGTCATCCGCTATTGGGAGACCCGCAATATGGACGCGATCCCAAGGCCTTGCGGCCGATTCTCGAGAAACTGGGCTTCCGCCGGCAGGCGCTCCACGCAGCCAGCCTCGGCTTCATTCATCCCGCAACCGGCGAACGGCTCGAATTTCGGGCCGACCTGCCCCGGGACATGGGGGAACTGATCGACGAAATCGCTCGTTGAAATCGATGAACACAACTCGAAAAATTCCGGGAAGTGGCCTATATGAAGAGGTGTGGCCCAAGCATCCCGAATGCCCAGCAGGGGTTCGGGGCCCAAACGGGGGGATGGGCTGACACAGAAAGGTTAGGGACGAAGTGAGTAAAAGCAAGGCAGTAGCCATTCCGGCCCTCGGCGGCGAGCAAAGCCTCAACCGCTATTTGTCGGAAATCAAGAAATTCCCCGTGCTGACGGCAGAGCAGGAATACATGCTCGCCAAGCGGTACGAAGAGCACGAAGACCCTGAGGCTGCGGCCCAGCTGGTCTCGAGCCACCTGCGGCTCGTCGCGAAAATCGCGATGGGGTACCGCGGCTATGGCCTGCCCGTGTCCGACCTTATTTCCGAAGGGAACGTCGGCCTGATGCAGGGCGTCAAGAAGTTCGAGCCCGATCGCGGTTTCCGCCTGGCAACCTATGCGATGTGGTGGATCAAGGCGAGCATCCAGGAATATATCCTGCGTTCGTGGAGCCTGGTGAAAATGGGCACCACCGCCGCGCAGAAGAAGCTGTTCTTCAACCTGCGGCGGATGAAGAAGAACCTCGACGCGTACGAGGACACCGATCTGCATCCCGACGATGTGAAGAAGATCGCAACCGACCTCGGCGTGCCCGAGCAGGAAGTGATCAACATGAACCGCCGGATGCTGATGGGCGGCGACAGCTCGCTCAACGTGTCGATGCGCGGGGACGAGGAAAACGCCAGCCAGTGGCAGGACTGGCTGACCGACGATCGCCCGCTGCAGGACGAAACCACCGCCGACACGCAGGAGGCGCAGGTGCGCCACGCCATGCTGCTGGAAGCGATGGATTCGCTCAACGATCGCGAGAAGCATATCCTGACCGAACGCCGCCTGACCGAAGACCCGCAGACGCTCGAAGAGCTGAGCAAGGTCTACGACGTGTCGCGCGAACGCATCCGCCAGATCGAGGTGCGTGCGTTCGAGAAGCTGCAGAAGGCGATGCAGCGCATCGCGAGCGAAAAGCTGATGCCCGTCGCGGCCTGACGCCCTCGCATTGCTGCACCCGAACAAGACGCCGCCCCGCCATCGTGCAGGGCGGCGTTTTTCGTGTCAGCGGTTGGCGAGCATCTCCATGAACTCGCCGATCTTGCCGTCCTTCTCCGCGTGGCGGAACGGACGGACGAACTCGACGCACACTTCCTCAGGCGTCGGCTGCTGCTGGAACAGCGTCATCACCTCTTCGATATAGGCGTCGAGCGGCATGTACCCTTCACGCTCCGACTGGCCGGGAGTGAGTTCGGTCTGCACGCCCGGCGGGGCCAGCTCGATCACCTCAATGCTGCCCTTGAGCTGCTGGCGCAGAGACAGGGTGTAGCTGTGCAGCGCCGCCTTGGTCGCGGAATAGGTCGCGGCCTTGGGCTGCGGCACGAAGGCGAGGCCCGAGGTGACGTTGACGATGACCGGGTTCTCGCGGGTCTTGAGATGGTCGACCAGCGCATCGGTCAACCGGATCGGGCCGAGCAGGTTGATCGTCACTTCCGCAGTGGCATCGCCGAGATCGCGCGAAGCGGTGATGTCTTCGTACTTCATGATCCCGGCATTGTTGAACACCGCGTTGAGCTGGGGGAAGCGTTCGAGCACTTCCTTCGCAAAGCGCTCCACCTCGCCCGGCTGCGCGACGTCGAGCGTCATCGCGTGGATGTTGTCGTAGCCCTGTGCGGTCTCCTCCAGAGCATCGCGCGTGCGCCCGGCGACGATCACCGTGTTGCCCAGATCGTGCCACCGCCGCGCCAGCTCGCGGCCGATGCCACTGCCGCCGCCGGTGATGAGGATGGTGTTGCCCGATAGTTTCATAGCACGCTCGCCTTTCATGGATTGCAGACCTGCCATGTAGGTCGCGCGCGCGGCTGCGGGAGGGGGCGATGCGGATTTGCGGGCCACGCGAACGCGGGTGATTGTCGCCCTGCGGCGCACCCTCTAGATAGCCGATCGTGTTTTTTCGTGCCTTCCAGATCCTGACCGCGTTGATAGCGACCTTCATCGGGCTGAGCCTGTTCCTCACGCTCGCCTTCCGTTTCGTGCCCGTGCCCGTCACCTGGACGATGATCCTGGACGAGAACGGCTACACCAAGGACTGGCGCAGCCTCGACGATATCGACCGCAGCCTGGTGCGCGCGGTGATCGCGTCGGAGGACCAGAATTTCTGCGAGCACAACGGGTTCGACTACGCCGCGCTGCAGGCCGCGATGGAGAACAACATGAAGGGCGGCAAGCTGCGCGGCGGCTCCACCATCAGCCAGCAGACCGCCAAGAACGTGTTCCTCTGGCAGGGCGGCGGCTTCTTCCGCAAAGGGCTGGAGGCGTGGTTCACCGTGCTGATCGAGCGGCTGTGGACCAAGCGGCGGATCATGGAAGTCTACCTCAACGTCGCCGAGACAGGCATCGGCACCTATGGCGCGCAAGCCGGGTCGCTGCGCTATTTCGGGCACGGTGCCGACCGGCTGAGCAATAGCGAGGCGGCGCGTATGGCGGTCGCCCTGCCCAGCCCCAAGAAGCGCGAGGTCAAGAACCCGCAGGGCTGGCTGCGCCGCCACGGCGACCGGACCGCGCGCGCGATCGGCACCATGGCGCGCGAAGGGCTGGACGCGTGTGTCTATCAATAGCGGCCCGCGAATAGCTGGCACTTTCAGCGACTTGGGCGTTTGCGACGTCGCTGTGGGTTCTTCGATCTTGTCGAATGATATTCCATATCTAGCTGATTTAACGAGATTTTTCTTGTGCAGCGGCGGAGGCTGCGCCTAGTCCGCCGATGGCAGACAGGGGCCGGCAGAAGGGCAATCGATCGATGGGTCACGATCATTCTCACGACCATGCGCACGGGCACGGCCATTCCCATGCGCCAGCCGATTTCGGGCGCGCCTTCGCGATCGGCGTCGCGCTCAACACCGTGTTCGTCGTGGTCGAGGCGAGCTTCGGCTATATCTCCGGCTCGATGGCGCTGGTCGCGGATGCGGGCCACAACCTGTCCGATGTGCTCGGCCTGCTGATCGCCTGGGGGGCGAGCGCGGCGGCCAAGCGGCCGCCCTCCCCGCGCTTCACCTACGGCCTTAAAAGCTCCACGATCCTCGCCGCGCTGGCCAATGCCGCGCTGCTGATGATCGCGATCGGCGCGATTTTGTTCGAGACGATCGACCGCCTGATGAACCCGGTGGAGCCAGAAGGCTGGACGATGATCTGGGTCGCCGGCGTGGGCATCGTCATCAACACCGCGACCGCGCTGCTGTTCGTCAGCGGACGCAAGGACGATCTCAACATCCAGGGCGCGTTTCTGCACATGGCGGCGGACGCGCTGGTCTCGGTCGGCGTGGTCATTGCCGGCGTCGCGATCCTGCTGACCGGCGCGGTGTGGCTCGATCCCGTCACCAGCCTCGTGATCCTCGCAGTGATCGGCTGGGGCACCTGGGGCCTCGCGCGCGACAGCCTGAAACTGGGCCTCAACGCGGTTCCCGAAGGGGTGGACGAATCCGCAGTGCGCGCCACGCTGGAAAGCGAGCCCGGCGTCACCGAGGTGCACGACCTGCATATCTGGCCCATGTCGACCACCGAAACCGCGCTGACCGCGCATCTGGTGATGCCCGAGGGCCATCCGGGTGATGCGTTTCTGGCTCTGGTCGCGCAGCGGCTCGCCCATGAGCACAAGATCGGCCATACCACCCTGCAGATCGAGCGGACGCGCAACTGCGAGGGTGGGTGTTGATGGGAAGAAAGCTTGTTGTCTGGGGCGGTGTGGGAATCGTCGCCGTCCTGGCCCTGCAGGTCGGCCTTAACAGCCTCTCCAAAGCCCCGTGCTTGCAACTTATCGGCGATCTGACCTGCCGGGTCGAGACCGATGACAAGATCGTCGCCCTGACCTTTGACGATGGCCCGACGCCGCGGGGCGTGGCTGCCGTGTTGCCGATCCTCGACCGGTACGATGCCAGGGCCACCTTCTTCCTGATCGGCGAAGACCTGAAACGTCACCCGCAGGCCGCGCGCCAGATCCTTGCTGCGGGCCACGAACTGGGCAACCACACCTACAGCCACCAGCGCAATGTCGGCCGGTCCCGGGCGTTCTATCGCGACGAGTTGGCCAAGACCGCGCAGCTGCTGCGGGCCGTCGGATCGGACAGCGACCTGTTTCGCCCGCCCTATGGCCGCAAGCTGGTGGGCCTGCCGCTGGAAGTGGAGCGCGCGGGGTTGAAGACGATCACCTGGGATGTCGCGGACCGGGCCGAAGAGTTCCCCGAACCGGCAGACTACGCACGCGACATCGTGGAGCGGGTGCGTCCCGGATCGATCATCCTGATCCACCCGATGTATCGCGGCAACGCGACCGCGCGCGAAGCCCTGCCGATCATTCTGGCCCAGTTGCACGATCGCGGATATGACATCGTCACCGTGAGCGAACTTTTGAACCACCAGTCCTCCGCCTCGCCGCAATGACACCGGCCAGCCCAGAACGCCGCGAGCAGCTGAAGGCGGCCATGCTCCGCCTGTCGAAGGGCGACCGGGATGCCCTCGAAGTGGTCTATCGCCTCACCAGCGTGAAGCTTTTCGGGATTTGCCTGCGTATCTTGGGGGACAGGAAAGAAGCCGAAGACGCCTTGCAGGACGTTTACATCACCCTCTGGCGCAATGCCGCCCGCTACGACGCGAAGCGCGCCAGCCCGATCGCGTGGCTGGCAACCTTTGCGCGCAACCGCGCGGTCGACCGGCTGCGCACCGGCAAGGTGCGGCGCGGCGCGGTGCCCGTGGAAGCGGCGG
>CEPH01018948.1_pt1 | contig 11285 bp, 14 predicted proteins | sample 530571 | NCBI WGS metagenome assembly CEPH01 (sample SAMEA2620413, study PRJEB7988) | marine metagenome | biome: marine biome (ENVO:00000447); feature: surface water layer (ENVO:00002042); material: "saline water (ENVO:00002010), including plankton (ENVO:xxxxxxxx)" | depth 5 m | reverse complement strand
CCCAGCCTCGCCGGCCGTCATGGTGTGACGATTCGTCGAGATCAAAACGGGATCTCATCTTGGGTTGGCTGTTGAGGTTGGACCTGACCAGTCAGACGCTCTTGAGTCGCTTGGGTCACATGATTCGAGATGCCCTGAGCGATGGCCTGAGTCGGGAAAGCCCCTGGAGCCCGGACCCGAACGCATTGCATCGACCGCCCTTGGAAGTGCGTCATGTCCTGATAGACCTCGATCTGTTTTCCGGCCCAAGCCTCGGTCGCTCCGCCGTAGAGTTGAGCGATCGAGTTAGCGTTGGTCTTGTTGAGGCCGAGTCGTTGAGTGATTTCTTGGAAGCCGACGCAAGGTTTCGAGGTCCCGTCGTCGAATGTCTCCGAGACGACATCGGTCATCGTCAGAACTCGAGGTTGGGGCAGATCAGCAGCCCGAAGGTAAGACGAGGGGAAGAAAGAATTAATATCTGGCATTGGTGATCCCTCCAAGGATCAAAGGAAGAGCGGACCCTTCCCGTATGGATGAAGTTGAGAGTACGGGACACGGTGTCCTGCTCTCCGTTGATTTGTGTTCCGGTCGTCCCAGAGGAACTCGTTCTCTGAGGCGAAGAGTTCATCCCTCGAGATATATCCGACGAGAGCCGTGAACGCATCCTCGAGATCAACAACGACGCAGACCCAATACTCCGCGACCTTGTGCCGGTCGTTCTCATAGGCGTATAAAGACCTGAAGTTGGGATGCTTCCCTTTGACTTCGAGCCGGACCCCGCGGTAGATGATGTCCCAGTATCCCCTTGGGTCTGGGTTGAGTTCAGAGCCGGCGAAGGTGTCGAGGACAGTTCGCTCGGCCAAGGCGCCGATGAGTTGACGCTGGAAATAATCGTGATTAGCGGTCTGGGTTCGCCTGGCGAGCGATCCGTTCTGGCCCGTCCGCTCGACCGCTTGGGCCCAAGCCTCGGCGTGACGCTTCTGGTCAATGTCAAAGACTGGGCCTTGGATGTAGTCGCCGTGTTTATTGAAGTAGCCGCTCATCCTTCGAACTCCTGAAACCAAGGCATGATCCCCTCGTATCCAGTCGGCCAGTCCTCCTGTGAGTTGAAGAGTTGAGCCAGTCGAGCGATGTGTTCCTCGTTGCGGTTCTGGAGGACCTGAAGGATCGAATGAGGCAGATTCGCGACCGCGACCTTGTAAGGAGCCTTCTTCTCGACCGCGACGATCAGGACGTCGATCTGGCCGGGGGTGTTCCCAGTTGTCCGACAGAAAAGATCTTTATAGAAGGCGAGTTGTTCTGGGTATCCGAACTTCCAAGCCTTGCGGTCGAAGGTTGAAAGATCGTCCGTTGTCTTAAGATCGACCAAGACAATCCCTCCGGATCCGACGTCCGCGACGAAGTCGATTCGACTCTGGCGATAGAAAGGTTCTTCGTTGACCTTCTGCCTGAAGACCCTTTCCGGATCGCCGACCTCGAGCATGCGGGACGCGAGCGGATGCTTCCTGACCGAAGCCGCCATCCCCTGACAGTCTTCCCAGACTTCTCTCGAGATGATCGTCGTTCCTGGATGGACCTCGTCCAGTTTCGCTTTGGCTTCTTTCCAAGCCTTCGTCGTCTCCCCGTAGGCCGAGCCCGTCTTGGAGTTGATGAAGCCGAACTCCTCGTCCAAATCCTCGACCATGACGAAGGACTTCTCGAAGGTTTCAACGCCTTCCAAGATGAGAGCATGGGCGGCCCGACCGATGACCAGAGCCGGACTTTCGGATCGCTTGACTTCCCCCCGAAGGTACTGGGCCTGATAGTCCCGCGGGGACTTCCGGAAGATCTTCAGAGCCGACGCCGATATGGCGAGTCCCCTCTTCGCGATGTCGTGATAGGCCGAGTCCTCTTCAACCAGAAAACTACCCTCTGGGATCTTTGTCGTCGTCATGATTCTTAATCCTTCTGATATTTGTGACCGCCCGCTCAAGATCTAGGATGAACATCTCGAGAGACTTTTGATGTTTGGCAAATCGCCAAGCCTGGGAGAGTTCGTCGTCTCCCCTTGACTCGATCAGGACCTGAGTCTTTAGCATGCCGAGAAGAATCCAAGGCGAACAGACCATCCAGCGTGAAGTCGCTCGAGTGACGTCGTCGCACCTTTGGAGGAGATTGTCTTCGGACGATAGAGAAAACTCTTCGTAGAGTTCTATCGCTCTTCGGACCTTCTCGTCGAATCCTTCCGACATAACCGCTCCAAGTTGTCGAGCCGACCTTGGCCCGAACTCCCCCCAGGCCGTGCATACCTGAGAGGAGACAGAAAGGATCCCAGCAGAACTACCTGCCAGAAACCCTCGACGGATGTGTCCATCCGAAGAGAGCAGAGGAAAGAGAAAGCAAGAAGCCATTATCCATCCGACCCGCCTAAAGCCGACCTGGCTTTGCTTCCCCTTTGGGGTGTACCTCAGTCCAGACCATACGCGACGATTTCGGATCCGTCAAACTGGCCGGTTGGCTTGGGTGACAGATTGTGTCAGGACATCGCGACGGTGTAGCCATCGCCGAGGATGACGGTCCCGCCGTGAGAAGTGATCGCACTGGAGAAGTTCACCAGAGGACCGTGAGCGACATCGAGGACTCCGTTCGGATAGATCTTGATCCCGTTTACGTCGATCGATGAGTCCTGACTGCTTCGAGTCGTCAGCAAGCCGGAGTAGATGACTGAGGTCGTACGAGTGATTTCTGATCCCAGAAACAGACACTCTCCTCCGAAAAGTTCAATACTCTCCAAATCAAACCCAGACGATTGTCGAACGTACCCGCCTTGGTATACGTCGACGCTTCCCAAGTCGCCTTTGCCGATGACGTTCCCGCCGTATCCGATGTTCAGGTTCGAGGCCGCTTGGGTCGAGATCATGCCTCCAGAGCCGGACTCGTGTCGAACTTCGAGCCTTGTGATCGAGGTCAGATTCAGAGAGATGTCGTCCAAACTTTCGACGGTGACGTTCGTAGCGGTTCCTGCAATACTCAATCCTCGACCTTCCCCAAGAATGAAGATATCGCCGATCCCGTTGGAGTTGACATGGATCGAAGCGTCGTCCGCTCCAATTGTGAGAGAATCCGTCGTTATCTGGATCGGGGAGGCCGATGTTCCGAGACTTCCAGTAAAGCCATCAGTGAACCGGACCTCGCCGGCCGTGATGGTTCCAAGAGTAATGGAACTGGACTTGTCATTGAAAACGCATTTCTTCGAAGCATCTGGGACCGAGTTGTCGGACCAGTTGTCAGGATCTGAGACATCGGCAGGGTTTCCGCCGGCAGTCCAATATACGGTCGGAAGGGAGAAAGTCGGAGGAAAATTCTTGTAGGGGTGATCGGAAGGGAGATTGTCTTGGAGACCCCATTTCCAGCAGAGATACCCCTCGAGACGTTGTCTATCAGCGGTCGTCAGCGTAGCGCCCCCGACCAGGACTTCGGCGATATCTCCTGTCAGAGGGTTGCCGCCAACAGCGGCGGCCCCGACGTCGAGGACGTCCGAGTTGGAGATCGATCCGGTATTCGTCGTGTTGGTCGTTGTCATGGCGGATCCATTGACAAAGCCGGTACAGGTTGCCGAGACTCTTGAGCCAGTGACCAAGACAAACTCTGTTCTGGACCAGTTGCCATCGGATTGAGTTGGGATGTTGCTGGTTCCCCCGAGTCGGATCTGGAGTAGTCCGGCGGCCGTGTTCATGACAGCGAACTGGGTCGTCCCCTTTTCGAAAATGAAGTTGGCCGTCCCGTCGTTGGTTGCTTTGAAGACAGTCGCGACCCATATGTCCCCGGTTCCGACATCTAGAGCCGCTATATCTGAATCGGAGAGGATGTCGTTCGTCCCGTCATAACGGACGACGGGAAGACTGTTCAGTTCGTTGGTCTGAATAGTTGGTTGCCGAGCGGAGGATGCCTGAGCCAAGTTGTTTCCGTTGCCGCTCGAATCACTCCAAGCCGAGACAGCGTCCCCGTCATTTCCGGTGATCGAGTCCCCTTTGTACCAGGCCGTGAGAATGCCTGTTCCGAGATTTGAAGGCGACCAAAGAGCCATCAGGAGACCGTTAGAGTCCGAGCGACGTCGGCAAGAATCTTCCCCTTGCCCTTGACGACAATCCCGTTGGTAAAGGTGACATTCGCCGCCCCGTTCCTCTCATTGATCGTTCCGTCGTAGAGGTTGGTCGTCGTGACGGTTGCTCCGGTCGAGGTGTTCTTGGAGAAGTCCAAGACGGAAGGCCGGTCGTAGACGTTAACGGTTGTGATCGTCCCGTTCGACTGGTGAGAGACGACCCCCTTCCCGTAGACGTTGACCGTAGTCGCTCCGGCCGAAGACTCGAGTCGATACTCCCCGCCGGAGACGTCCGCGGTCCCTGAGAGAGACTCTTGAGTCCTGACCAGTCCGGAGTCCATCAGGAGAGATGCAAAGTTGCCGGCCGCGGAGAGGATCTGGACCTCGGCAAACGGTGATCCGGTGAGTTCGACGTTTGAGATTGTGCTAGACGAGACCTGAATCTTCCCCTTGCCTCCGGTGACTCTCAGAGTCGTGATGACGCTCGAAGAACCGAAAACGACCGCATCGGTCGAAGCCTTGGTCCTCGAGATGTGAGCGGTCGTATATGTCCCGTTGAGATTGACCTTTCCGAATTCGGTCGAGACAAATAGATCGGTCGCAGATGCCGCGATGGGGGAACTGCTGGTCCCGAGCGATCCGGTGAAGCCCTCTAGCACTTTGATCTTTGACACCCCAGTGATCGAGGTCCCCGTGATGGTTTGGGAGCCAGTGTTGAAGATGACGGTATCCCCTGATCCAGGGACGACCCCTCCGGACCAGTTGCCGGCGGTCTTCCAGTCAGCGCTCGTCGATCCATTCCAAGTATAGGTCGGCATAGGTTTCTATTCGGATCACGTGAGAGAGAAGGTTGTCATGTCAATAAAATCGAACATACCAGATCCGATAGAGACCTCGACATCCCCCCCACCTGGAGGAAGCCCCCTAAAAGCGAAGACGAAATCTCCAGAACCGGCATTCCCGTAAAGACATCCGATCTGGGGTCCATCCGGGTAGAAGACGGTCGGCTCCCCCCCGTACTTCATATCTTGAAGAGTGAACGATACAGAAGCCGAACATTCTCCCCATTGGATACAAGGAGCCTGCCCAACCATCTGTACTGCCGCGATATCGTAGGGAGCGAAGGCGGCCCCGGGCCAAGAGACAATTCCTCCAGTCGTGTTGGGCGAGAAGATCTGATCCGAGACCGATATCGGATTTTGTACCATGGAGTTGTTTACGTTCTTGTTGACGGTCTCGGAGTCATAATTTAGAGGAGTGCAGGATTGTTGAAGCCGGGGATTGCCGAAGGGATCGCAATTGGTACATGAGGAAAGGTTGGCGTTCAGATTAGTGCTGATATTCTTGTTCAGTCTGACGGCCCCCCTATAATCTTCGTCTTCATCTGGAGGACTGAATCCTTGCACAGCGTTGCTATGTGCAAAAACTACACCAGTAGTAGGGTATTCAACCTTCAAGTTTGCGGTGACGTTGTTCCCTTGTTGATCGGTGTAGTTGTACGAAGTCCCTGATCCATTCCATGTGTCGCTAGAGGTCGAGGTTCTTGTATAAAACATCTCTCCAGTGCTGGGACCCAAAGGTCCAGGATCAGCGTCAGAATATCCAGTCACCGTCTTGGTGTAGGTGCTCGTCGCGTCAAGATCGATACTGACGAAGTCGTTCACAAACTGTCTCGGCTGAACTTGTATATCGTGAGTTGCCTTGTGTCTAATGGTAATCGTGTTCGGGAAGGTATGTGTGAAGTCGAACCATTCTTCGTGAGTGAAATTCAATGGATCTATTGCAACAATCTTTTCGGGCAGATTTGCGGAGACCTTGGGATATATCTCCCAGTTGAAAGTCTCGCCATCGTTTCGAGTGACGGTTGTCGAGACCGCCGGAGTTGCATGATACTGATCATTCACAAACGCGAATCCGCGCCTGTCGTACCAATAAGTGCCGGGAACTCCGGCGTTTGTCTGCGACTCGATCTTGTTGAAAAGTATTCGATTTTCGGACAATGCCAATACGTCCGACAATCTGACTACTCGAGACGTCGTCTTGGGTTCCATGCCTCGACGAACTAAGGTGTCGGCTCGCAAAAGAAGAGTGTGATCTGAGAAACTTGTGACTCCGTCTTTCAAGCATTTCGTACCGGTACCGCTATTTCCATTAGGAGGGAACACCATCGCGATTCCCGACGTCGAATTGTAGGTAATGTCAGCGGTCGCGTTTGTGTTGGTTGCTCCCGTGACGTAATCAAACATCAACGTCGATTCGCTTAGAGTTGTATCTTCGAGGTTGAGCCAAAAAGAATATGTCCCCGAAAGACTTTTCTCCCCAGACTGGATAGTCACGACAGGAAAAAGTTCGAGATAAAACGGGTTGTCATCGGTCCCGCAACAGCACATCCTTTTTTTGTTGACGGTCAAGTGCAAGACCCGTCGATAGCGTTTTCGGCCTGGAAGAGATAGAGTGTCTTTCCCTGATCGTCACGATAGGATCGCATGAAGACGAGAGAGTCGTCCGCGATCGCTTGGACCGACATCCCAGAAGGGAAGTCCGCCGCAGAAAGATCGACTCCAGGTTTCATCGTGTTCGCGGTGTTGTTGGTTTCCATGATGTTATAGGCTTTGTCAGAAATCCCCCCAGTCAGATCCGCGAAGTTGTAATTTTTGGATGAACTGGTGAAGTCTTGGGCTATTTGTTCGGTGAAGTTGTATTCGAAACGGTTGGACTCCCCAGAGATAGCCGTCGAACTGTCAATCTTTGCGACAAAAACGCGAGCCCCGACAGACGGTCTAGTTCCATCGAGTGAGGGCTTTTTCTTGCCTCCGCCGTTCCCAGACTCGAAAGCCTCCAGCATCTCCATAAGTCGTTCGAAAAGATCCGGACTGAACTTACCGAGCCCTTGTGTGATTTTGGGATACTCTCTCATCAGACAGGATCCGGAAGTCCTAAAAGACGGAACTCAATCACATCAGGAAAAGGGTCTTTCATCATCACAGTATCAGCGATAAAATGCTTCTCGCCGGCCGGACTATTCGGATCTTCTTTTAAGATGACATCTCCATTTTGATCACGTTGGGGGGCCTGACGTTGATGAAAAAACTGATCCCAAACGAAAGTAAAAGAAGCGTTATACGAGTTGATTCCGTCTCGGGTAAGACTCATCCCAGTGTAGAGAAGTCTTCCTGGTTCAGCACCTAGATAACTCGTGAGGTTGCGTTTACCGACAGCCGAAAGGGAATCCAGATTCGGAACATCTTGAAAACTTTCGTATCGAACTTGGATCTCGAGATCTTGCTGGATAATAAACGCAGTGACGGGTTCGCCGGCGTTGTCCGTTGGTGTCCCTCCAATATCCGTGAATTGATCGGGCGGAAACGTGAAGTCGCTGGCCCTAAAAAGATCAAAAGCGATCGGGCGTTGTGATATGTTGAAGGCGACAAAACTTGGCGCGCTTGGATCGTCCGTCGTATCGTCAGACCCGACCGTCTCGAGGCCGTACTTGAAGGAGACGAGGTATTGGATTTGCTTGTCGCCTTGGGTCCGGACCGAGACCGAGAGAGGGATCAGATCCTGTAAGACGGGATCGATATCAGGAGCATACAGTCGGACCCCAGTCGATCGGATGACTTGAGCCATACTCGGTTGAGTTGTGACAGTCGAGTCGTTCTCAACGACCAAGAACTCCCGAGTTCCGCTTCGGCCGTCGGTCCCTTGGTCAAATCCGCGACTCTGTTCGAAAGCCTCTAAGGTCATGTGAAGGACTCCAGTCTTGTAAGCATTTCCTTAAACATTCCGCCGGTGTTCTTTGCGATTTCTTGCAAGTTGTCCGAGTCCTTCTTGGCCGCGGTTGGGTCAACCTTAACCATACCAAGAGCGGTTTGAATGCCTTCGGTAAATCCTGAGACCTGCTCTCCCGCGGCCGCTTTCGGCGGCTCAGTCGTAAGGCCGAAGGGAAGAAACCTTTGTGCTCCGAGGATGGCTTCCAATTCGTCTCTCAATCTCTGGAGCGATGGACTGACCTGTTCGACCGCAGCGATCGGACTTCGACCGTCGAAGATCTGCTCCATCTCGGATTTAGTCAAGAACTTGGACATGACTCCCTTCCCAGCGAGTCCGTCCATCTGGACTTGATCTCCCCCGCCGGGAGCCGGAGTAGTTGTTATTGCCTTGCTGAGAGGGTCGAGAGCCGCGGAAAGTTTGAGAATCATTTCTTGGAGTTTTTCAGTTCTCGTGAAGCCTGTAGTCAGAGCCCCGGCCCGCTTGAACTCCTTCCCCAAGTCGAATCCAAAATCGATATTTTCGAGACCAAACTTCTGACGACCCATACCGGTCATTTGAAAAACTGCGTTAAATGCTGAACGAACTGCGAGGAGTTTGTCGATGACATCGATCGTCCCGGTAGCCATCAGACCGATGGATTCGGCAATAACAAGGAAGGTTCGAGCGACCTCTTTTCCGATGGTATTTAGATCCCCGAACTCGCCCTTCATGTCTCCGATGACTTCGTTCAAGGTTTGGAAGGTGAGCGTGAGTTCCTCGAAGAAGCCGACCCCAAACTGCTCAAAGGTCTCTCCGAGTTTGATACGAAGCCCCTCGAAAGCCGAGCCAGCCTTGACCGCCGACCCAGTGACCCCAGAGAGAAGAGTCTCGGCCATCTTGTCGGACATGCCTTCGACGTTTCTCATCTCCTCCGTGAGAGACTTTAGGGTCCCCATCTGCCCAGTCAAGGCGACCGCGGCCGTACCTGCTCGAGCGTCGAGATCCTTCATGGTGTCGACGACGGCTTGGACGCCTTCGGTGTTGAGGGTTTCGAGTGCTTGGGTCAAGCCTCCCGCGCCGGCGACATCTTCGCCCATCTTGACCAAAACCATCCGGAGACCAGTACCCGCGAGCGATCCCTTCAGGCCGGCATTCGAGAGGACTCCTAGAGCCGCGGCCGTTTCTTCCAGGGAGACTCCCATCGCCGAAGCGACTGGTCCGGCGAACTTGAAAGCCTCCCCCATGCCTTCGACAGAAGTGTTGGACTTGGAAGCCGCGGCCGCTAGGACATCCGCGACCCGTCCGGATTCGCTCGCTTCGAGTCCGAATCCTCGTAGAACGCTGGCGGTGATGTCGGCCGCTTGAGCGAGATCGAGTTGACCCGCCGCAGCAAGACTCAAGACTTTCGGGAGAGCCTTGTGAACTTCTCCGACGTCGAATCCGGCTTGGGCTAGGAAGCCCATCGCTTGCGCCGCTTCTCTCGCGGTGAAGGCGGTCGTCGATCCCAGTTCCTTCGCGAGATCACTCAGGCTTTGGAACTCGACGCCGGTCGCTCCGCTGATCGCCTTGACCCGGAGCATTGAGGTTTCGAAGTCCGCGAACACTCTGATCGAGTCCGCGATCGCGATAGTCGCCGCAGTTCCTACAGCAGCGAAGCCTCGAGCCATCGCTCCGGTCGCTCCGACGACCATACCCCGAGCCCGCCTGGTCGACTTCTCGAAGTTTCGGAGAGATCTCTGGGCTTTGGACATCCCTCTCTGAAAGCCCTCGACCCGAGCCCCGATGGCGATATGTAAAGCCTTGACAGTAGCCATCAGTTCCCTTTGTTCTGGATCTTCATCAGAGCGAACATTTGTTCCTTCATCTGTTCGGCATCTGTCGCCTTATCCGGCTTGTCCATGAATGGCATAAAGTCCGCCGGCTTGAATGCCTGGGTCCGCTTGCCTCGGTTCGCGTTGGCGATCAGAGACGACTGGATCGCTTGGTTGATGTCGTCCCGCTCAGGACCGATCGGAGAGATCCGGTCGTATGCCATCCATCCGGCAAGTTCTAGGGAGGACATCTCCCGTTTTATCTGGGCGACCGTCTTCCCAAGTGCTAGGGCGAGACGGAAAAGAAACCGGGTTAGAGGTCGCCCCCGGATTCCCCCTCGAGCGTCTCGATGTCGCCGGAGGTGAAGCCGTTCAAAGCCGCCGAGACTCCGAAGACCCGATCCATGGCCGCCGCGGACTTTTTGCCCAGAGCCTCGATGTCTGCGTCTTGGAAGAGCCGCTCTCCTTTCTCATCGCAAGCCGTCAAGACGACCAGACGAGCCCGAAGGTTTACAAGATTCCGACGCTTGCCTCCAGAGACGGAAGCCTCGAAGGCGTCCCGCTCGGCCGCGGTCAGGATGCGAACGAATAAGTCTCCGCCCCATTGAGGGACGGAGATCTTTTCGAGGTGAAGGTCGTCGGACCCGAGAATATCGAGCCGGTTCAGTATTGCCATGTTCCCTCCTTATGGGTTTAGCCTGAGGTGTGAGTGACGTTGCCGGAGACCTTGAAGACGATCGAAGCCCGGTTGATCTCGTCCATGTTGACCGAGACGGAGAAGGATCGGACGAAAGCATCGAAGGAGAATTTGTCACCGTCCGAGAGCGTGAGTTCGATAGCCTCGGCGGTTGCTGATCCAGCCTCGAAGGACTCCAGGACGTCTTGCTGGCCGGCATCGGTCGCGTCGTCCAGTTGTACCTCGATTGTCAGTTCTCCGCCATCGCCAAAACCAGGGATGAAAGTTCGAAGCGTTGAGGTCGAAAGATTGGTCGTATCAACCATCGTCCGTTCCATAGACGGTCCGTCGATGGACAGGATTTGTCCGATCGTGACCGTGTCAATTTTGAGTACTGCGCCTTGTCCGAGGAATGCTGTCATCCGGGGAAGTCCGTTTCGTTAGATCGGTAAGAGAAAAGGAAAGAGAGTTGTCGGATGAAGACTCCGACCCGACCCCCATCAACAGGGCTCGCATAATCTGTTCGGTCATTGGTGTGAGTACAGCCCAAGATCTGGACAGAAGCGATCCCGTCGCCGTCTGGGATAAGCCGATTCTCCCTGCGGCCCGAAAGAGCCTGGCGGACCCGTTCGGCCAGATCCGTCGCGGTCCCGTAGTCTTCCGCCATGCAGTAGATGTCGAAGTCGACCGAGACAATGTCCGATGCCCCGGTCAGAGTCGAGTACGGACGAGACGACCCAATCTCGTACATGATAGCCGGCAGGGCTTGTTCCTGATCCAAAGCCAGAGGCGCGACCCGAGTTGAGACGATCGCCGAGACTTCGGAGTCGACCTGGAGGATGCGGAAGAGAGCCCGCTCGGCTTGAGAGATGACAGCCATTAGGCGACCCCCCTTGTCTTTTCGAGTTTGCGGAGCCGGCGTTGCAGTGACTTAAGCATTCGATCACCCAGTCGCTTGTCCAGTCCTCGAAGATGCCTCTCAGCGGTC
>CEPH01031468.1_pt1 | contig 11329 bp, 8 predicted proteins | sample 530571 | NCBI WGS metagenome assembly CEPH01 (sample SAMEA2620413, study PRJEB7988) | marine metagenome | biome: marine biome (ENVO:00000447); feature: surface water layer (ENVO:00002042); material: "saline water (ENVO:00002010), including plankton (ENVO:xxxxxxxx)" | depth 5 m | reverse complement strand
CCCGCCAGCCAGTGCTGCCAGCCGGGAGCGTTGTTTTCGTAGGATAGCAGGCCGCCCGCGCCTGTGATGCCGTAGACGAACGGGGGGTAGCACAGCAGCGCGGCTATCCAGCCGGCAAGAAACGGGTTGCCGCTGCGGATATGCGTATCGAGCGGGCGCATCGTCATAACGTAGCCGACCGTCCCGATCTGCACGTCAATCACGAACAGCAGCGAGATGACCGCCAGCGCCAGCGCGCCGGGGCGGGTCGCCAGCGCGGCAGGATCGGCGTTGACCACCTCGGCGAAACCGCCGGGCAGGATCGAGATCATGAACGCGCCGAAGAAGCCCTTGATGATCCACGCGCGCCAGTGGCCGATGACCTTTTCGCGGTCCCACTGCTCGCGTGCGAGAAGGAAGGCCCCGAAATGCCAGGTACCGTCGCGCGGCTCCTCCATCCGCCGGTCGATCCAGAAGATATAGGGCACCGAGAGGATCAGCGCGGGAACCGCGGCGTAGGCTAGCACCTCCATCGCGAACAGATAATTGCCGTCGCAGTACCAGCGTCCGAGCCCGTAGAGCACGGCGATCACCGCCCAGGTCGCCCACAGGCCGGTCAGCTTGGTGAAGGAGATTGCCCGCGTACTGTGTGCCGGGCCCTGTTTGCCCAGCACCAGTCCGGTCGAAGGGCGGCGATGGACCTTGTCGACCAGGATCGACCACAGCACCATCGGCACACCGCTGGCGAGCAGGCCGCACAGCGCCGCATAAGGACCGGCCAGCCGCGCATGGGGGCCGGGCAGGTCGAGCGCGGTCGAGATGTCAGGGAAGGCGCGGCAGAATGCGATCCAGCCGAGAAGCCCGGCGAGGCCGACGAGACCTACGCCAGCGGAGACATCGCTGCGGGGCGGTTGCGAGCTGGAGGCGTCTTCGCGCATGACGCCGCCTTAGGCCCAAAAGGGTTAAATGCTCGGTAACGCGGCGGCTCGCAGGCCGCCGCGTCACTTCCCTTAGCGGAACGCGGTGATGGTACCGCTGTCGTCGAGCACGTAGAGCGTGTTGTTGGCGACGATCGGCGGCAGGGTGACGCCGGCCTTGAGCTCGGTCATCAGGTTGGCCGCGCCTTCGCCCACGCTCACCTGCCACAGCTCGCCGTTCGAATTGCCGACGTAGAGCATGTTGTTGGCGAGCACCGGACCGGTCCAGAAGATCGGGCCCTTGCGGTCCTCCTCATTGCGATAGCGGGCGAGTTGGGTGATCCAGCGGATCTTGCCGCTGCCCCGGGCAATCGCCAGCAGGCGCGCATCGCTGGTCAGCGTGAACAGCCACTCACCCGCCAGCGCCGGAGTCGAAATCCCGGCGAGGTTGAGTTCCCACACGCGCTGGCCGGTGACCAACTCGTAGGCGGCCATGCGGCCACCCTGGCCCAGCGCATAAACGCGCCCGCCATCGATGATCGGATCGGCATCGATATCGGTCAGGCTGCCGACCTCGGTCGAAATCGAGGTGCGCGCCAGCGCATCGGCCCACAGCTCGCGCCCGTTCTCGTAACGATAGGCGACCAGTTCGCCCGAACTGTAGCCCGCGACGATGGTGCCCTGCCCGGCTGCAGGCGATGCCACGCCGAACACGCCAGCCTGCGCGGTCGAGCCGGAGTTTTCCCATTCGACCGAGCCATCATCCTGGCTGAGCGCGATGATCCGGTTGTCCTGGGTCATCACCAGCACAAGGTTGAAGGCGAGCGTGGGCGAATCGCGCAGCGGCCCGGCGGGACTGGCGCTCCAGATTACGCTGCCGTCGGCGGCGTTCAGCGCGACCACCTGACCGGTGCCGCTGGTCGCGAACAGGCGATTGCCCGCGACCGCGATGCCGCCTCCGAAGGCCGTGCCGCGCAGATCCGAGTCGATCTCCGGCCGGTATTCCCACTTGCGTGCACCAGTATCCGCATCGAACGCGTGCACAGTGCCCGCAGTATCGGTGACGTAGAGCGTACCGCCGGCAACGATCGGGGCCGCGCCCAGACGGCGCTTGTTGCTCGATCCCGGAATCTGCGCGCTCCACGCGCGGGTCGGGCTGGCACCAAGCGCGAGGTTGCCATAGCTCTTGCTCGGCGTGCCGCTGGCCATCGCCCAGGTTTCGTTGACGCGTGCGGGAGGCAGCACCACTGAAACGCCGGAGATGCTGGGGTCGACCTTGGCACCGCTTTCAATGCGGGAGAGAACCGGCTCGCGGTTGCCCACGGTCGGGGTAACCTTCTTGTCTCCGCCGCCGAACAGACCGCCCGAACAGCCGGTGACGAACAGCGCCGCGAGAAGAAGCGGGGTGGCACCAATGGATCGCAAGGTCATCCTCCGAAATGTCGCCCCGCCTCGGGGGCCAAGTGTTATGTGTGTGTGCCGTTTATTCCGGCTGCGCGCCGGTCGGCGGCGCACCGCCCGCGCCGGCGGGCCCGCGCAGACTTTTGATCAGTTCGTCGACATCGCCGACCGCATCCACACCCAGCACGCTGGCCATCTGGCGCGCGCGGCCGCGGATCGTGTCGGGCACGTCGTCATCCATGGCAATCTCGCCGAACAGCTTGCCGGCGCGTTCCTTATCGCCGCCTTCGAGATAGGCCATCGCCAGGATCTCGCCCGCGCTGCCGTAGTACGGCTGGTCCGGCTGGGCCAACGGCGTCAGGCGGCGGATCACCTCGGCAGGCTTCATCGAGTCATAGCCGGCGACGACCGCGCGCAGTTCCGCGAGATCGCGGATCGACTTGGGCACGTCCTCGTCGGCGGCGACCTGGCTGAACAGCTCTGCGGCTTCCTTCGCCCGGCCCTGCTCCAGCGCGATCCCCGCGCGCAGCATCTGGGCCTGCGTCTTGCCCCCGCCCCGGCCATCTTCGGCCAGCGGTGCCAGCGCCTCGTCGGCCTGATCCAGATTGCCCGCCTCGACTTGGTCGAGCGCGGTCACCAGCGTTTCTGATTCGGATTCGCGGTTGCCTTCGCTCTGCCCGCTGAAGAACAGCACCGCAGCGAAAGCGAGCAGCCCCAGCAGCACAACGCCGATGATGTAGATGCCGTAGCGGGTCCAGACATGGCGGTACTGGTCGGTGCGGACGGCATCGTCCACCTCGCGCAGCAACGCTTCGTCCTGTGCGGCCTGAGTTTTGGCCTTGCGGTCGGCCGCCTTTGCGCTGTCGCGATTGGGTAACAGGGCCACGCCTGGGGGACTTTCCTTAAAACTGCCGGGAACGGGGCGGTTCTTTAAACCATGACGCCGTCAATTCAATAGCCACCGGTTGAACAGCAGCGCGGGTGAATGGGCGCTGAAAGCACGCCCGGCTGCCGGTCAGCGGATCACTCCGCCGCCCAGCGCGCTGTCGTAAAGCCGGCGGTAGGCCGCAACCATGTCCGCCGCGTCGAAGTGCTTGCGCGCCTTCGCCCGGTTGGCTTCCCCGATCTGCGCCCGCAAATCCGGGTCGGTGGCCAGCACCTGCAATGCCTCGCCCAGCGCAGTCTCGTCGTTCGGGCGCGCGATGAAGGGCTCATTTTCCTGCGCCACCATCATCGCGATATCCCCCACGGCGGGCGCGGCCACGGGCAGCGCAGCTGCCATCGCCTCGACCACCGAGAGCGGGAACTGTTCGGACCGGGAAGACAGTGCGAAGATGTCGAACAGTCCGATATAGCTTGCCGGGTTGGCGACGAAGCCGGGCAGGTGGACGCGATGGGCGATCCCCGCCGCCTCCGCAGCATCGCGGATCGCGTCGCGCTGCGGCCCCTCGCCCACGATCACCAGCTGCCAGTCCTCGGGCAAGTGGGCGACAGCGCGCACCAGCGCGGTGAGATTTTTGACCGGGCGCAGGCCTGCCAGCGCGCCGATCCACTGCTCGCCCTCGTGCTTGATCACCCCGCGCAGCGCATCGGGCGGCGGGCTGGCAGAGAACTTCGCGGTGTCGATCCCGTTCGGGATGTGCTTCACGCGGCCGATCGGCTGCTGCCAGGCATGCAGCGCGATCCCCTCCAGCACCTCTGACGGGACGACCAGCCCGCTAGTCTTGCCCAGCGCGATCCGCCGATACCAGTTGCGGCTGGTTTTCAACCGCTCCTGCTCATCCTCGTTGAAGCCATCCTCGTGATGGATAAGCGGTGGCAGACCCATCGCATCGGTGAACAGCGTATGCGCCATCACCGCGTCCATCGCGCCCCAGTTGTAGGTCAGCACCAGATCGTATGGCTGCATCGCGCGGGCGAGTTTCTGGAGCCGCCGCGGCATGGGTTTTCCCTGCAAGGAGGGGAAATCGCGCGGATAGCGGACCTCAGGCCCCTGCTCGATATGCTCTGCGGCACCGTACTGGCCCGGATCGGCAGAGACGATCGCATGGCGCAGCGATTCGCCGAAGGCGTTGATCAGCTGCACGCTGCGCAGCTCCTTGCCCCCGGCCGCGAAGGTGGAGTGGAGATGGAGGACGCGCGGTGCCCCTTCGCGCGCGGAGCCCGCCATCAAACGGTTTCCCGGCTGCGGACCTTCGCCAGCAGCGCGTCGATCGCGGCGACCGCCTCCGGCTCGTCGAGCATCGGCGCGTGGCCGGTATCGGGCACGAGGACGACCTCCATCCCCGGGTTGCGGACCTTCATCTGCCGCACGGTTTCTTCCGACAACAGGTTGGACAGCGCACCGCGCACCAGCAGCAGCGGTGTGTTGCCGAGCGATTCGAACGCCAGCCACAGGTTGGCAGGCGGGGCACCGCCGCTGTCCGGCGTCTCGCGGAAGGCATCGCCCAGCGCCATGTCGTAGTCGAAGCTGATCCGCCCGTTCTGCCCCAGCACCATCACGCGCTTGGCCGCCAGCAGCCAGTCGTCCAGTTGATAGGTCGGGTGCGCGTCCTCGTGCGTTTCCTGAAGGGCGCGCGCGGCGTGCATCCAGGTCGGGAAGCTGCGCCCCTGGCCGACATAGCTGCGAATCTTCTCGAGCCCGGCCTCGTCGATCTCGGGGCCGACATCGTTGAGCACTGCGCCCGCGAGCCGATCGGGAGCGCGGCTCGCCAGCAGCATCGTCATCAACCCGCCCAGCGAAGTGCCGATCGCGACGAAGCGGTCGATGCCCAGCTCGGCAAGCAGCGCCTCCACATCCTCGACATAGTTGAGCGGAGTATAGGTCGCCGCGTCTTCGGCATAATCGCTCTGCCCGCGACCGCGCATTTCGGGCACGATCACCCGCCATTCGGGCGAAAGCCGCTCCGCCAGATCGGCGAAATCGCGCGAATTGCGGGTCAGCCCGTGCATGCAGATAATCGGCGGACGGCCGTCCTCACCCCCGGGATAGTCGCGGTAATAGAGCTTGAGGCCGTCTGAACTGCGCCAAAAGCCATCGGTAAAGCGCTGATCCATGGGCATCTTTCAAACATGATCTGGACGGGTCGGTTGCGCGGGAGCCCGCGCGGCCCCACTATTGCCGCGATGGTCGAAATTCCGCAACAGCACCGCGACACCGGCTCCCCGCCGATCCTCGATCTGGCCGACTGGATTGCCGATCCGGTAGAAGCGACCGACTTCCCGCGCACAACGCTGCGTTGGCGCAACGACCAGGCGGCGGACGATATCGGCCTCGCCGATCTGTCGGACGACGAATGGCTCGCCCATTTTGGTCGCTTCCAATCTCTCCCCGGCAATCTGCCGCAGCCCCTCGCGCTGCGATACCACGGGCACCAGTTCCGGGTGTATAATCCGGAGCTGGGCGACGGGCGCGGGTTCCTGTTCGCCCAGCTGCGCGACCAGCGTGGCCGTCTGATGGATCTGGGTACCAAGGGCTCGGGCCAGACGCCATGGAGCCGCGCGGGCGACGGGCGGCTGACGCTGAAGGGTGCGGTGCGCGAGCTGCTTGCAACCGAGATGCTTCAGGCACTTGGCGTCGATACCTCCAAGACATTCTCGATCGTGGAAACGGGCGAACAGCTGGTTCGCGGCGACGAACCCTCGCCCACCCGCTCAGCCGTTCTCACCCGGCTCAGCCACGGGCACATCCGCATCGGCACCTTCCAGCGGCTGCTCGCCCACGACGAGCCTGAGCACATGCGCCAACTGGTCGATTATTGCCTGACCCAGTTCCCCGGCCCGCCCCCGCCCGAAGATGCGCCCGACCGGGACGAGCCGGCGGTGCGGCTGCTGCACCAGGTGGTCGACCGGATGGCCGATCTCGCCGCAAGCTGGATGGTCGCAGGCTTCGTCCACGGCGTGCTCAACACCGACAACATGAACATCTCGGGCGAGAGTTTCGATTACGGTCCGTGGCGCTGGCTGCCCAGATGGGAGCCCGGATTCACCGCCGCCTATTTCGATCACGCGGGGCTTTATGCCTTCGGACGCCAGCCAGAGTCGCTCGGGTGGAATTGTGCACAGCTTGCCACTGCCTTGCGGCTCGTTGCCCCGTCCGAAGGCCTTATTGCCGCGCTTGAGCGCTTTGGCACGCTCTATCCCGCCCACCTGCGGCGGCGCTGGCTGTGGCGGCTCGGCGTCGCCCCGCTGGACGAGGCGCGCGACGCTGCACTCGTCGCAGCATGCGAGCGGCACATGCGTGAAACCGGGCAATCGCCCGACGCATTCTTCTTCTCCAACCGGGGCGGACGGGCTGACAGTGCGGAACTTCAACCGCTCTTCGCCGATTATGAGGCGATCGGTCCAGATCACGACTACTGGAACGACGGCGCGCCGCAGAGCATGCTGTACGACGAGGTGGAAGCGATCTGGTCCGCAATCGACCGCGACGACGACTGGCAGCCATTGCTGGACAAGGTCGCCGCGGTCCGCAGGATGGGGCAGGCGCACGGCACCCCGCCGGTTCCCGCCTCGCGCGGAACAGGTGACGAAAGCGAAAAGGCACGCTAATGCGCGCCGCTAGGCCAGAATGCGGCAGCATAACTGCCGAGACGAGGAACTGAGGAACTGCCCGGAGTGCCACTTTCCGAGATTGTGTCTTTCGAACCCGCCACCGGGCGGGAACTCTTTCGCTCGTCCATCGGCGATGTCGATGAAGCGGTGGCCCGCGCGCGCGAGGCGTTTCCCGGCTGGGCGTCGCGCCCGGTCGCCAACCGGATGGAACTGGTCCGCCGCTTCGCCAACGAAGTGCTCGCCGCGGCCGACGAATTCGCAGAGCTGATCGCTCGCGAAACCGGCAAGCCGCTGTGGGAAGCCAAGACCGAGGTCGAAGCGGTCATCGGCAAGGTTGAGATTTCGATCAATTCCTATCTCGAACGCACCGGCCAGAAGAAGCTCGACAGCGCGCTGGGCGGCAGTTCCGCCGTGCGTCACAAGCCGCACGGCATCATGGCCGTGCTCGGCCCCTACAATTTCCCCGCGCACCTGCCCAACGGTCACATCGTCCCTGCATTGATCGCGGGCAACACGGTGGTCTTCAAGCCGAGCGAGAAGACCCCGGCCGTGGGCGCACTGCTGGTCGAATGCTTCCACCGTGCCGGGATCGACAAGCATGTCGTCCAGGCGCTGATCGGCGGGCCGGATGAAGGCAAGGCTCTGGTTGCGCATCCCGAAGTCGACGGCGTTCTGTTCACCGGCAGCGCGCAGGCGGGGATCGCGATCAACCGCAAATGCGCGACCAACCCGGGCAAGATCCTGGCGCTGGAGATGGGCGGCAACAACCCGATCGTCGTTATGAAGACACCCAAGGTGGAGGATGCGGCGCTGCTGATCGCCCGCTCCGCCTTCACCACCGCAGGCCAGCGCTGCACCGCAGCGCGGCGACTGATCGTGACTGATGAGATGTACGACGAGACGGTTCAGGCCGTGAAAGACCTGATCCCGAAGATCATCGTCGACGAGCCTTTTGCCGACCCCGCCCCCTTCATGGGCTGCGTGATCGACAACCAGGCCGCGGACCAGCTGGCGGAGAGCTTCCTCTATCTGCTTTCCAACGGCGGCAAGGCAATCCGCCACCTCAAGCGGCCGCAGGAGGACAAGCCCTTCGTCACGCCTGCGCTGATCGACACCACCGCGATGGAAGAGCGCCCCGATGTCGAGCTGTTCGGCCCGCTGCTGCAGGTGATCAAGGTGCCCGATCTGGACGCTGCTATTGCCGAGGCGAACAACACACGGTTCGGCCTGTCGGCCTCGCTGATCGGTGGTGCTCCGGAAGACTACAACCACTTCTGGGCCAATATTCGCGCCGGTATCGTCAACTGGAACCAGCCGACCAACGGTGCCTCCTCGAAGCAGCCCTTCGGCGGGCTCGGCCTGTCTGGCAACCATCGCCCGGCGGCCTATTATGCGGCGGATTACTGCGCCTACCCGGTCGCCAGCAGCGAGATCGGCCAGCCGCGCGCAAGCATGGGCGTCGGCTTCAAGACCGACTGAGCGGGCTGTCATAGTGAAAACGCCCCGACACTTTCGTGCCGAGGCGTTTTCCGCGACGCTGGTGGGACGCCGCGCCCTGGCCCTCCCGTGGAAGCGCCAAAGCTCGTAATTCCGGGCCGATCGGCAGGCGCACTATTTGGCCTCCCGAATCGGTATGCGTTCATAAATAGCGGTATTAAGCTGAACGACCAGCAACGCTTGTTCAGGCTTTCATACAGGACTAGGGCGCACTCGTGAGCGAGAACGAAGCACCCCGGCCTTCCGGCCTTCCGCAGGCACTGGGCGCCTATGTCGTATGGGGCTTCATGCCCCTGTACCTGCTGCTGGTGAAGCAGGTGCCCGCGTTCGAGTTCGTCGGCTGGCGGATCGTCTGGACGCTGCCGGTCTGCCTTCTCATCGTCGCCTTCCGCGGCCAGTTCCCCGCCATCCGCGAGGCTCTGAGAGACGTGCGCGCGGTGCTGGTGCTGGGGGCCAGTGCACTCCTCATTGCGATCAACTGGCTCGTCTACGTCTGGGCGATTCAGCAGGGTGAGGTCTATGCCGCCAGCCTTGGCTATTACATCAATCCGCTGGTCAACATCCTGCTCGGCACGCTGATCCTCAAGGAGACGCTGAGCCGCGCGCAGTGGGTCGCGGTGGCGCTGGCTGCAGTCGGGATCGCGATCCTCGCCGCGGGTGCGCTTTCGACCCTGTGGATCAGCCTGACCCTCGCCTTCAGCTTCGCGACCTACGGCCTGCTGCGCAAGCAGGTGCCTGTCGGCGCGCTGCCCGGCCTCACCATCGAGAGCGCGATCCTGCTGATCCCCGCACTCGGCGTTGCCGCGTGGTACTGGGCGAGCCCGCAGGGCTCTTCCTTCGATAACAGCCTCGCGCTCTCCCTCTCGATCATGCTCGGCGGGCTGCTGACCGCAGTGCCGCTGCTGATGTTCGCGATCGCCGCGCGGCGGATGGACTACTCGGTGCTCGGCTTCGTGCAGTTCCTCGCGCCCAGCATCGTCTTCATCCTGGGCCTGACCGTGTTCGGCGAGGAGCTGCATCCGGCAGAGCTGTTCTGCTTCGGCTGCATCTGGCTCGCCGCGGCGATCTTCGTGTGGGACCTGCTGGCCAAGCGCCGCGCGGCGCGCAAGCCGGTCCCGGCGGCCTAGCCCTCGGCAAGGCTCCACCCGATCGTCCGCCCGGCCATGAACGGCACGACCTGCGTGGCTGCCGCCGGAATGGTCTCGGGCACCGCCTGCTCGCGCTTCACCAGCGTCACCGTGCTCTCGTTCACCGGCAGACCGTAGAAGCGCGGCCCGTTGAGCGAGGCGAAGGCTTCGAACCGGTCCAGCGCGCCCTCTTCCTCGAACACCTGGAGATAGGCCTCCAGCGCGTGCGGCGCATTGTAGATCCCCGCGCAGCCACACGCGCTTTCCTTCGCATGCTGCTCGTGCGGCGCGCTGTCGGTGCCGAGGAAGACCCTGGACGAGCCGCCCGTCGCGAAGGCGCGCAGCGCAAGCCGGTGCTCTTCACGCTTGGCCACCGGCAGGCAGTATGCATGCGGCCGCATCCCACCGACCAGCATCGCGTTGCGGTTGATGTGGAGGTGGTGCGGGGTGATCGTCGCGCCGACATTCTCGCCCGCGCTTTCCACGAATTCCACCGCATGACGACTGGTAATATGCTCGAACGCGATCTTCAGCTGCGGCAGCTCGCGGTGCAGCGGGGCCAGAATCCGGTCGATGAATACCGCCTCACGGTCGAAGATGTCGATCTCGGCGTCGGTCACCTCGCCATGCACGCACAGGACCATGCCCGCTTCGGCCATCGCCTCGAACACCGGGCGCAGCTTGCCGATATCGGTCACCCCGTGCGCGGAATTGGTGGTGGCGTTGGCGGGGTAGAGCTTGGCCGCCGTGAACACGCCATCGCGAAAGCCGCCGATCAAATCCTCAGGATCGGTATCGTCGGTCAGGTAGGCGGTCATCAGCGGCGTGAAGTCCATGCCTTCAGGCACGGCCGCCATGATCCGGTCGCGATAGGCGCGCGCCAGCGCGGCGCTCGTCACCGGCGGCGTCAGGTTGGGCATCACGATCGCGCGGGCGAACTGGCGCGCTGTGGCCGCAACCACGCTTTCCAGCATCGCGCCATCGCGCAGGTGAACGTGCCAGTCGTCGGGGCGGCGGATCGTGAGCGTTTCGGTCATGCCCCGCCCCCTAGCCCAACAGGCCCGCGCAGGGGAGCCCTGACACACTTGACACACAGTTCAAGGACCAAAAACCCTGCCCCTCTCGCGGCCATGGCAAACAGTCGGAAAAAGGTGGTCATGCAGCACATCGCGCAACCGATATACGCGCCGCCGTGTCTGTAGGACAGCGCCGGGTGGCATCATGGCACGCTGACCCCTATCTCGGCAGGCATGACAGCTACCCGCCTCCAGAACCGCGCCGTAATCCGCCTCAGCCCGACCGCAGCCGGGGAGGATGTCGCAGGCTTCCTGCAAGGCCTGCTGACCAACGACGTCACCGGGGAACTGCCCGCCTATGCCGCGCTGCTGAGCGCGCAGGGCAAGACCATGTTCGACATGATCGTGTGGCCGGGCCGCGCGGGCGAGCATGGCGCAACGATCCTGCTCGATTGCGAGGCGCATGTGGCGGACGACCTTGCCAAACGCCTGTCGCTCTATCGCCTGCGCCGCAAGATCGAAATCGCGCGCGACGACAGCCTGGCCGTACACTGGAGTACCGAGCCGATCGACGCGCATCCGCCCGATCCTCGCCTCCCCGCGCTCGGCCATCGCTGGCTCGCGCCTGCTGATGACAGCGAGCCTGCCGACGCGGCATGGCTCGCCCACCGCCTCTCGCTCGGCGTGCCCGAAGGCCAAGGCGAACTGGGCGACATCCTGTGGCTGGAAACCAATGCGGTCGAGCTACACGGCGTCAGCTTTTCCAAGGGCTGCTATATCGGGCAGGAAAACACCGCGCGGATGAACTGGCGGCAGAAGGTCAACCGGCGGCTGGTGG
>CEPH01003743.1_pt1 | contig 11349 bp, 4 predicted proteins | sample 530571 | NCBI WGS metagenome assembly CEPH01 (sample SAMEA2620413, study PRJEB7988) | marine metagenome | biome: marine biome (ENVO:00000447); feature: surface water layer (ENVO:00002042); material: "saline water (ENVO:00002010), including plankton (ENVO:xxxxxxxx)" | depth 5 m | reverse complement strand
AACTGCCCACTGCTTGGGCTGTCTTGACCAATCTTTGTGACATTGCCAGAGCCGTCAAACGTAAACGCTGCAGTGCCGCCGGCCTCTTTCAGCGAACCACCATCGTCGATGATGATGTCCCCGGTGGTAGCAATGTTTCCCGTGACCTCCAGGGGCTTGTTCATTTCCCACTGCGTTCCAGTGTGATCGTACAGGAACGTGGCACTCGCACCATCAACCGAGATTCCAGCGCCGTCAGCAGCAGCGGAATCAGCAGCACCAGAAGCGATGACGATGGTTTTGTCATCTACAGTCAGCGTGGTGGAGTTGATTGTGGTGGTCGTACCATTGACGGTCAAATCGCCAGTCACGGTAAGGTTGTCGTTGACCGTGACTTCGGATGTTGTGTGACCAAGCGAAATGGGCACACCGCTGGTGGCTGTACCAATCGTGATACCGTTTGACGTATTCGAGTTGTCGATGTTCAACGTGCTGGTTGAGTCCAGCGAGATGTTGCTACCATCAACGACCAAGGTGCCATCGATGTCGGTGTTGTCGAGGGTGGTGTCACCGTTTACGTCCAAAGTGGTTGCAGGAGTGGTTGTACCTACACCGACGCGATTGTTGGTTTCATCAACAGAGAGTGTACCGCCATCAACTTCCAAGTCCGCAATGACTGGGTTCTGGTCGAAAAAGATGCTGTTGTTCATCACGCCCTCCAGTTGACGACCAGACGGTCCAGCACAGCAGTGCCTGCGTCGACCTTCAGCCCCACCCACAAGTTTTGTGTCTTGGGTTCAGCTGTGAGACCGGGGTTCAAAATCGAATCCGACAGTGTAGAGAACCCGTCAACTGCAAAGATGTCCCGTTCCACCGACCAAATGACGCCTTTGTCTGTGGATGTCGTGGTGCCCACTGTCAAGGTTTGTGTCGCTGCGGAAGGGCCGTCACCAATACAAGGTACGTCTCCAGAGGCATCACGGAACACTGCGGCTGTGGCTGTTGTAGATATCCCTGCACTTGAGAAGTGGGCTTCAATCGAATCGATGCGTGACCTTACGGGCAGGCGAATCTGCACCAGCGAGCGAGTGGTGCCTACCGTAGGGAGTGTTTCCGTGACGACGGCCGCAATCCCGGCGTTGCTCCAACCTCCGAATCGTGCGTTTGACATGGTGAATACCTCAAAGTTTAGTGAATAATAACAGGAAACCGGACTTTGTTCATCTAAATGCTAAACCAGATGGATGCGTTACCGGACGTGATTTTGCGTTGTACAACACCGCTTTGCAACACCGCCCCTTGGGGTGTCACCGTAATCGGATGGACGTGCGCTTTGTTGGCAATGTCCTTGATGATGAGGTCCTGACTGTTGCCGTTGCTCAAGGTCTGGGGCAACAGGACTTCAACAGGACCGTGAGTGGTGTCAACCAAGATGAGACGGTCGGTGTCTTTGACTTGGTAAGGGGAGTCTTGCAAACCAATCTTGCGGGTGTTTTGACGCGCAGGTGTACTCTCTTGGACCAGCTCGGCAGATAGATTTTGAGCCTCTTGATTGACCCTGCTGCGTCGACCCATCATCAACGGCTCCGACCAAGAGCGGGCTTCTCTTCCATCTTGCGCGGGGTTGCTTGACGAGCCGTCTTAGCCCTGCTGAACTCTTCAACTTGCAACCCTGTAGCAATGCGAGCACTGCCCGCCAAGATTCCCAAAGCAGTCCTTTGCTCCATATCTGTGAGAGGTGCACCCCCAAGAAGCGTCGGGTTCATTTGCTTGAGAAGCAGTTGATTGGCCTCAGCAATCACAGGAGATTGACGGAAGAAAAACGATGGCATGCCTCCCAGAATGTACACACGTTCTGCTCGAAGAGTCTTCTCTTCCTCTGTGGGAGGGCCACCCAATGGATCCTTCATAGCGGGGACACGGATCAACTCAGAGTTGGGGAATGTCAACTCGTACAAGTTTGCGATTGCAGGATGCACCCGTACAGGCATGGCGTCTCTACCACTCATCGCACGTAGGGTGTCACCAAGAATCGGTGCGCGGTCGGGGTCTGCGATTGACTCTCGCAGGTTGTTCAAGACTTGAATGTTGAACTTAATGTCCGAATCTGTTGGTACAGCCCCCGTGATGATCTCAGCCATTTGACCGTACGCTGCAAGCGTGGCGCCCATGTGGCGGTAGCCCGAAGCGAACGTGCTGTCGGGGAAGAACACTTCAAGGTAAGGGTACTCCCCAGTGACGTTGCTGCTCGCAGCAATCAGGTCTTTGTTTGCTTGCGTCACGGCTTGTGGGATGGCGATACCAGGGCGATCACGCAACCAACTCGGCCGAGCTTCTTTTGGACGTCTGCGTACGCTGAACTTGGCAACCTCGGCCCTTGGAAGTCCCGACCCCTCCAAAAGTTCGATGACGTCATTGTCTACAAAGCGAAGGTTTTTGCCGTCCACCCAAGAGTTGTGTCCTCGAAGCCATGCACGCATTTGCATCCGAACTTCTTGGGGGATGTCGCCGGGCTTGCCACCAAACTGGTCTTCGATGATCTTGCGAGCTGCGAAGTACTGGTCTTTGAGTTCGGGAGGCATCTCCGAAGAGTCAATCCCGTAGGGGTCGGTGACTGAGTCGTACAGCAACTCTGTGACCAAGTCACCCACAGCCTCGGGGGTCCGACGCAAAACAGACATGCGATACGCGCCTGCGGGGGAGAACAGGTTGTTGAACACCATACGGTTTGCGTTCTTTTGGAACGCCCAGAACGGAAGAATCATGCTGACCAGCCAGTGACGGTCTGCCTTGGACATCGTGCCACCGTAGTCGAACAACGCCTTCACAGAGAGACGAGCGGCAGCACGGGGGTCCATACCCTGTTCCATGAGGCTGATGGCGGCACCGATACGCTCTCGTTCGCCCCACGCTTCAGCCATATCGCTCACTGCAAAGGTGAACCACTCTTGGTATTTTGCCAGTTGGTCCTGAGTGAACTTACCAGAGTTGCGGGCGTTCAAGAGAATCTGCTCGCCCAACTGACGCACAGCACTGGTCAACTCCGACACGTCGAAGCTTGAGAAGACACCTTCTTCCACCATGATTTTTCGCAGGTCTCGCGCCCTGTAAAAGGTGTCACCGACTTGAATGATCTCATCGGTTCCGTCCAGCACGGGCGTGACATTGATGTGGTACTTGCTGAGGTTCAGGAACTCCGACACCTTCTTTGCTGCTGCGTCTCCGCCTCGTTGCAACGCGTCACGCACGGCTTCAGCCTTGCCAGGGTCACCACCTTTCAGTCGCGACATGCTGTCAATCCCGCGAGCAACACCGGGTATCGCCATGACGTTTTGCGCCATCAAACGAATCTCAGAGGCAATCGCAGGAGCCAGACCTGCTTCGACTGCCATCTGCTGAAAGTGGTCGATGCTGTTCATCAAGAAGTATCGCTGACGGACCATTGTGGCGCCACGGGTCATGCGAATCTTCATGAGACGAAGCAAGGTGTTTCGCAACTCACCCAGCTCTGAATCAGCTGAAGGGAAGCCACCAGCTATGCGAAGTTGCTCGGGGTCGGTACCTCGGGCAATTGCACGAGCCAAACGTCGTCGGGCGGCCAGTGGAATCATGATGTCGCTATCGAGAATCTGGGCTTCGACGGGGATACCGAAACCAACCTTGTCGGCATACTGTCGTAGAGCAGTCATCTTATCTGGCGGAACAAACTCACCGTTGATCCACTTCGTCCACAACCCGGCGAGTTCACTGTCCAGTCCCAGACCATTCACCGCCATGTCTTTTCGAGCCTGACTGGCCAAACCATGGGTGGCCGTGAGGATGGCTGCACGACCTTCGGCCTCTTTACCGAAAGTCGTGTTGATGTCATTCAAGAAGCTCTTGGTCTTGTCCAAGTCGCTCAACGCATCTACTGTCTTTCCGTTTCGAGCAATCAAGCCCGAGTGGTGCAACAGTATTTCAGTCAACGGACCCAAGATTTCTGGTATCAGTGTGGAATCGGTTCGGGCGACTTCAGGTTTCATTGCCACCAGCAAATCTCGGGTGTACAACGAACCGACATCAGACTTCCACAACGTGTCCAACACTTCAGATATTGTATCTCGGTCAGCCTTACTCAACTTCTCATACGCTTCTCGAACAAATGTGGGGTTCTTGGCTTTTTGTACGGCCTCCCCCCACTTCTTGAGCACGTCAAGCTTGTCGGCAAACAACCCCTCTCGAAGAGACCTACCGACGTTTTCCAAGACTTCTCCGGCAGTGTTCGTACCGGATGACACCACACGACGACCGCCTTGCTCGAACGCCACGTTCTCTCCGCTCAAGTACCGGTAGATCTTGTCCCAGTACTTTGCTTCGTTTTTGTTCAACGCGGCTTCCGAGATGAGACGGATAGCCTCGTGTGTACCATTCGCAACAACCCGTTCTGCGCCCATGACCCGACGTCGCATCTCCGGGCTCATACCCTTCAAATCGTCCATGGCGTTGCCGCCCATCAGTGTACCTTTGACAAACCGACCAACTTTGTTGCGTGCGTCATCACCAATCAACGCTTCATCAAGACGCTCTGCAGGCGTCATTCCTTCCATGCTTTGTTCACGAACAATCCGGGCCAAGTTTGGTTGATTGAGTGCTGCGTTCACCTTTCGTTCTTCATCAAACGCAAGAGACAGCTTTGCCAAGTCCTCGACGTCCAACTCGGTCTTACCGCCTACCACACCCAGCTCATCGGCAAACATGGGCTTGTCCAAGGTGATCACAACTCGGTCAGGCTCTTTTGCGACGAGCGCGGCTTCGGCGGCAGCCGTCAACTCATCTCCTTCCACAGTCTGCATGCCCGCACGACGCAGCCGTCGAACCACTTCATTGGTTCCGCGGGACAACATGGAGGCTCGATCTTGACGACCCAACAGTTGTTCATCCAACATCTTCAGCGTGCGCGTCATGATGGGTTCACGTGGAGGGGCTTTTGACGCGATGTCAGCGAACACGTCTTCAACCTCATCTGCCAATGTGATTGGCGTCTTAGCGCCCTTGGTAGACAAGTAAACTTCCAGCATGAAGTCTTTGATGTGCTCAAACGCTGAACGGGTATCGACGTTAGGTAGTTTGCCAGCAGCAATGTAGTCTGCGAAGTCGTCAACAAAAGCCTCTTCCGCTTGACGGATGACGTCGGCGGGGCCGTCGAGTTGCCCTCCCTTCAACTGCACAGGGATTCCTTTCTCAGTGTTGAGGAACTTGACGACGGTCTTTTGTTCACGGGTGCTCAGGTTGCGCAATGCAACGCGCCCCAACTCTCGGTACACACTGCGAAGGTCTGGTTGACCCAGACCGAAGATGAGAAGGCGTCCATCATCGATGAACTTCGAGGCTGTTGCGGGGTTGGTGGTGCCTGGGGCTGTACGCAACCCGTCCGCCAACGCCTGATCCAAGTCTGCTTTTTGCAGGTCTTTCGCACTGATGCGGTATTGAACGTCTTTGCCTTTGTTGGCTTTACCTTTTTTGATTGGAACCCCAACATTCATCAGCCGCTCATACAGCTTCACGGCATCAGGGCCGGGGTTGATGTCTGACAAGAACTCCAAGTTTCGCCGTTTGGCTTCCGAAAGGATCTCCATGTAAGTCTCGAAGCCAACGCTTTTGCCACGAAGGTTCTCGGGCAGCTCGATGCTTTCAACGCGCAGACGTTTCGGTGTGATGCGGAAAGTCATTCCTTCCAGCAGTTGGGTGCCACCGGCATTGTCTCGGATCTGCTGGCTTGTGAGTTGGAATGTACCGTTCTGTAGTGGTTGGATCTGCCAATCTGTTTGTGTCTTTACACCTTGTCGAGGCCCAAACTCTTTCACGAAGTCGTCGATGTTGCGCATGCGCGCCGTGAGGTTCTCAGAGTACCACTCTTCTACGCTCTTTCCGTAGGATCGCTTGGCGGCTTTGGCCATACCCTCTGCGATCCGTACAACACTCATGGCTTCGTCTTTGGTCATCCCCATGGTGTCCATGAGGTCATCCATCAAGTTGATGCCTGGAATCGAGAACTCTGCAATCTCATCGACATTCCGCAGAGGTCGTTGACCTACAGACACGGTCAGAGGTGGAGGTACGTCATTGCCCACCAGTCCGTGCAAAGCTTGACGCAGCAAGACACTGGAGTTTGCACGAGCCTCCATGTTTAACTTGACGGCTTCCTCACCTCGGGCAATCGCATCCAACATTTCGTCTGTGGTGGGGGCTTTTGCTTTGGCGGCTTTTGATGAATCACGTATGACATCGACTTGGTTCAGCACGTCATCAATCTGCTTGAACTGAGCGCGCGGAACTTCTTTCGCCAGTTGATTTTTGAGCGTCAGTGCCCACTGGCTTGGGTCTGCGGTGAGCGTGTTCAAGTCATCCAACTTGTTGCGAAGACTGTCGGTCAAGTCAACGCCCGCTTGGCCCATCAAAATCTTGATTTTTTTGATCTTCGGGTCTGTTTCCTCTTTGACGAAACGACTGTAGATCGTCGGGTCCTTGTTCGCAATCCGAGCTTTGACGGTTGCCAGTGAGTCCAGAGCATCGTTGTAGTTGTAAAACTCGCCATACGAGCCAAAAATCGGGGAGCCCGGATCTGTACCGGGACGAAGTTGACCTTTAGCAACTGAAGTATGCAGCGCCTTCATTTCCACACCCGCATCGCCGGGAATGATCCTCGACAACTGGGGGTCAATCAAGTCTGGATTGAGTTTGTGGAAGCGGCCAACTACATCGACTTCCAGTTGGTCCAACTGGTCTGCAATGTTGGGGTACTCTCTGCGGAGTTGCGAGTGCAGTTGTGCGGCTCTTTCTGCAGCTGCACGGTCGCCGTTCATACCCTTGACCATCATGTCGACGGACTCTTCAACGATGGGGATGGCCCGTTTAGCGTTTCGGGTTTTGACTCCGGCACGGATTGTCTGCTGTGCCACCTTTGCGGCGCCACCAAACAACAACGTGACATCGGGAAACAACACCGTAGCCACCAGACCTGCTGAGCCTGCAGCAATCTTGGCGGGCATGTTTTGATCGGCGAAGTCGGATTGGAGCGCGTCGTCCAAAAACAACTTCCGCTTGGCGATACCTTCAAGTGCCCCGTCACCGAATACTGCGCCTGAGACGGCAGACTGCGGCAAGTCCAGCATACTCAAACCCCACAGCAAGTTGCTCTCTTGCCGAGCGATGACGTTGCCCTGGGAGTTGAAACCGATGATCTCAACATTCGGTTGGACTGCTTCTGTGAACGTCAGGTCTTGACCTTCAGTGCCCGTGTCCCAGCCACGAATAAACGTGGGTGCAGTCCACAGCCCTGCGATTTTTGCCCCTGCCAAGTCTTCGATGGCCTTTTTTTGGGCTTTGCGGTAGGCGTCTTGAAACTTAGGTGAACTGGCAGTGATGTTCTTTTGTTCGAGCGCCTTTTTGACTCGGTCCTGTACAAACTGTTGACCTGCACTCCCAACGAACTGTTGGTTGAAAAGGTCGATGGAGTTACGGAACTCCTCGTCAGTCTCGTACCTGCGTTTGATTTTGAACGCATGTTGAGACCCATTTTGACCGTACTCGACAACCTCAGGGTCGTCCTTGGGATCTTCAGGACCAAAGAACGCCGCCTTCTTGTCGGACAACTTGATTTGCGGCGGCGCCTCCAGTTCCTCCAGCGCCTCTTCAATCTCGCCCAAGCTGGTCGCGTCTCGGGTTCGGCGCGCTTCCTGCGTCACCAATCGCCTACGACCCAACTTCTCGATCTCCTCTGCGCGAGCTTTGACTTTCTTCTCTGCTTCGGATTTGACCGCCGTCACGTCCGATGTCTTCAGCTCTTCGGTGTATTCAAAAGGATCTCGCCCCTTACGTCCGACTTCAAGCACCATTCGCTCAACGTCCAACCCTTGTTGGCGGGCGGCTTGCTGAAACTGATCGGTAGTAAGACCCAAGTTTTTACTGTGCGTTTCCACGATTTGCGGTAGAGATACGACTGCTTCCGTCAGGTCGGGTCTGCCCGCCAAAGCCACATTTCGGCCAATCGCAATCTCACTTGCAAGGTCTTCTACCTTGAGGTCCATGATCTTGGTTTCAGGGAGCGAAATGTCTGCCCCGGTCTCGGGTGCTTGTGGTTCAGCCATCGTTATTCCACTGCACCATAGTCAAACTGCCCCTCTTCGTTTTCGTACAGGTAAAGGGGTTGGTCGTTTTGCGCCACGGCATCTTCAGCCTTTTGCGGTGCAGCCGTACGTTGTTGCCTCGCTTTTGCTGCGACACGAGATGGCGTAACGGGCTGAGGTTGTTCAGGTTCCACACCTGTGAGAATCAAACCTCGATCGATGACGGCAATGTCATCTGCGACCCTCTTTGACTGAGCTTCAAGTTCTTGCAGACGCTCTCTTGCCCTTTCAGCACGTGCGGCTCTACGCTTTCTGTCCTCGATGCTCACACCTCGATCGATAGGGTCCAAACGCGCAAGGTACTCTGGAGCGGTCTCGTCAGGCCCGACCGCGATGTACTCGAGAAACTCTTGCGTCTCGCGTTTTTGCTTCTGCAGATCTCGAGCTTTCGTAAGCGCTGCGTCACGTCTCGTGTTGAGTCTTTTCGCAGCAGCTTCACGATCTTCTTGGGGTCGTGAAGACCTGAACAACATACCCCTTGACGTGACGTCTACGTTTTCTTTTCCTCCAACGGGAGCATACAACCCTGTGCTACCAATGGCTGCGGGAGTACCAAATGTGAAAGGTTGACTGGGATCATCTATGGGTTGTGCCCCCAACGATTCCATTCTTGCAGATCGTTGTCGATCTACTGCTTCACCGAGGGTCTTCACAGCACTCTGCAAAGCCTCCCTGCGTTGACGGTCACGTAGTTCTTGTTCAGTTTTTCGCACGGTTGGTGTGTCAATCGCTGCTTCAACTTTCTCCAACTCCGCGCGCGTTTCTTTCAGTGCACCGGAAAAATCAGCAGATGACGGCTCCGTAGTCTTGGGCTTTGATCTACCACCGGATGGAGTTGTCGATGTAGCTTTTTTGCGGGCCTTGTAGTACCCGCCCATAAGGTCACTCATGCAACACCTCCGGGGGTCTCGTCTTCGTCATCGAGTTTGACGTTCATGCCTTGCCGTTGTGCAGCATTGATTGCTTGAGGCGATTCGGCCTCTTGCCCAGGCGTCAGCATGCCCATGTTGCTTGCCGCCAGCGACGCCACCGCAGGAGTCATTGGTTTCGGACGACCGATTGCTTCGCGAAACGCTCGAGAAAGACTGCGACCTTCAGACTCGCGACGCTGCTTCCGCGCCTCTCGTCGTTGCTTTCGCTCTCGTGCTTTTCGTACCCCACGGGGTTCGTCAGCTCGTTGCACCGGACCAGTAGACTGCTGGTCGGGGATTGTCGGGGGAGGTGACTTGGCGGGCTCGTCTGTAAGCGCATCGCCGCTGATGGCGTCCACAATCTCTGCTTGTGTTGCGGTGCCATCGTCTTTTGCTTTCTGCTTGGGCGCTGTCTCGGGACGGTTTGCTGCAAACTGTGCGGCCGCTTCCCGCTTTGCTTTCTCAATGTCCTGTGTCTTGAGGCCTTCGGTCAACGCGCGAGCACCGGCCACCATAGAACCTTCATCGCCTCGCCGGATGGCTTCGATCTGTGTGTTGACCTTGTTGACGTCAATGCCCTCGGTCGTTGCAGCCATCCGAGCCAAGTTCTCAATGAGTTTGTCTCGCTCACGTTGAGTGGTTGCCATGTCTGCTGCAGCAGCTTTTGTATCGGCCTCTGCTGCTGCCATGGCTTCATCTGCAGTCTGCGTAGGAGCAGGTGCTGCCGGTGCCTCGGGCGCCTCTGGTGCGTCTTTCAACGCAGGGATGGTGACGTCGGGTTCATCCGCGTCGTCATCGGCCATGATGTCAGCATCGGATCGTGCAGGTTGGTCTGCAGGCTTTTCTGCTTCAATCTCTCTCGCAAACTCCTGCTCAATCTGTTCTGCTTCAGTCCTTGGCGCCTCTTCAGTTTCGCGGGACTTCGGTGCAATGACACCGGCGACTTTGCTCATGACATCATCGACTCGATCGAGCACCGTCTTTCGGGCAGGCGCCTCCAACGATTGCGCTTCAGAACGACCATTGGTTTCTTTGATGGTCTCTTCCAACGGTTTGGCATCTTCGAGACCTGCGGCTTCGAGAATCTGCTCTCGAACCTTTGCGTCATCGCGAGACTTCGTCTGGAGCCCTTCAGGTACTGACACGCCTCCTTTGATGGCCTCAGGCGTTACCAAAGCTCCAGAACCGTCAAACATGGGCTGACCGGACTTTGTGGCAACTGGTCGCACCTTGGCGGCAACGTCATCTGCTACCTCGACAAACGTTCCCGTTTGAGGGTCAATCAAAAAGACTTCAGCAACCCCGCCTTCCCCGGACACAGCGTACAGCATTCCATCGACTTGGACGGCTTGCACAGGCGCCTGCTTGTTTGCCAACTCTCTGGCAGTGAGTCCCTTGTTGCGGAACAGCATCTCGGCCTCTGCCGACTTGCGTCGCGCACGTTCGCTCATCCTGAACGACATCTGCTCAACAGGTGCCGGTTGACCGTCCCACGCAGTGTATTCACCTTTCTTGAAGAGTTGGTCTTTCGCTTCTCCATCGGGGTCTACGAATCGCAAGCGGACACTGCCTATCGGGTCGTTTGCATGCGTCATCAACCGCTCGCCGTACAACCGCCGGGTCTCTCCAGTCTCAGCGTCTTGGATGACGAGCTGGCCGAGGTTGTTCGTTACACCACCGTTGGCACGAGGGATGTACTCGCCCTGGGGCTTACGCCGTTCCCGCTTGTACTGCATGATTGCGCGGAACATCGCAGGACGGTTGATACCTCGGACTTCTTTCGTGTCAGGGTCAACGATTACGGGTGGCGGCGTGTACTTGCGATCGGCTGCCCAAGTCTGAAACGCTTCGTTCTTGGCGTAGTCTTGGAATATGTCCTCTCGTGTTCGTTCTCTTCCACCACCAAGCAGACTTTCTTCGATCACTTTCAGTGTGGTGGCATCTTGGAAGTACTTCTCACGAGCAAAGTCCAACTCACCGAGTCGGTCTGCAGCTGCCTGCGCGCTTGGCAAAGATTGCTCGACTGTACCCGTGAACCCTTTGTATTGATTGCCCACTTGCTGCAGTCTTGAGATGGCACCGCTACGACGATTCGTTACATCCTCGACTTGCTTCGATACGGCAGTCTCAAAGTCACCGAACTCCGTGTTAAGGTCTTCGGCGCGGTTCATAGTGTTTACATATTCTTGGAAAGCCTTTTTAGTTGCGTCTTCCCTACCGGCCATTTGAGGACCAAGTTCATAACGGCCTTGGGCATTCTTAATGATTGCAGTGCTTCCTGTACGCTCCAACAG
>CEPH01051100.1_pt1 | contig 11350 bp, 9 predicted proteins | sample 530571 | NCBI WGS metagenome assembly CEPH01 (sample SAMEA2620413, study PRJEB7988) | marine metagenome | biome: marine biome (ENVO:00000447); feature: surface water layer (ENVO:00002042); material: "saline water (ENVO:00002010), including plankton (ENVO:xxxxxxxx)" | depth 5 m | reverse complement strand
CGCGGCGGCCGCCGTCGAAGCCGTACCAGTCCATATCGCTGCCGTAGTACAGCAACCCGTTCTCGAAGGTGGTTTCGGTGTCGCCACTGACCCCGAGGCTGACCTTGAGGAAGCTTTCGTCGGGGATCGCCTGCGTGGTCAGGTTGATCACGCCGCCACCGAATTCGCCGGGGAAGTTCGCAGAATAGGTCTTCTGGACCAGCGAGGAGGCGATGATGTCGGTCGGAAAGATGTCGAGCGGGACGACGCGGCTCAGCGGCTCGGGCGACGGCAGCGGAAGGCCGTTGAGCAGCGCGAGCGAATAGCGGTCGCCAAGGCCGCGCACGAAGACGCGGCCATTGCCGGTGTTGGAAAGGCCGGTGACACGGCTCAGAGCGCCGGCGATATCCCCTTCACCGGTGCGCGCGATGTCTTCCGTGCTGAGTACCGAGACAACCTGGCTGGATCCGCGCGTGATGTCGCGCGGGCCACGGCGACCGGTCACGGTGATCACGTTGCCGCCGGGAACGGAGACGTCGATCTCTCCCTCGCCTTCCTGCACGGCATCGTTTTCGTCTGGGTTGATGGGCTCCTCAGCGGGCGTCTCGACCGCGGGCTGGGCAGCCGCGTTGCCGGACTGGGCCGTACCCGTGCCTTGAGCGAATGCGACACCCGGGAAGGTGAGCGCGGTGGAGAGCAATAGCAGCCCTGCCAACTGCTTGCCGGTGGACATGGTATGAGACCCCCTCATGCTAAGGTCTTGAAAAACTGGTGCACCCGGGCCGCAATGGCCGGGGCGTCATCGAAAAATCGAGCAAGGGAGGTGCCCGGCGCACCAGCGCCCGGCCCCTCCCCCTGTTGGCTCGATCAGATCTGCGGCAGCGTGTCGCAGCTGCCGGTGTTGTTCAGACCCAGCGTCACCGTCGCCGAGTTACAGGTCCAGCCTTCGGCCCAGTTCGCCGCTTCGCTCGGCACGGCGCCGATGTAGCTGCGGCCGGTCGGGAAGAAGCTCGACACGGCGTTCGCATCGAAGATCGGGTTGTAGGTGTTTTCCGCGCTGCCGTTGATGAACGGAGCACCGGTGGTGATCCCGGTCAGGCGGGCAAGCGTGTTGGTGAAGGCCTTGGTGTTGGCCGCGCCCGCATCGAAGCGCGCTTCGACCTGCGCCGCGGTCGAGCCGCTGCCGCCGCGGAAGTTGGTCGCGCACTGCAGCGCCACCGAGTTGAATACGACCGGGCCGGATTCGTCGTTGGCACCGGCGGCGCGATCCACCGAAACGCCCTGCACGTTGATGCAGCCGTTATTGGTGCCCAGACGATCCCAGACGAGCGAGTTGAACAGCGAGAAGTCCGAGCTGCCGCGCACGCGGATGCCGCGGTCGCCGATGCTGCTCTGCGCGATCATGGTGGCGTTGTTCACGCGCACGTTGGTGCGCGGCGAAGCTTCTTCGTTACCGTCCGAATCCTGTTCGATGACGGTGTCCGAGGCGGCCGGGCGCTGCACGATCAGGACCTGGTCGAACAGACCCTTGAGGCCGGTATCGGTGTCGAGCGAGTCGTCTTCCGCGCCGATGATCGCGAGCCGCGAGGCGCGCACGCTGCCGCCGAAGAATTCAGCACCATCGTCGGAGCTGTTGTAGCTCTGGATGTTGTTGATGACCGTGCCCGAGCCGACGCCGCCGGTGGTCAGCGACTGGAGTTCGTCGCCATTCGCCAGTGCGAAGCCGGAGAAGCGGATCTGGATGTAGCTGAGCGTGCCCGAGCTGTCGTTGCTCTGCGCGCCGCCGTACAGGATCTGGTTGGTCGCACCTTCGACACGGCGTTCGCAGGTACCTGCCGCTTCCGAACCGATGAAGCAGTCGACCACGGGCGCGCGGCCCGACAGGATGATCCCGCCCCACTGGCCCGAAGTGTCGGTGCTGGTGCTACCTTCCACGTTCTGGCGGCTGGTGAAGATGATCGGCTTGGCTGCCGTGCCGACCGCGTTCAGCTTGTTACCGCGATTGACGTTGAGGAAGTCGTTACCCGACGCGAAGATGATCACGCCCGGTTCGATGTCGAGCGTCACGGCAGTGTTGGTCGAGCCGAAGCCCTGGTCGACGCCGACGTCGGTCTGGCCGTTGAGTTCATAGAGCGTGCCGGCGACGCGCGGCAGGGTCGACGATGCAGTGAAGCTCTCGGGCAGACGGCAACGGCGATAGGTGCCGGTCGGGCCGGAGATCGTGCCGAGGTCGAGCAGCTGCGTCGGGTTGGCGATCTGCGGGCAGCTGGCCGCCGGGGTTGCCAGCGTGCTGGTCGGCGTCGGAGCCGGTGCCGGGGCCGGCGTGGGGGCCGGGTTGTTGATCGTCACATTGCCGCCCGTGCCGGGCGAGACGATTTCATCGGCACCACAGCCGGCAAGAGCCAGCGCGCTACAACCGATTACGAGCGAGCGATGGAGATTTTTCACAGCGAGCGGTCCCCTCAAAAAACCGAAGATTCGAATATGTGGACGCGAATAGTGATCGCGAGAGGGGCGCTAGAGACGCGACGTGACACTTTCGGGGAGCATTTGTGACCGTTAGGTTTCACGGACGCATATGCGTTACGCTGGGCCATTTGGGTCACAGTTTCGATCGGCTGCAGGCACCCGAGCGCCTTCGTCTGCCTTGAATCGGTGGGCCGATGCCGCATCCAGCTTCCGAATCGCTCCGGTGCCCTCAAACAGCGATCGCTGGCCAACTTGATACTGGCCAAGCGCGGTCAGGCTCGTATAGGCGCGAGCCATGCACGACATCGCCACCATCCGCTGCGAGCCCGAAGCTTTCGACGCCGCGCTCGCCCGTCGCGGGGCAGAGCCGGTCACCGCGCGTCTGCTCGACCTCGACACCCGCCGCCGCGCCGTCCTGACCGAATTGCAGGACGCGCAGAACCGCCGCAACGCCGCCTCCAAGGCGATCGGCCAGGCAATGGGCAGCGGCAATACCGAGGAAGCCGACCGGCTTAAGGCCGAGGTGACCGAGCTCAAGGCGACCACCCTGCCCCGGCTGGAGGAAGACGCGCGCGTGCTCGGCGCCGAGATGGACGACATGCTCGCCGCGATTCCCAACCTCCCCGCCGACGACGTGCCCGAGGGCGCGGGCGAGGAAGAAAACGTCGAGCTGTCGACCTGGGGCGAGAAGCGCGAGTTCGACTTCGAGCCGCGCGAACATGCCGATATCGGCCCGATGCTGGGCCTCGATTTCGAGATCGGTGCCAATATCGCCGGCGCACGCTTCACCTTCCTGCGCGGCGGCATCGCCCGGCTGCACCGCGCGCTCGGCCAGTTCATGCTCGACCGGCAGGTGACCGAGAACGGCTATCTGGAATGCAACCCGCCGCTGCTGGTGCGCGACGATGCGGTGTTCGGCACCGGGCAATTGCCCAAGTTCGCGGACGACCTGTTCCACACCACCGACGGCCGCTGGCTGATCCCCACCGCCGAGGTCAGCCTCACCAATGCGGTGCGCGGGCACATCATCGAAGAAGCGCATCTGCCGCTGCGGATGACGGCGCTGACCCCATGCTTCCGTTCCGAAGCGGGCGCGGCGGGCAAGGATACCCGCGGCTTCATCCGCCAGCACCAGTTCGAAAAGGTCGAGCTGGTCAGCATAGTGCGCCCCGAAGACAGCGAGGCCGAGCATGAGCGGATGACGCAGTGTGCCGAAGGCGTGCTGCAGGCGCTCGGCCTGCCCTACCGCAAGATGCTGCTGTGCACCGGCGACATGGGCTTCGGCGCGCGCAAGACCTACGATCTGGAAGTGTGGCTGCCCGGCCAGGGTGCCTATCGCGAGATTTCCAGCTGCTCCAACGTGGGCGATTTCCAGGCCCGCCGGATGAGCGCGCGCTATCGCCCGGAAAGCGGCGACAAGAAGACCGAGTTCGTCCACACGCTCAACGGATCGGGCCTCGCCGTGGGCCGCACGCTGGTGGCGGTGCTGGAGAACTACCAGAACGAAGACGGCAGCATCGACGTGCCCGAAGCGCTGCATCCCTACATGGGCGGTCTGACGCGGATCAGCCCGGAGTAATCTTAGTCGTCACCCTGAACTTGTTTCAGGGTCCAGTTCTCATCGGCGCTCACGTTCGTAGCGGAAGGGAACCTGGATGCTGAAACGAGTTCAGCATGACGAATTGGAGAAGGAACACAGATGAAAATCCTCCTCACCAACGACGATGGCATCCATGCCCCCGGCCTCGAAGTGCTGGAGGAGATCGCCCGCGCCTTCTCCGACGACATCTGGATCTGCGCCCCGGATGAAGAGCAGTCGGGGATGGGCCACGCCCTCACCCTCACCCGCCCCGTCCGCCTGCGCAAGCATGGCGAGCGGCGCTTCTCCGTCACCGGCACGCCGACCGACGCGGTCACCATGGGTCTGCGGCAGGTGATGGACGGGCCGCCCGATGTCATCCTCTCCGGCGTCAATCGCGGGGCAAACCTGGCCGACGACATCACCTATTCCGGCACCGTGTCCGCCGCGATTGAGGGCGCGCTGGCGGGCATCCGCTCGATCGCGCTCAGCCAGGTGACCAACAAGGAAGGCGCGGCGACCGACGACACCTTCGAGGCGGCGCGCGCCTGGGGGCCCAAAGTGCTCGGCCCGCTGCTCGACACGCCGCTGCCCAAGCGCACGCTGGTCAATGTCAACTTCCCCGCCCTGCCCGCCGATGCGATCAAGGGCATTCGCGCGGTCCGGCAGGGGTTTCACGACTATTCGCGGGGCACCGTGGTCGAGGGACGCGATCCGCGCGGGTTCAAATATTACTGGTTCGGCCTGCAGGCGATCGAGCACACGCTGGACCACGGCACCGATCTGGAAGCGATCAGCGAAGGCTATGCCTCGGTCACTCCGCTCCAGCTCGATCTGACGCACCACGCCTCGCTCGGCGAGCTGGGCAAGCGTTACGGCTGACGCGATTCGGTTGCCGCGTGCGCGCCACGAGTCTAACCCTTCGTTTCCAATGAGAAAGCATCAGCCTTGAGCAGCGACCGGGGGAAACGGGGACGCCAGCAGGTCGAACGGGTCGGCAGCGGCGCGAGCGCGCGCGAGGTACGCGGCCCGCGCTTCCAGCCGCTGCGGCGCGCGGTGAAGGTACCCGTATGGGGCGACCTGTCGATCCGGCTGGGGCTGGCGCTGGGCCTCATCTTCCTGGTGGTGATGATCCACTGGTGGGACCGCGAGGGGCTGGTCGATAACCTCGATGGCGAGGTCAGCTTCCTCGACGTCGTCTATTTCACGATGATCTCGATCACCACGACCGGCTTCGGCGACATCGCGCCGATCACCGACCGAGCGCGGCTGGTGGAGGCGGTGATCGTGACCCCGGTCCGCTTCGCAGTGCTCTTCATTTTCGTGGGCACCGCCTACAACTTCCTCATTCAGCGCAGCTGGGAGAAATTCCGCATGAACCGCATTCAGGAGCAATTGTCCGACCACATCGTGGTGCTCGGCTACGGCGTGTCGGGATCGGAATCGGTTGCCGAACTGATCGATCGCGGGGTCGAGCCGGAATGCATCGTCGTAATCGACCCGAGCGAGGAACGGCTGGCCGACGCGGAAGCGCTGGGCTGCAACATCATGGCCGCAGACGCGACCCGCGACGAGACACTGAAAGCGGTCAAGATCGACCGCGCGCAGAGCGTGCTTGTCTCAGCCGGGCGCGACGATACGTCTATCCTGATCGTGCTGACCGTGCGCGCGCTCGCGCCTGCGGTGCCGATCAGCGTGGTTGTGCGTGCGTCGGACAACGAAAGCCTCGCTCGGCAGGCCGGGGCCAACAACGTCATCAACCCGGTGCACTTCACCGGGCTGCTGCTGGCGGGCAGCGTCAAGGGCGCGCATATCGCGGATTATCTCGCCGATCTGGCCTCCGTCGCAGGGAGGGTCCAGCTGGTCGAGCGCCCGGTCACCGCAGAGGAATGCGGCTGTGCGATCTCCGCACTGAAGACCGGCGGCCGCGGACTCAGGATCTATCGCAATGGCGAGGCGCTGGGCTTCTGGGAAGACGAGTGCCAGAACCTGCAGGCGGGCGATATCGTGGTCGAGATCGTGCCGACGGTCGAAGGTGAGAAACGCGGCGACGGGCACAACGGCGAAGCCCGCCCGCAATAGCGTGACGCAGCGTGGTCAGCGCAGCGCCACGAACACCGCGCCCATCGCCGCCATTGCGGTGACGAAGAAGCCCGCGTCGATTGCGAACACCCGCCACGGGGCGTTGAGATAGAGATAGCGAATACCCACTGCGGGCACCATCAGCATCAGGCCGTAACCGACCGAGATCATCATCATCGCGCGCACCGACGGGCTCGACATCGCGAACTGGTGTGCTAACGTCAGCGAAATCAGCAACGCGAAGGCAAAGGTCAGGCCGAACACCAGCCACAGCGGCCGGTCTCCGCTGAACCCCTCATCCTCGCCGCGCCCGATCGCGCGCTTCCAGATCTTCCCGAACAACACGCCGTACCAGACCATTCCCACGAAGAAGAACGCGGCTGCGCCAAGGACGATATTCAGCAGATCGATCTGACCCATTTGCAGCCTCCATTGGTGTTCGACGCGCCACCTAGCGCAAAGCGTCACTTGGGTGTAGAGGCGCGCGCAATCATGACAACAACCACCACCTCGATCCCCGACCCCAAGAAGGTCGGCATGGTCAGCCTCGGCTGCCCCAAGGCGCTCGTCGATAGCGAGCGTATTCTCACCCGCCTGCGGGCCGATGGCTACGCGATGAGCGCCGATTATGCGGGCGCGGACATCGTGCTGGTCAACACCTGCGGCTTCCTCGATTCCGCCAAGGAAGAGAGCCTGCAGGCGATCGGCGAGGCGATTGCCGAGAATGGCCGCGTGATCGTGACCGGCTGCATGGGCGACGAGGCGGACGCGATCCGCGCTGCGCATCCGCAGGTGCTCGCGGTGACCGGCGCGCATCAGTACGAACAGGTGGTCGAGGCGGTGCACGAACACGCTCCGCCCAGCCAGGGGCCCTATGTCGACCTGATCCCACAGCCCGATCTGGCCGACATCAAGCTGACCCCGCGCCACTACAGCTACCTCAAGATTTCCGAGGGCTGCAATCACTCCTGCGCCTTCTGCATCATCCCCGACCTGCGCGGAAAACTCGCCAGTCGGCGGATAGACGCGGTGCTGCGCGAGGCGGAAAAGCTGGTCGCGGCGGGCACGAAGGAACTGCTGGTCATCAGCCAGGACACTTCGGCCTATGGCGTCGATACCCGGCACGAAGCGCGCGAGTGGAAAGGCCGCGAAGTGCGCGCGCACATGACCGATCTGGCGCGCGAGCTGGGCCAGCTGCGGACCGATCAGGGCACGCCGCCGTGGGTGCGGCTGCACTATGTGTACCCCTACCCGCATGTCGACCAGGTCATCCCGCTGATGGCCGAGGGGCTGCTGACGCCCTACCTCGACATCCCGTTCCAGCACGCGGCGCCCGCGGTGCTCAAGCGCATGAAGCGCCCGGCGAACGAGGCGAAGGTGCTCGAACGGCTGAAGAGCTGGCGCGAGATCTGCCCCGACATCGCGGTGCGTTCCAGCTTCGTGGTCGGCTTCCCGGGCGAGACCGAGGAGGACTTCGAGTACCTGCTTGAATGGCTGGAAGAAGCCCAGCTGGATCGCGTCGGCGCGTTCCGGTTCGAGCCGGTCGAAGGCGCGGCAGCCAACGCCCTGCCCGATCCGGTGCCCGAAGCGGTCAAGGAAGAACGCTACGCCCGGATCATGGAAGCGACCGCTCGGATCAGCGCGGCCAAGCTGCAGGCCAAGATCGGGCGCACGCTGCCGGTGATCATCGACGAGGTCGGCGAGCCCGACGAAGACGGCGATATCGGCGCAACCGGCCGCTCGCAGGCCGACGCGCCAGAGATCGACGGCAACGTGTTCCTGCGCAATGTCTCCGCCAACCTTGCCCCGGGCGATATCGTGGAAGTGCATGTCGAGGACGCGGACGAGCACGATCTGTTCGGTGCCCCGAACGAATAAAGACGATCCCGCCCGGCACTTTACGCTGGCGGGGCGTTCATCGGGTATGGCCATTTCCATCCGATCGAGCTTCGCCTTCACCACGCAGGCCCCCACCGACGCGCTGATGCAGTTCGCGGTCGCCGACATTCCCGAGCAGCATCTGCTGAGCTGCCGGACCGATCTGACCGACGCGGACAGCTGCACACGGATCCCCGCGCAGGAGGATATCGGCGAGCGGGTGTGGGCCCGCGCCGATGGCCGGTTCGAGGTACGCCACGAGGCAGAGGTCGAGATTCGCCGCCAGATCGTCGCGCTCGACCAGCTCGAACAGCTGCGGCCGAGCGAGATGCCCGCCGCCCCGGTCAAATACCTGTTCGATTCCCGCTATTGTCCCGCGGACAAGTTCCAGAGCTTTGTCGAAGACCAGTTCGGGAGGACTTCGGGCGGAGCGCGGGTCGAGGCGATCCGCAGCTGGGTGGCGGACAAGTTCACCTATTCTCCGGGCAGTTCGGATGCGTCGACCACCGCGCTCGACAGCTTCGTCGAGCGGCGCGGGATCTGCCGCGACTATGCGCACATGATGGTCACGCTGGCCCGTGCGAGCGTGATCCCTGCGCGGTTCGTCGCCTGCTACGCGCCCGACGTGACCCCGCCCGATTTCCACGCGGTGGCCGAGGTGTTCCTGAAAGACCCGGGCAGCGATGCAGGCGGGACTTGGCAGCTGGTCGATGCGACGGGCATGGGAACGGCGGAAGACATCGTGAAGATCGGCGTCGGCCGCGATGCCGCCGATGTCAGCTTCCTGACTACCTTCGGGATGGTCGAGCTGTGCGAAAAGACGGTCGAGGTAAGCCGCAGCTAGCGGGCAGCGGCGAGATTTTCCGCAGCGCGTTAACTTTTGTCCGCTATAGAGTCCCTCGCCGATACGCGGTGGCGCAACCCGCTGGGATTTGCCGCGCGCGCGAGGCAGGAAAGGCTACTATGACCAAGGCACTTCTCTGGATCGGCGGAGCAACGCTCGCAACCGTGCTGCTGTTCGGCGGCGCGGCGATCGGTACGCGCATGATGTATGCCGATACAGCCGCGAACACCGCGGCTAGCGCGCCGAATATCGAGGACGCCATCCCGGTCGATCCCTCCAAGTTCGACGAGGACGGGAACGCGCGTAGCGACAGCGATCAATTCGACCCCGGGACCGTAACCGATGCGAGCCTGAGCGACGAAACCGTCGCAGGCGACGGAACGGATGATGACGCCGGGCTCAACGCCGAGGACCATGATGGAGAGGTGATCTACGATGCGCGCAGCGGCGCGAGCGGTGCAAGCCGCAGCGTCGCCCGCTCAGCCCCGTCGCAGGCCTCGCGCTCCGAACCGATGGTGGTCAAGCGCGTGCTGCCGATCAAGGGCCCGATCAAGTACGGCGAATGGCACTGGGATACCAAAGGCGTCCCCGCTGGGCCGATCGTGATCACGGTCGATCTGGACGCCCGGGTCATCTCGGTCTTCCGCGGCGGTTACGAGATCGGCGCGGCGGCAGTGCTGGTCGGCACGCAGGAGCACCCGACCCCGCTCGGCGTCTTCCCGATCCGCTACAAGATGCGCGACAATGTGTCCGAGAAGTACAACAACGCGCCGATGCCCTATTCGATGTTCCTGACCAGTGACGGCGTTGCGCTGCACGGGTCGCAGGTCGAAAACGGCTATGCCAGCCACGGCTGCATCGGGCTGCCCAACGAATTCGCGGCCAAGGTGTTCGCGGTGGCCAAGAAGGGCGACAAGGTCGTGATCACCCGGGGCGAGACGCTCAAGATGGGCGAACCGATCCTTTAATACGCAGCGGCTTACGCCCTGCGCGGGGGCTCTTTTTCGAATTTGACGCTGTCGCTGGTCGTGTTGGGGCCGGTTTTCACCCATTCCCGCTTCGCGAGCACACCGCCGAGAGAAGCATTTTCCCGGGTGCGCAGCCGATCCACCATGCGGGCGATCTCGGACCTGCGCACCTCGGTCCCGCCAAGCCGCTCGAGAATCCGCTCGACCACCCCGATTTCCACCAGTCGGGGATACCCCATGCAGAAATAGCATGCGCCATCGCGCCAGATCAGCCGGTTCGCGACGCTCGACACATAGTCCTCGACCGTTTCCTCGGCCTCGGCGAGGTGTCGGGCGGAGCGGGCCATCGCCAGCGGATCGAGCCAGTCAGCCTCGGCGATCGCCTTGCGCATGCGTGCGCGGTCGAACGCATCGTCGGAATTGGAAGGGTCGTCGACAGCCTCGATCCCCGCCGCCCGCACCACCGCCGCGAGTTCCTCGCGCCGCCAGCCGAGCAGCGGCCGCACCAGCACCATTTCCGCGATGATGCCCTCGGGAAAGAAGACCGACCAAGGCCGCACCCCTGCAAGCCCCGCCAGCCCGCTCCCCCGGTTGAGGCGCATCAGCAGGGTTTCGGCCTGATCGTCGGCATGATGCGCGGTGGCGAAAACCGACGCGCTGACCTGCTCGAAATGGCAACCGAGCGCCTCATAGCGCGCGGCGCGCGCGTTGGCCTGCAGGTTGCCGGGGGCGACCTCCACCCGCAGCGTAGCATGCGGAATTCCCAACCCCTCGCACACCCGCGCGACGAACGCCGCTTCGTCCGCGCTTTCGGGGCGCAGGCCGTGATCGACCGTCGCCGCCCTCACCCGCCCCGGCATCGCCGCATTGGCGAGCAACAGCAGCGCAAGACTGTCCGGTCCGCCCGATACAGCGATGCCCAGCGAAACCCCTGCGAGATCGGGATCGTCGGGCCAGACCTGCGCGAGGTCGGCCCGGAACCGCTCGATCAGCGCAGGGTCGGGCGGCCTGCCTGTCAGGAGCAGCTCACCTTGCGACGGCTGGCCTGGTACTGATCGCTCAACCGACCGGTCGCGAGCGCGGGGTAGGTTTCGCTGAACTCGGCCAGCGCGATGCAGGCGCGGTTGGTATCGCCCAGTTCGATCATCGATTCGGCGAGATAGAGCAGGCTGTCGGGCGCACGTGCCGCGTCGTTATCGGCCTGATAGTTCTTCAGGAACCACGGAGCCGCCTCGCGCGCCTGCCCATTGTCGAGGAATGCGCGGCCCAGCAGGTTGCGACCATAAGTGGTCCGCCAGTGGTCCGGATACTTTTCGACAAAGGCGGCGAGGGCCTGCTGCGCTTCGGGGTAGAAGCCCGCTTCCCACAGGCGGAAGCCGTAGGAATAGTCGTCGTCACCCGCATCGTCGGTCTGCGGCTTGGCGATCGCGCGGACCGCTGCCAGTCGCTCCGCGCTCGGCCCGGTGGCTGTAGCGGGCGTCGGCGTCGGCGTGGTCGGATCCGGCCGGGTGGTGGTGGTGGCCGCAGTGCCCGTGTTCGACGCGCCGGCGT
>CEPH01071727.1_pt1 | contig 11353 bp, 14 predicted proteins | sample 530571 | NCBI WGS metagenome assembly CEPH01 (sample SAMEA2620413, study PRJEB7988) | marine metagenome | biome: marine biome (ENVO:00000447); feature: surface water layer (ENVO:00002042); material: "saline water (ENVO:00002010), including plankton (ENVO:xxxxxxxx)" | depth 5 m | reverse complement strand
GGCTCAGATACAAACACACCAAAGTCTTTCCTCAACTGGTACGACAAGTCATTCATCAACGTGTCAACGTGTTGTAGGATGTGTGCATCTGTAGCTATCGTGTTACCGTAGGTGTTGGGCGTAGCTGATTCAACGAAGGCTTCAAGAAACTCTGGTGTGTATTCATTAGACTGCATAGCTTCCTTGAGCATACCGTAATACTTCTTGGATTTCCAGTTAGGCATCTGCCATTGCCAACGATGTTGACCCTTCTTCTCCATCTCTGCATGCTTGTCATAGATACGCTTGGCATGTTGTTGCAATGCACCTACCTTGGCTCTAGCTTTTAGACCACGCTTGAAACGTCTGAGCATACGAAGCCATACCCTACGTTTCTCTGTGTCAATCTCTCCACTCGTAGCGTATTGTGGATTGACACATACACCGTCATCATTGAACGTCATACCTGCAAAGTATTCAGTGCCATGTTCTTTGAATGCATCCCACCAAGATTGATAGTAGTTACCCCCTTGTTCTCTAGGGGGTGTAACTCTGTCCAACAAACCAGTGTGTGCAATACGATACCTACCTCTACCCATACGTTCAGTAAGTATGGGTATAGCATTGTGCAAAGCAGTAGATAGAGAAGCATGCATGTTTCTCCAAGAGAGACTATCAGATGGCAGGACAATCCTACCATCTGGATGGAACTCAGCTATCACTGCTCCCTTGTCATAGTTCCAAGGTACATAGCATACCTCGTACACATCTTGGTTCTTGAATAGCCTACACCATGTACGCATAGGCTTACCCTTCTCTGGGTTTCTACATGTGTCAAACATACGCTCACAATCAGCGTAGTCTTTCACCAATGGTTCTCCAAAATAACTCATGTGATACCTCCTTACTTGGTTATCTTGCTTAGTGCCACGGCACTAGTCATTGCGTTAAGGTCAAGGTCTAGCTCCTCTGCCTTGATTACCTTACGTTCCTTGACAGTCTTGTGTCTGTCCTTAGCTTCCTCTGGTAACAAATCCCACAACGGACGCCATGCTTTTAGAGCAGGTGCTAGTGTGGTATATGTCTCCATCAACTTGTTGACAGATGACAAGAAGGTTTCTTGTTTGTTGACAGCTTCAAAGACTTTGCGATTGTACTCTTTGAACTCTGGCTTCAACCAATCCCAACGTGAGTCAGTATAGTCAAACTTACTGTTGGTATAGTTAGACAAGAAACCAGTAGGTGCATTAGAGAACTTATCAACCCAAGGCATGGGTTTACTGAACGTCAACCTAATGCTACCTTGCAACATCCATGTCTGATGTGTGTAGTCACCAGTCTGCCATACATCCTCTGGTGCATTAGCAAAGCCACCAACCTCAATGTATTCTGATGTACGCAATACATAGTCTGGCAGTGATGCCATCTTCTGTCGTACATCGGCAGGAAAGAAACACTCATACACCTTGTCTGCCCAATGAGCAGGCACGTTTTCTTTTGCCTGCTTTATTCTGTCTTGGAACATAGCCTTAGCTTTGTTCCGTATCTCACCCTTGAGGGTGTCACTAAATCTAACTGTTGCCATTAGTTTACTCCTTCCATTTTTACAACTTCACCGAATGGTGCATCCTCTGCATCTGTAGTAACCCACAATACTGGGCAGTCAGGCTCAGTACCAAAGTCATTACAGCAGAGGTCAGTTAGAAACACACAAGCAACTGGACTTATGTCGTTGTCTTGCATGTACTCAAACACTGGTGAGAAGGCAGTACCTCCGCCACCATGTGGTTTAATCTCTGGTCTATCGTCTTGACCAAAGCAATCATAGTGACTCACTTCACTATCGAAGTAGATGACATGAGTCTTGATAGGTTTGTGGTCTTCCCATACCTTAATGATTTCAGTAGCGAACTGGTCTATCTCTACTTGACCAATAGAACCAGAGCAGTCAACTGCCCATACAAGTTCACCCATCACCTCGCCAGTGATGCTAGGTAGATACATACCCTGCTGAATGAAACGTCTGTTGGGTCTAGCAAATGTTCTGTCATCAGTCTTAGCCTTGACGACAAAGCGTTGCATTACATCTGCCCACAACACCTTGGGTGTTAGTAGTTCACCGACTAGGCGTTCGACACCTGCACTCAACTTGCCCATCATCTTAGCTGACTGCACTGCTTGAGCTACCTTGACACGCCACTCTGCTTGTTGTTGTGCAATCTCTGCTTGTGATTGACCACCATCTTGAACGTCATCGAATGGCTGACCTGCACTACCATACCCTCTACCATCCTCTGGTGTGTCGGGTAGTTCATTGTAGATTTTGTCAGTCACACCATCGCATCTGTTGTACAAGTCCACATCTAGTAAGCCACCCTCTGGCATCTTACCTAGACCCTCATCAGTTAGTATCTTGTTGATGACGTAGTCACCTGCTTGATTCCACTTGTACCCATCACGTTCACCACGTCTTGTGGTGTGTTCAAACATTGGATGTGCAATCTCATGTGCAACAAGGAACTTGAGTTCCTCATCGTTCAATGTATCAACAAAGTCTGGATTGAACTTGACCCACTTACCATTGGTACATGCAGTAGGTATGTTCTCATCTAGACTGAACGGCATGTTCATAACGAGAGTACCCCAGAAGGGGTACTCCAACATTAGTGATGTCTTTGCCTTAGACAATCTTGTTTGTATATCCATCATAATTCTCCCATGAATACTGACATCTTGTCTGCAATAGCCTTAGCTTCCCTTGCCTTCTGGTCTCTTAGATCCCAGTCCACACGCAGTGCATCAGGGTTCTGAGTAGCCAATGATCTCTCAACTTGTTGACGCATGGTCTCAAGGTTAGGGTCATCAGCAAAGTTAAGCCGAGGTAGTACACCACAGATGTCGTTAATGTTTGCAACTAGTGAGTCACGAAAGACACCATTGGGGTCATTCAACTTGTCACTAGCATGTTTGACTACATCGTACAGTCGTTGCCATGCTTCCTTCATAGCTTCCTGCGATGCATTGGTTACTCTGTCAGTAACCTCTTGTTGGATAGCAGACAGTTCTTCATCTGCAATCTGTACACGGAAGTCATCGGCAGGTACTGGTAGGACAATCATCTCCATACCAAACTTAGCACGTAGACCATCGATAGTAGGATAGTCCTCTTCCTTGTACAGTCCGTTAGGTAGCAGTCGCTGTGCATCCAGTTTCAACTGTGGATACGCATCAACAAACTGGTCAACTAGACCAAGCCATTGTGCTTTCTTGGCACGATGCTCAGTCATAAACGACAGATAGTTTTTGGATGGCAACATCTGCGTACCATTGATACCCCACGGTAGAGTATTCTTGTAGTACTCTGTCCGTATGGTAGTAGTCAGCTTGTGAATGTTACCAAGGTAATCATTGAGAGGAAGCAGAGACTTGTTGTATCTGCCTGCCTCAACCATTGCTTGGTACTGGTCAGCAACTTGTTGTGTTACCTTCTTGTCATACTTACGTGCCGTCCACTGCGACACGTTAAGTTGCACAAGTAATGCTTTGTCTGTAAGTTTCATATTCACCTCCACTAGAATAAGACATCTTGGTTATCAACTGCCCACTTGGTAAACGCACCACTACTAGCAAGCTCCTCATTCTTGCGAGTAGCATACGAGATACATAGGACAGAGAACTCTTTAGGCATACGAGCAACGTAAGTAATTACTCGGTCGAAGTTAGCTAGTGTAGCCTTGTGAGCAAGAGTGCCACACAATGCATACAACGTAGCAGGATCATCTGGTACATTAGAACCAGTAGGATTCATCAGTATGTTGTCAGGGTTAGGTAGCTTACGATGTATCTTGAGGAAGCCAACAAACTCTGCCGCCGCACCTTCACCAACTGCACCCTTGAAGCATTCATACTCTGCATCAGCAGGTACAATACCAATCACATCAGACACACCCTCAACCCATGAACGTGGTGTAGCATTGATGTCACGCTGTGGGTCAAAGTCATGTAGCAGATTAGGTCTGAACCTAGTGAATGATATGACCTCTGGCTTGACATCGTGTTCAATTGCCCATGATGAGAAGTCATCAAGGTGTGTCTCAAGTTCAAGAACAGTCTCACGATTACGCAAGTGTGACAGTATTCTGTTAGCACCTGCTCTGTCTGACTGTCTGTTACCAGTTGATACGACATGCCAACCCTTCTTCAATGGTACACCATGCAATGTCCTAGCTTGTAGTATGTTAGCCATTACCTTCTGAATATCAGCAGGTGCTTGGTTACGATCATCGAAGCAGATAATACCCTCATCTGGTATGTCTGTTCTGCCTTCAGCAGGATACCAATCGGGTAACTTGTAACCGAATGAGTTACCTTGTACTGCCATGTCTGGCACACCGAAGTCCTCGACAAGCATAGTAGGTGTATGCTTCTCGATGTAGCCAACGGATAACTCACTGGCAACATCTTGTACGATGGTAGTCTTACCGCCCCCTGGTGCACCCTCGATACACACAGGACGTTTTGCCTTGAACAATTCTTTCAAGGTCTCTTTCAATAATGTAGCTCGCATCATATACTCCCTTCCAAAGATTTAAATTTGCGATGGTCAACGCCATAGGATACGACTTGATTGCCCACCCTATTCTGTTTGGCAACTGCCTTGTTACTGTAAAAGATGACGTTGCCATTCTCATCCTTTACTGGTCTTCCGCCTTGTTTATCTCGCAACATAAACAACCTCATGCTCATCCGTTTGTTATGAGCATGCCTATGTATTTCATGGATTGCTTCATGCTGTTTGATAAACCGCTTCACATCTTGCTTAGCCATATCTTTACTCCTTCCCATATAGCTGATGGTGTTAAGCACGAATGCTCGTATGTCCACAGTGATTCATCCCATGTCTCACAACCTAGGATAAAGTTGACACCAGTGAACGCTATGAGGAAAGCCATCACCACAGTGATGACCACCCCCAGTATTATCTCAGTCAGTTTACTCACGAGAATAAACCCCAACCGAAATAGCTATCGGCTAGTGTCAAGCATACACTCGACACCAAACCGTATAGTATCCAAGAAAAGATGACAGATAGTTTCATTTAACTAACCCCCCCTTACTATTGATACCCACCAAGTCATCACGATTAGTGACGACAACGTAATTAGATTTGTGCATTGGCACGACAGTATGCACAACTGTATCAGCATGCTTACTGCCACATGGTAGGCAAGTTACATACCCTAGTTCATACCGCCCAATAGGATATTGGTTAGCACAATATACACATCGTTTAGTTCTCATAAGACCTCCAATAAAAACAGCAGGGTGCATTACACACCCTGCTATCGTGGTTAATATAACTGTCAAGCTACAGTACCTCAGCCTGTACTCTATCGTTGTTATCATTCTTGACTATCTGCAAGAAGTAACCATAGCCTCTTCTAAAAGACATGGTGTATTCAGTGAAGTCAAAGCCAGATAACTCTTCAGCAGTAAAGCGATTAGTACCAGTTCGATTAAGCTTCTTCATAAGATCGGGGCAGTATACATCCACTTTACAACCCTTCTCTTTAGCCTTGTTAACCATGAACTGAAAACAATCAGCGACTGTACTGTTATCGAACTGAGTAGCATTAGGATTAGTACCGAAGTACCTATCACCCTCACCAATAGGCTTGATAGCGTTAGTGTTAGGGCCTTTATACAGTTCAATTTTTCCATCATATGACATTGCCATAAGACATCTCCTTTATATTGTTGGTTAATACACTCAGTAAGACCGCCTCGCCGAGTGTCCCCAAACTTGACACATCCGAACCGAAAAGTCAATTTTGCTCGGCTATAATATAATACTACAGGAACATGTATCAGATTGTGTATCGGCATTATGATATATATTACAACAACTTATGGTATAACGATATAAATAATCTAGTAATCTAGTATGTAATGTTACTACGGCAAACCTATATACACGTAATAGTGGGGTATTCTATAGGTGATATGTGTAAAATACATAGATTATTTAGATTATTTAGATTAACTTGACGCTTATATGGTACTATCCCCTTGATAAACCTGACATTTATGGGTCGTGTGTGTATAGTTTGTTGATACAAAACACAGGTAAGTGTGTCTAGTTAGTACTAGATTGTGTGTATTAACACCACCCCCCCTGTGTATAGTCGTGTAATACATAGCGATAACCCCCCGAGCTATGGTATATTTATATATAAAATAAAAAAAGAGAGGGGCCGAAGCCCCGTCTCCTAGTTATCTTCGATGAATCTTGCTAGGCGAATCATTATTCCTCCTAATATGCAAGCACATAGACTGCCAAACAGTATGATTACCATAAACTCTATTGAGTTTGCGTTCTCCATACAGTTGCCATCACAATCACCAGCTGCTCCACTAGCTGAGATTATGCCCAGTATGATTAGTACCATACCGAATACATCTAAAAACATCTTATACATAACTGCCTCCTTTCCTAAAAGATGAGTGTCCCAGCCCACACTGGGACACTCTAGGTTGATTATGCGCCTACGACTCTTGACTGGTCGATGACTTTCGCTTGAACACCAATCTTGTCGATACATCTCTTAGCTTGAGCTGTAGCTTTCTTCTTGGCATCCTCACCTCTATAGTTGAGATCTATATAGGTTTGAAATCCATCGTGAGTCAGACGACACACAAATTTGGTCACTGTATACTTACGTATATTCATAACATCTCCTTCGGTAGTGCAGGGGCCGAAGCCCCTGCTGTTGTAATTACATGCCCATGTTTGCGAATGGATTCGCAGAAGAACGTTTACGTGGTGTAAACTTGCTCTTCACACGAGAATCATGCACACATAGTTTCGGATTCGGGATACTGTTAGTACCGAATCGTCCGCTGTAGATACAACGTACCGTGAGATGCTTACCAACGTTGGACACAACATCCCGAAGCATCTGAAGTGTCATAACTTCCATCGGCTTGATTACCTTGGTAATCACTCCGTTGGTCTTCTCGTATTGAGCGTCCAGCTTGTCAGACAAGCCATCAGCTGTTACGAAGAATGAATAGTTATTCAGCTTCATATCTCCACTGAACTCTTCGTTCTTGACGAAGTAGTCAAGAATTTGAGAGGCATCTTTACCAGCGATGCCCGTCTTGCCTTTGACAAGACGAACCACATCAGGCACTGCAGTCTTCACCACTTTGCCCTTGCTGACGCTGGTAGAGATTTTGAATGTTGCAAGTTGGGCAGCAACCAGCCCGTTAAAAGTATTATCCATAGGATAACCTCCGTAATGAGCCACACCAAACCCACGCTCGGCGTGGCAGTGTTAGCGAAGCGGGCATCCGTGGGAATGTTTGCCCCGTTTCGATGATGTAACTATGGCATAACTGTACACGAATGTCAATTTTGCTCGGTAATGTAGGCTGGAAGCCGACTGTATATAGGCACGGTACAGGGGGGCACATGGACTGCGCACGATCACCGCTTTGTATATAAGTAACCCTCATATAACGAGGGCTGTTTTTTAGAAGGTGTAAAGTTACGAAGTTTCTTGACATGATTGTACATTACACATAGGATCAACCGTATGGATACGTTACCGCTTAAACATACTAAGTGGTCGAACCGACTAGCTTTCGATATAGCCCTGATGCTAGAGGGCAGCGGTGAGACCTTGGACGAACTGAAAGAACGACACTCGGTCAGTGCCGATGATGTGTTGGTGTTCAACAAAGATCCTGTGTTTCTCAAACAGGTCAACTCTTATAGGGATGACATTAAAGAGAAAGGCATGACGTTCAAGCTCAAGGCCAGGGCACAGGCGGAAGAACTACTGACAACTAGTTGGACGTTAATCCATTCTCCAGAAGTATCGCCCGCAGTTAAGGCTGACTTGATAAAGTCAACTGTTAAGTGGGGCGGACTAGAACCAAAGAATGATACAGCTATAGAGGGGCAAAGTGGCGGAGTTAAAATTACAATTAACCTCGGAGGTCAAGACCACATCGCAACAACTACAATTGATCAAGAACCTGAGGGAGAAGTTCTCGAAGATTTACGAGGGCAGACCGATGGCGACATTCAGGACGTTGGGTGAATGCGAACGGATGGGTAAGCAGCTTGAGGATCTGGCTATTACCTTTAGACAAAGAGTGTTTCGTAAAAAGCATATAGTTAGTCCAGGTGATAACTGCACAAGTACCACAGCGTATAAGGGCGAACCGTACGCTATAATTTTGCTGAGTAAGATATGAACATAGACTTTACACCATCAAAGACTTGCACGGAGTTTATGAACTCTGATGCAAAGATGCGTGTGCTTATGGGGCCAGTCGGGTCAGGTAAGTCGGTGGCGAGCTGTTTTGAGATTGTCCGTAGGGCATCACAACAGCATCCTAGTCAGGATGGGGTGAGACGCTCCCGTGCTGCGGTTGTTCGTGAGACTGTTCGTCAGTTGACTGATACGACCATTAAGACGTTTCTCGACTGGTTCCCACCAGGAGTATGCGGTAACTTCATGCGTACTACTAAGACTTACTTTTTTAAAGTTGGTGATGTCGAGTGCGAGATTATGTTTCGTGCACTCGATGATGCAGACGATGTGGCAAACCTGAACTCACTTGAGCTGACCTTTGCGTGGTTTAATGAGTGCAGAGATATTAACCCAGAGATCGTGGATGCCATGTCCAAACGTATTGGTAGATTCCCGTCCGCCAAGGATGGAGGGCCTTCATGGTTTGGTATGTGGGGAGACACGAACCCCCCGACTATGGATACATGGTGGTATTACCAGATGGAGAAGTTAGATCCCAAAGATGGGGTCAGCGACAATGATAACGGTTGGGATGTGTTCAAACAACCCTCAGGCAGAAGTGCTCTCGCAGAGAATGTGGAGAATCTACCCGATGGATATTATGACACCCAAGGTCGCTCAGAAGATTATGTACGAGTCTTTATTGACGGTGAATACGGACTCAGCTCAGCAGGACAACCAGTATACAAATACTTTAGACCAGACTACCATATGGCAACGTCTACGCTCGCTCCTATTACTAACGGTGTGCGTTCTGTTATTGTCGGTATGGACTTAGGCTTGACACCAGCAGCAGTTTTCGGGCAGTTAGATCCCCGTGGGCGAGCGCTGATATTCGATGAGGCAGTGTCCTTTGACATGGGTATCCAGCGTTTCGTCCGCACGATCATACGTCCACTCTTGTATGAACGCTTCTCTAGCTGTCCAGTTATAATTGTAGTTGACCCTGCAGGTACACAGAGAGCACAGACTGATGAGCGTTCTGCTGTCGATATAATAAAAGCAGAAGGCTTCAAAGTATTCCCTGCAAAAACTAACAGTGTGTCAGCTAGGCTGTCAGCTGTCGATGACTTTCTTATGCGACAGGCAGACGGAGACGCAGCTTTTTTGGTTGATCCACGTTGCTCACATCTCAAATCAGCCATGATGGGTGGGTATAGATTCCATCCGAAGAACGGGAACATTGAAAAAAATAAGCACTCACATGTAGCTGAAGCTTTACAATATCTAATGTTGCATATACATTCTATTGGTGAAGGCACGTTAACACCCCAAGCTCGTGAAGTGAGAGTGGTTGCCGCCACTGGGTGGACGTAACTTCGATTCGTAAGACCTCCCTTGGGTGAGATTGTTACTCCACTGGCAGTTCCTCCCAACTTAAGCTCCGTCAAGTTTTCTCCTTTCCACTTGACGGAGCTATTTTTTTGAGTAAACTATAACAAGTTGTCAGTTATTGGAGGTGACTATGGGTAAATGCGGCGGCGGTAAACCTTACAGTAGGATGTCCGACAATCCTAAAATGCAAGGCAGTGGTGGTGTATTAAGGCCATTTATCACAGGTGGGCTAGTTGGCCCTGCTATGCAGTACAGTGATGATATGGATAAAAAGAAAAAACGTAAAGACGATGATGAGGATGATGAAGAGAAAATGGCAAAAGCCAGGAAGTCTCGTAAGAAAGGTTCAAGCTACGGAACAGGGATGGCATAATGGTTGGACTTAGAATGTTGCGGGTTGTTGGTAACGCTGATCTTGTAAAAGAAGAAGAAGCGGCAGCCAAAGCTGCGCTTCAGGACAGGCAAAACGAACCGTATATATTAGGTTTACATTCTCACATAAGAGAATGCTGGGATGCTGCTAAAGATGCTAAGAATCCTATTGAGACTATTATGCTCAAAGCGTTGCGACAACGCAATGGTGAGTATGAACCTGACAAACTGGCAGCTATACAAGCGCAAGGCGGCTCAGAAATTTACATGATGTTAACTGAAGTCAAGTGTCGAGGCGCTGAGTCTTGGTTACGTGACATACTGTTAGATGCTGGCACACCCCCGTGGGATTTAGAACCTACACCCATTCCAGAACTTACACCATCTCAAGAAGCTGAAATACAAGAAGCATTTGCTGAATCTGTCGTTGATATGATTAAGCAAATGGGGCAAGCACCTACACCTACTCAAGCCAATGAATTAAAAGAGATGGTAACCCAAGATTTCCGATTCGGTATGTTACAGGGTGCACAGAATCGTGCAAACAGGATGAAGGTTACTATTAATGATCAGTTTGCTCATGGTGGATGGGCAGAGTCATTTAACGAATTTATTACTGATTTAGTCACATATCCATGTGCTTTCCTCAAAGGGCCTGTTATCCGCAGACAAAGAAGAGTTAAATACGATCAATCGTCTGAGGTTACTACAGTTGCTGCTGATGAGGTTATAGCGCCAGAGTTTGAACGGGTAGACCCGTTTGATATTTATCCAGAACCAGGGATTTCACACATAAATGACGGTTATCTTTTTGAACACCACAAGCTTAGCAGATCTGATCTTTCCGATCTTATTGGTCTGCCTGGGTATGATGACGATGCTATTCGTGAGTTGTTAGACCTAGGTATGGGGGATTACGGTAGCTGGATAACAGAAGATTTTGAATACACAAAAGATGAAGAAGAACGTAAATTTAGCACTCATAGGCGGCCAACAGAATGTTACGATGCCTTAGAGTTTTGGGGTAAAATCAGCGGTAAAATGCTCGTAGAGTGGGGTATGGACGAAGAAATGGTTCCAGATCAGACCAAAGAGTATGACGCAAACGTGTGGGTGATAGGTAATTACGTACTAAAAGCAGTATTAAATTATGACCCATTAGGAGAAAAACCATATGCTAAAACATCGTTTATTAAATCCCCTGGGGCGTTTTGGGGTAAAGGTATACCAGAAATTATTGAAGACGTGCAAAGCGTTTGTAACGCAGCTACAAGAGCGCTTGTCAATAACATGGGCATATCTAGTGGGCCTCAAGTCGAAGTTAACCTCGAAAGGATCCCGCC
>CEPH01073942.1_pt1 | contig 11386 bp, 9 predicted proteins | sample 530571 | NCBI WGS metagenome assembly CEPH01 (sample SAMEA2620413, study PRJEB7988) | marine metagenome | biome: marine biome (ENVO:00000447); feature: surface water layer (ENVO:00002042); material: "saline water (ENVO:00002010), including plankton (ENVO:xxxxxxxx)" | depth 5 m | reverse complement strand
CGCAGGCTGCGCGGCTCACGGCGAAAGGAACTCGACATGACTGACAGCGCACGCGATCCCCTGGAAGAGGCCGACACCGTCGAGCAGATCCCGCCGATCGAAGGTGCGGAGTCCACCGTGGACCCGCAGCGTCCGTCCGAGGACGGGTCGGTCGAGGATGCCGCCGTCGACATCGACCCCGACATCCAGCCCGAAACGCAGGGCGAGGACCCGCTTGAGGCGGAGCTGGGCGAGACCGGCCAAGGCGATCTCGCACCCGAAGACGAGTAAGCGCCGCGCCGGGTCTCAGCGCGATCGGTGGTCTTCGGGGTGCAGGCGCGCGCCGCGTCGCGGCTCTCGGGGAGCGCCGGCTCCCAGCAGCCGGATGACGCGCTGCCGGTGACCTGCCCAGGGTGAGAGCAGTTCGAGCATCCCGTCATCGTCGGTGCGTGAGCCGGTGAGGGCATACCCGACCTCGTGCGCGAGGTGATAGTCGCCGACGCTCACGGCATCCGGATCACCGAGCGCCTTGATGCGCGTCTCGGCGGCGGTCCAGGGGCCGATTCCGGGCTGCGAGAGCAGGACACGGTCGATCTGCTCCGAATCGCCTGCGGTCACGATGGCTCGAACGAGGGACTCGCCGCGCGCGGCGACCCGGGCGATGGTGCGCGCCTGTGGTGGTTCGAGCCCAGCTCGGTGCCAGTCCCACGACGGGATGCGCCGCCACCCCTCGATCGTGGGTGGGGCGAACATCGGCCGGGGCGTCGGGCCCGGCGCGGGCGTCCCATGCCAGGTCACCAGCCGCCGCCAGGCCGCGAAGGCCTGCAGCCCCGTGATCTTCTGTTCGAACACCGAGCTCGCGAGCGCATCGAACACCAGGTCGGTGCGGCCGAGCCGCAGCCCGGGGTTGCGATGCGCGAGGTGCGCGATGAGCGGATGCCGGGATGGCTCGAAGCCGGTGGTGTCGTCGCGGGCACCGCACAGGGCGGGGGCTTGGTCGAGTGCCCACTCGGCGCCCTCTCCCCAGGCGGCGATACGCACCGAGCCGTCGGAGGTGGCGCGCAGGGCGAGGGTCGCGACCCCGAGTGGAGTGCGGCTCGCGCGCCAGATGACGGGCCCATCGACCGTGAGGGTCGGATCGTTCGCGCCCCGGCGCTGGAACACCACGGTCGTGCGCAGATCAAGCGGACGCGGCGGCCGGTAGATGGTCTCGATCGCCGCTGCGGAGGCGGTGGGGGCCGGCGCCAGCGAGGTCATGCGATCACGATACGTGTGCCAGCCGACACGCGGGCGGCGACAGACAGTTCGGTCGCGCCGCCATGTGGGTGGGGAGCGCTCAGACCCGCAGCAGGGCGCGACTGAACGGTGGGTTGGTTGGGTGAGATGCGGCCCGACGAAAGGCGCCGCGGCTCAGAAGCGGTCGGGCGACGGGGTGCCGTGGCCGTAGCGGATGACGACGTCGGCGTGACGGTCGAACCGGTAGCCGACGCCGCGCACCGTGCGCACGATGTCTTCGTAGCGGCCGAGCTTCGAGCGCAGGCGGCGCACGTGCACATCGATCGTGCGCTCGCCGGGAACCTCACCGTCATCGTCGCTCTGCCACAGCGAGGTGACGAGCTCGGACCGCTCGATGGTGCGACCCTCGCGCAGCACGAGGTACTGCAGCAGCTCGAACTCGGTGAAGGTGAACGGCGCCGTCTCGCCGTCGATGACGACGCGCTTGCGTGAGATGTCGAAGACGACGCCGCGTGCCGAGCGGTCGGTGTCTTCGGGCTCGGATGCCGCGGTCACCGCAGCGATGGCCGAGGGCTCACGTAGCGCACGGCGCACGACATCGACGTCGCGCCCGCCGGCGCCGCGAGGCGCGAGTGCGACGGTGGCGTAGGTTTCGGCATCCGGAGCGAGCTCGGCCAGCGTCCGTCGGAGCGCGTCGACGAGGACGGGGAGCGAAACGCCGGCGGCGGCTGCCTTGGCCTCATCGAGTCCGACGTAGAGGGCGAAGCCGCGGGGAGTGCGCGTAGACGGCTCGTCGGCAATGGGCGGCACGGCGTGCAGGTGACGGGTGGGAGTGGGGCGGCTAAGAAGAGCGGTGTTCGACATGGGGATGATGGTCCTTGCGGAGGGCCCGGATGTTTCGGGCAAGAGTGTTGCGGTGACCCGGCGGTCGGTGTCGAGCGCGGACTGGATAGGAGCGCTCTGCGAGAGGGCTAGGGGCAGTGCGATCTGGATCGCAGAACGAGCCCCGCTGAGGTGTCGTCAGCGACACATTCGACAACACGTGACTGAGCGGCCGGCCATCATCATGCCGGCAGTTCCGTTCGCCTCCCAGGCGGACAGGACATGCGCGTTGTCAGTCATGCGGCCGATTATGACCGACCGTGTCGAAGTGCGTCAAATCACGGTCATCGCGCCCGACACCCCTGGTTCCTGCCGCGCAATCTGCTCAGTCGGAGAGGATTCGCCTTGCCACTTCTTCAGCCACTCGCTCCGGTCTTCACGGCTACCGGCGAGGTGACGTTCTATCTCCCGCCCGGCACCTGGACGCACCTGCTGACGGGCGAGCGCGTCGCGGGCGGCGCATGGCGGACCGAGGTCCACGGGTTCGACAGTCTGCCGCTGTACGTCCGGCCCGGAGCCGTGCTCCCCTGGGGTGCGCGCGAGGACCGCCCCGACTACGACTATCTCGACGAACTCGCGCTGCGTGTCTTCCCGGGGGGAGCGGGGATTGCTAGCGTCACGGTGACCACCCCCGACGGGCGAGTCGATACCTTCGAGGTCGACCGCGCCGCGGTAACCGAAGAGGAATGATCCAGAGTGAGTGAGCAATGACCGGTTCGCCTGATTACCGTGATTCCGGCCTCGTCTTTCCTGAGGACTTCACGTTCGGTTCGGCGACCGCGTCGTATCAGGTGGAGGGCGCGTTCGACGAGGACGGGCGTGGACCCTCGATCTGGGACAGGTTCAGCAAGACGCCCGGCAAGGTGTGGAACGGTGACACGGGGGATGTGGCGTGCGACCACTACCACCGCTGGGAGAGCGATCTCGACCTCATGGCGGAGTTGGGTCTGGACGCCTATCGGTTCTCGATCGCGTGGCCCCGCATCGTGCCAGCGGGCCGCGGCGCGGTGAACCAGGCGGGGCTCGACTTCTACTCGCGACTCATCGACGGTCTGCTCGCGCGAGGCATCAAGCCGGTAGCGACGCTCTATCACTGGGATCTGCCGCAGCCGCTGGAGGATGCCGGCGGTTGGGCGAACCGCGCGACCGTGGATGCGTTCGAGGAGTACGCGCGGATTGTGGGCGCCGCGTTCGGTGACCGGGTCCACACCTGGACGACGCTGAACGAGCCGTGGTGCTCCGCGTACCTCGGGTACGGCCAGGGCGGTCACGCGCCGGGCAGGCATGAGCCGGCTGCTGCGCTCGCGGCGGTCCACCACCTGAATCTTGCGCACGGCCGGGCGGTGCAGGCGCTGCGGGCGACATCAGCCGGGAACCCGCAGTACTCGGTGACGTTGAACTTCCACGTGCTGCGCGGTCAGGGTGATGGTGCAGCGGAGGCGATGCGCCGCATCGATGCGCTCGCGAACCGCGCGTTCACGGGGCCGATGCTGCGGGGGGAGTACCCGTCCGACCTGCTGGAGGACACGGCATCGGTGACCGACTGGTCGTTCATCCGTGACGGGGATCTTGCCGACATCCATCAGCCGATCGACGTGCTGGGCGTGAACTACTACTCGACCGCGACGGTGCGGATGTGGGACGGGGTCTCTCCGAAACAGCAGAACGATGGTCACAAGGGCGCCGAGGGCGGCACGGCGTGGCCTGGCAGCGACCAGGTCGTGGAGTTCGTGGAGCAGCCCGGCCCGTACACGGCTATGGGGTGGAACATCGCGCCCGAAGGACTCGAGGAACTCCTCGTATCGCTGCACGACCAGTTCCCGGGCCAGGCGCTGATGGTCACCGAGAACGGCGCAGCATTCGACGACACCGTGGCAGCCGACGGTTCGGTCCCCGACCCGGAGCGGCTGGACTATCTGCGCCGGCACTTCACGGCGGCCCACCGTGCCATGGCTCGCGGTGTCGACCTGCGCGGCTACTTCGTCTGGTCCCTGCTCGATAATTTCGAATGGGGGTACGGGTACGCCAAACGCTTCGGTATCGTTCGCGTCGATTTCAACACGCTCGAACGCACCGTCAAAGACAGTGGCAGGTGGTACCAGCAGCTGGTCGCAACCCACCGGATTCCCGCGTAACCCTCAGGCGCGACATCCGCCGCAACGCCGGAGCCGTCTTTCGCGCGCGAGCGTACCCTGGAGGAATGAGCGAGACGCGGTTCACCGACCAGAAGGATGCCTCCCGGTACACCCTGCACGTGGGGGATGACCTGGTCAGCGCGCTCGACTACAACGACGACGGTCGATCCGTCGCGATGACCCGGGCCTTCACGCCGCCGCCGTTTCGCGGCAAGGGCTACGCGGCCGAGATCGTCGCGCGCGCCGTCGCGGAACTAGAGGAGCGCGGCGACCGCGAGATCATCCCGGTCTGCTGGTACGTCGCTGAATGGTTCGACCGGCATCCTGAGCACGCCGGCATCCTCAAAGCTCGCGCCTGAGCACCCGCGTCAGCGGGATGCTGGCGCAGATTGTTGGCGCATACGGTCGTCTCGCCGAGAGGCGGCGACCATATGCGCCATCTTTTTCGACGAACGCGGCAGTATTCGGCAGTTTGCTTGCAACGCCGCGGCGAAGCGTCCGTAACGGGCGCGCTCTAGGATGCTGCGAACGAAGGAGGAACGCCGTGAAGTCGAAGCGCGTAACCCTCGCCGATGTCGCCGCTGCCGCCGGTGTCTCGCGGACGACCGCCTCACTCGTGCTCTCGGATCGAGGCGACGAGCTGCGGATCTCGGAGGCGGCGCAGCAACGCGTGCGTCGCGTGGCCGCCGAACTCGCGTATCGCCCGAACATCCTCTCGTCAGCGTTGCGCCGCGGATCGAGCCGGACGATCGGTTTCGTCTCCGACACGGTGGCGACCTCGCAGCTGGCCGGAGACCTCATCAAGGGTGCCCTCGAACACGCACATCGCAACGGGTACATGCTCTTCATCGGTGAGACCGAAGGTGCCCCCGACGAAGAGCGGCGCCTCGTGCAGGGCATGATCGACCGCCAGGTCGACGGGCTCATCATCGCGTCGATGTTCACGCGTGTGCGTGCGGTGCCCGCGGGAATCGATCCTCGCAGCGTCGTGCTGCTGAACGCGCTCCCCGAAGACAGTGCGGTCGGAACCGTACCCTCGATCGTGCCCGATGAGTACTCCGCGGGGCGCGCGGCGGTCGAAGTGCTCCGTGCCGCGGGGCACTCCCGCATCCACCTCCTCGGTGCCGGTCCCGGGCCCGACGATGTCCCGGTCCAGACCGTCGCGGGGTCCGAGCGACTGCGCGGCATCCTCGACGCCCTGGCAGAAGACGGACTCGAGCCAGCCAGCGCGCGGCTGTGCTCGGTGTGGCTGCCCGAGGACGGATGGGCGGCGGCACGCTCGCTGTTGGAGACCGGCGTGCGCGGTGAGGCCATCATCACGTTCAACGATCGTCTCGCGTTCGGTGCGTATCAGGCGATCCAGGAGGCGGGACTGTCGATCCCGGGCGACTTCTCGATCGTGTCGTTCGACGATCATCAGCTCGCGAGCTGGTTGCGGCCGCGTCTGACGACCTTCGCGCTGCCCCACTACGAGTTGGGGGCGCTCGCGCTGCAGGTGCTGCTGGAAGACGACGCCCCGGACTGGGGGACTGTCCGGCGGGTACCGATGCCGCTGCGCATGCGCGAGTCGGTGGCGGGCCCCGGAGGCGCGCCGACGGGTGCCGGGCGCCGCTCGGCGGCATCCCCATCGCGCGAGGCTGCAGTATCTCCGTGAGCCTCGGACCCGATGTCGGGAGCCCGCCGTAGCGTGAGGGCATGCGCATCCTCCACACCTCCGACTGGCACATCGGGAGGTCGTTCCACGGCCACTCGACGCTGCCAGCGCTGCGGGAGGTGCTCGATGCGCTCACCGACCAGGTTCGAGACAACTCCGTCGATCTCGTGATCGTCGCGGGCGATGTCTTCGACTCATCGACGCCGCCGGCCGAGTGCTACACGCTGCTCACCGACACGCTCTCGGGGCTCGCTGACGCCGGTGCTGCCGTGGTCGTGACCAGCGGCAACCACGATTCGGCGGCCCGCCTGGGATTCCAATCCGGCCTTTTGCGGTCGGGGATTCACGTTCTGACCGACCCGGCGACGCTCGACGCGCCGATCACGCTGACCGACGCGCACGGGCCCGTCCACGTCTACGGCATCCCCTACCTCGAACCGGCACTGCTGCGCCGGACCTGGCCCGGCGAGAAGCTCCGCACGCAGCACGACGCCATCGCTCACGCGATGGGACTCATTCGCGCAGACCGTGCTACGCGGGGTGGTCGCTCGATCGTCGTGTCGCACTGTTTCGCCGCGGGGGTCGATCCCACACCCGGCCTCGAACGAGACATCCAGCAGGGCGGACTCGACGTCGTCCCCCTCGCCGAATTCGAGGGCATCGACTACGTCGCACTCGGACACATCCACGGTCGTCAGCAGCTGGCCCCCGCGGTGCGGTACGCGGGAGCACCGTTGCACTACAGCTTCGGCGAGGCAGACAAGCCGCGCGGCTCCTGGCTTGTCGATCTCTCGGCAACCGGCGAGGCCTCTGTCGCCTGGCTCGATCTGCCGATACCCCGCCGCCTCGTCACAATTCGCGGGACGCTCGATGACCTGTGCTCCGGCGCCGACCACGAGCACGCCGCGAATGCGTGGGTGCGGGCCGAATACACGGATGCGACGCCGCAACGGGATCCGCTGCGCCGCCTGCAAGAGCGCTTCCCCTTCTGCGCCGCCGTCGTGCACGCTCCCGAGAAGCGGCACGACCGCGACGAGCAGACCTACGCGGGCCGCGTCCGGACAGCCCAGACCCACGTCGAACTGATCGATGCGTTCCTTGCCCACGTCCGCGAGGGCGAGGGAGCGAGCGAAGCCGAGGCCGCGCTCATCGCTGACGTGCTCGCCGATCGCGCGGTCGCGGAGGCCCTCGCGTGAGGATCCACAGGGTCCAGATCGAGGGGTTCGGTCCGTTCCGCGAACGGCAGGATGTCGACCTCGACGCACTGGCCCCGTCGGGGGTGTTCGTGATCGCCGGTCGCACCGGAGCGGGCAAGTCCAGCATCCTCGATGCGATCTGCTTCGCCCTCTACGGCACGGTCCCGCGCTATGACGGCGTCGATCGTCGCCTGCGCAGCGATCACTGCGGCCCCGACGATCCGACGCAGGTCACGCTGGAGTTCAGCACCGGAAGTGACCGGTGGCGCATCTCGCGGTCGCCGGACTACGAACGCCCCAAGCGCCGCGGCACCGGCATGACAGTCGTCGCCGCCGACGCGCTGCTGGAGCGGCTGGAGACGGACGCGGATGGCGGCGAGCGGTGGGTAGGTTATGCGGCGGGTCCGCGCGACGTGGGCCACGCGATCGACGAGGTCGTCGGCCTTTCCCACCAGCAGTTCCTGCAGGTGATCCTGCTCGCCCAGAACCGTTTCTCGCAGTTCCTGCTGGCCGGAAACACCGACCGGCAGCGGGTGCTCCGAACGCTGTTCGGCACCCAGATCTACGAGGACTACGAGAAGCGGCTCGACGAACGCCGCCGCGAGTCCGAGCGCGAACAGGAGCGCGACACCGGGCACCTGCAAAGCCTGCAGAGTGACATCGAAACGCTCGCACGAGAGGCCGGATGGCTCGTTCCCGACGAGACGGTCGACCTCGAGCGGCTGGCCGCCCGCGCCGGGTACGACCTGCAAACCCGCGCCGACGCCGTTGACCGGGCCGAGGAGGCTCTCGCCGCCGCGGAGGGCGAGCACGCCCGCGTGCGCCAGTTGCGCGAGCAGCAACAACAGCGCAACGCCGCGCGCGAGCATCTGGCAGCGATCGAGATCGAATCCGAGAGACTCGGGCCGGATCGAGTGCTCCTCGAGAGAGCCCGCGCTGCGGAGCCGCTGCGCGCCGCGATCGAAGAGGCGGGCCGTGCTCACGCCGACGTCGAGGCGACGGGCAAGAGCGAGGCGTCGATACTCGCTGACGCTGTCGCGGGGGTAGACACCGCCCTCACTGTCGACGAGTTGTTCGCCGCGGCTCAGGCTCTTACGGGCGACATCGCGCGATGGCAGGATGCCGAAGATGCCGAGCAGCAGCTCGCTATGTACCGCGCCGATCTGAACCGCGCAACCACCCAAGCGGAGGCGGTTCGGGCGGTTCTTGCGGTGACACGCGACGCGCTCACCGTGGCTGAGCAGGAGCGGGCGCGGCTCGGCGACGAGATCGAAAAACTGTCCATCGCTGCGGCTGGACTCGATGCCGCCCGCGCCGAGAGCGAAGACCTAGCCATGCGCCTGGTCGCCGCGCGAGAGGCTGAAACCGCGGCAGGTGAGCTTGTCGACGCGAGCGCTGACCGGCTCACGGCGTCGCGTGCCGTCGAGGAAGCTGTGGCAGCGTGGGGACAGCTGATGCGTCGGCGCCTGGCCGGGTTCGCCGCGGAGCTTGCCGACGGGCTCACGGATGACGATCCCTGCCCCGTGTGCGGGTCGCTGGATCACCCCGAGCCCGCTCCGAGCAACCACGATCCCGTCACGGATGCCGTCCTCGCGGCCGCCGAAGAGGATCGCGACCGCGCCCTGGCGGCGGATCGCGAGAGCGCCGCACGTCACACCGCGGTCACCGCGCGCGTCGACGCCGCGCGTGCTCGGGCGCGAGGTTCGGTCGACGAACTTCATGCGCGTCAACGCGAGAGCCAGTCCCGGCTCGAGCTCGCCGAGCGCGCAACCGAGGCGCTCGATCGCGCCCGTTGTCTGCGAGGCGAACTCGAGGCACGCGAGAACGAACTGCGGCGAGAGCTGGACGAGGCTGCCGCTCGCCTGACAGAACTCGACACGGCCCGCACCGTACTGGGCGGGCGGATCACGGAGGCCGAGGAAGCCGTCGCTACTGCGCGCGGTCCTTTCCCCAGCGTTCACGCACGGATCGCCGACGCCGAGGCTCGGCGACGAATGGCGCAGTCGCTCGCGGAGGCTCGCCGTGCCCACGAGCTCGCGCTCGAACGGGTACGGGATGCCGATCGCGAGCTCGACGCGGGAGTCGCGGCGTCCTCGTTCCCTGATGCGCCGTCAGCACGTGCCGCGCTGCTCACACCGATGCAGCTCGAAGACCTTTCGTCGCGGCTGAGCGATCACGACGCCGCCAAGCGCATCGCGAAGGAGCGCCTGCTCGAGCTCGAACTGCAGCTCGCCGATGCCCCCGATGACCTCATCGACACTGACGCGTCGCTCCGCGAGGCAACGGCAGCCCGGGAGACGTGGCAGCGTGCCGTCGCCGAACTGGCAGCGGTCCGCGAACGCGTTGCACGTTTCGGCGACGTGCGCGCGGCAATCGAGAGGCTCAACCAGGACGGCGAGCAGCGGCGCGAGCGGCACCGGATGCTCGTCCGTCTGGCCGACACACTCGCCGGGCGCGCCCCGAACACCATGCGCATGACGCTCGAGACGTTCGTGCTCGCCGCCGAACTCGAAGAGATCGTCGCAGCCGCGAACCTGCGCCTCGCCGATATGTCCGACGGGCGCTATCGCCTGGAGCACACCGACGCACTTGCGCGGCGAGGTGCAGCTTCGGGCCTCGGGCTACACGTCCACGACGCGTACACGGGACGATCGCGTCCGCCCCAGTCACTCTCCGGTGGCGAGACCTTCCTTGCCTCACTCGCTCTTGCCCTGGGCCTGGCAGAGGTCGTCACGAGCCGCGCGGGCGGCATCCGGCTTGACACGCTGTTCATCGATGAGGGGTTCGGATCGCTGGATGCCGAGACCCTCGAGCTCGCGCTGCGGACCCTCGACGACCTGCGCTCGGGTGGCCGCACGATCGGCGTCATCAGCCACGTCGAGGCGATGAAAGAGCAGCTGCCGATCGGCATCCTTGTCGAAGCGTCGCCGCACGGCTCAAGGGTGATCACGGAGGCCGCGCCCAGCCTGCTCTGATCGAGATCCTGCTGACCCGAGCGGGCCCTCGCCCCACCCCCCGGGCATACGCTGGCAGAGTGAGTGCGGATTCGACAGCTTCGTCCCAGCCGCGCACCACCGACATCCCCCTCACCAATGCCGCCCGGTGGCGAGCGTTCGCTGTCGCTGCCGGCGTCGCCGCCATCACGATCCTCGACTTATCGAAGGTCAACGTTGCACTGCCTTCGATCGAACAGGCTCTGGGCGCCGGTTCCACCGAGCTTCAGCTGATCGTCTCGGGCTACGTCCTGACCTTCGGTCTGTTCCTGGTTCCCATGGGGCGCCTCGGCGACCAGCGATCGCGTCGTGCACTGTTCCTCGTGGGCCTGATCCTGTTCACGCTCTCGAGCTTCGCGTGCGCGCTGGCCCCAAACATCATCGTGCTCATGGTCTTCCGGCTGTTGCAGGGAGTGGCTGCCGGCATCCAGATGCCGCAGGTGCTCGGCCTGATTCAGCAGATCTTCCAGGGAGCAGAACGCGGGCGTGCGTTCGGTTTGTTCGGAGCAACGATCGGGCTGGCAACGGCATTCGGCCCGACGCTCGGAGGGCTCATGATCGCCCTGGGCGGTCCGGATGACGGCTGGCGCTGGATCTTCTGGATGAACGTTCCGTTGGGAATCGCCGCCATCGCCGCGGCGGTCTGGGTGCTGCCCACCACTCGCGTCCATACCGGGCGCCGCATCGCGCTCGATCCGGTCGGCGTGGTCCTTTTCGGTATCACGGTGCTCGCGTTGATGTGGCCGTTCCTGTTCACCACCGGTTCGCCCGACGATGACCCGCGCCGGTGGTGGCTGCTGACCGTCTTCCTCGTGTTCGCAGCGCTGTTCGTCGCCTGGGAGCGGCGGTACGCTGCCCGCGGGCACGCGCCGCTGATCCCGTTCACACTGTTTCGGATCGCGTCGTACCGCAACGGCACCCTGTTGGCTACCTCGTATTTCGCCGCACTGCCGGCGCTGTTCCTGCTGACCACCCTGTACCTGCAGACGGGGCTCGAGCTCGAGCCGGTTTTCGCCGGTATGGTCACCATCGGCTTCGCGCTTCCCAGCGCGCTGGCCTCGTGGGTCGGCGGCAACCTCGTGACCCGCATTGGCCGCCCGCTGGTCGTCGGTGGACTCATCATGGTCCTGGTGTCGGCGGTCGGTCTCGTGATCGTCGCCGTCTTCGCGAGCCCGGAGCTGACCCCGTGGTTGATGGGAACCGTCATGATCCTCGGAGGCCTGGGTGGTGGGCTGGTGATCTCGCCGAACCAGACCCTCGCCCATGCGGACGTGCCGGTGTCAGAAGGCGGTCTTGCGGGGTCGGTCGGCC
>CEPH01082790.1_pt1 | contig 11416 bp, 8 predicted proteins | sample 530571 | NCBI WGS metagenome assembly CEPH01 (sample SAMEA2620413, study PRJEB7988) | marine metagenome | biome: marine biome (ENVO:00000447); feature: surface water layer (ENVO:00002042); material: "saline water (ENVO:00002010), including plankton (ENVO:xxxxxxxx)" | depth 5 m | reverse complement strand
CCGGGGTCGCCTGATATCTCGCGAACTCCGCCTGCCATGCCTGTTCGCTGAGTGGCGGCAGCACGCCTGTAACCGGGTCCCACTGGGTGATCGAAAGGCCGGATTCGGTCAGCCGGGTGATGCCACCGACCGCTACGATCGTGACCACCAGAGCGGCAACCACGATCAGCCACCACGCCAGCCAGCCGGGACGGGCGGTATCGATCATGCGCGGGGTGTCGGGGCGGCGGGATAACAGGCTTGCCATGGCGCCTGAATGCGTGCCCGCGCGCCCAGTTGCAAGCACGCAAACCTGCGTCAGGGCTGAATTTTCGCCCCGGTTATCTTGCAAAATAAAACAACGTCACATACTTGGCAGGCAATGGACATCCGCAGTCTCTCGAATCGTGTCCGTCTCGATGCGATGGGTATCGCCCTGTCCGCGCTGTGCGCGGTGCACTGCGTGCTGACCATCGTGGTGATTTCCTCGCTGGGCCTTGCGGGTGGCTGGCTGCTCGCGCCCGAACTTCACTGGTGGGGCCTTGCCGCCGCGACCATCATCGCCGGAGTCGCGATCGGTATCGGCGCGGTGCGGCACAAGCGGCGGATGCCCTTCGTGATCGCGATGACCGGGCTCACCTTCATGGGCGGTGCGCTCGCCGCGCCGCACGGGGTCGAGGAAGCCGTGCTGACGATCATCGGCGTGGCGCTGGTTTCGCTGGGCCATGTGCTCAACCTGCGCAGTTCGCATTCGCGCCATCGCGGCCCTGGCGAAGGGACTGGCTTGCGCGAACGGCGCTGAGGCCCCAAGTCGCCCGGCCATGAGCGACACCAGATCCATCCAGCTGAACGGCGAGAGCCGCACCACCACCGCCCCGACCATTGCCGCGCTTGTGCGCGAACTCGGCCTCGCGCCGGAAAAGGTCGCGGTCGAGCATAATGGCGAGATCGCACCGCGATCGCAGCTGGCCGAGATTGCGCTGACCGACGGCGATTCGCTGGAGATCGTGCACTTCGTGGGCGGCGGCGACCATGCGGCCCACGACGATGACACGTGGAGTGTCGCCGGGCGCACCTTCCGCTCGCGCCTGATCGTGGGCACCGGCAAGTACAAGGACTTCGCGCAGAACGCCGCTGCGCTGGAGGCGAGCGGTGCGGAGATCGTTACCGTCGCGGTGCGGCGCGTGAACGTGTCCGACCCGAATCAGCCGATGCTCACCGATTTCATCGACCCGAAGAAGGTCACATACCTGCCCAACACCGCAGGCTGCTTCACTGCCGACGAGGCGGTGCGCACGCTGCGTCTCGCGCGCGAGGCGGGCGGCTGGGATCTGGTCAAGCTGGAGGTGCTGGGCGAGGCGAAGACGCTGTACCCCGACATGCGCGAGACCCTGCGCGCGACCGAGACGCTGGCCAACGAAGGCTTCCACCCGATGGTCTATTGCGCGGACGATCCGATTGCCGCCAAGCAGCTGGAGGAAGCGGGCGCGGTCGCGATCATGCCGCTGGGCGCGCCGATCGGTTCGGGCCTCGGCATCCAGAACCGTGTGACCATCCGCCTGATCGTCGAAGGGGCGAGCGTGCCGGTGCTGGTCGACGCCGGTGTCGGCACCGCGTCGGATGCGGCGGTGGGCATGGAGCTGGGCTGCGACGGGATCCTGATGAACACCGCGATCGCCGAGGCAAAAGACCCGATTCGCATGGCGCGCGCGATGAAACTCGCGGTGCAGGCCGGGCGCGACGCCTACCTCTCCGGACGCATGGCGACGCGCAAATATGCGGACCCCTCAAGCCCGCTCGCAGGGCTTATCTGACGCCGCTGAGGAAAGACCGGATATCAAGCTTAGCGGTTTGTTTACCAAGATCGCGGAAACATGCCTCTCATCGGACAAACGGGCCGCCTCGACTCGGCGGCCACGGAGGGGCACGATGGCGACGAAGAACAACACCACCAGCCTGAGCATCGCCGAGATGCGCGAATTCGCCGGGTTCAGCCCGTGCGAACAGCGCTTCATCCGGCGCAATCTCGATATCGGGCTGGGCCGGTGCGATGCCTTCAAGCTGTGGGCCCGCAACGCGGGCGAGAATGTCGACATCCGCCGCCAGTACGTCGCCTATCAGGATCTGAAGGTGCTGCGCCACACGATGCCCGGCGCGGATGCGGGCGAATCGGTCTCCCCCTTCATGGGGCAGCTCTCCCGGCTTGCCGCGTTCGATCTGGCGCAGGAACGCCTCGACGGCTTCTCGCCCTTCCGCTTCCTCTACGAACGCCTGCTGGGGCCTGAGGTGCGCCCGTGGCTGCCGAGCGCGTTTTGCGCCGGCGCCGCCATGCCGCACCTGCGCCCCGCACGCCGCAAGCTGCTGCTGCAAAGCCTCAGCGAAGCTGCCGCGACCGCGCCTGCATGGTCCTCGCGCCCGCCGACCTTCTTCCCCGAATATGTCGATCTGGCAGACGAGGCCGCCTGAGCCGGACCACTCTTTGCGAGCGGCCCGGCACTGACGGCCCGATCGGCCAATCGGGTCAGAACGCGACCTGCGCGCCTGCCAGAATCACATTCGTATCCGCATCCTGGTTCGACCAGGTGCTGCCATCGGGGAAATTGCCCCCCGACAGGAAGTTGAGCGGGACGTAACCGTTCACGCGGATGAACTCGCCGAACAGGTTCACGTTCGGTGCGGGGAACCACGAACCGCCGAGCACGATCTGGTTCTGCCGCCGCCAGGGGGAGCCTTCCTCACCCGAAATGAACTTCGAGAATTCCGCCGACAGCGCGAATTCGCGACGTTGCATGGTCAGGCTCTCGGCCCCGAAGCCGAAGCGGCCGCCAACGGTGAAAGCCTCGGGCTTCACTGCGTCGTACACGCTCAGCGGGTTGGTCGGATCGGGGACGGCGGTGCCCGCCCATTCCTTCGTCGTCTTCGCATATTCGCCCATCAGCGTCAGCGGACCATAGGTGAGCTTGCCATAGGCGGCGATGCCGGGGTTGTTGTCCTGACACGGGTTGAAGTGCGTGACCGGATAGTCCTGGCAATAGGCGGTCCCGCGCTGGTAGCTGGCACCGGCCATCAGCGCATTGCCTTCCCCGCCGAGGTCGATCGTGTAGCGCGCATCGACCGCGAAGTTGTTCGCGCGCGAAGGCACGCTGGTGCCCAGCACCGGCACGTTTGCCGATCGGAACTGCGCGCCACCCTGGATGATCATCCCGCGCACATGCAGCCCGCCCGAGACGAAGCCGACCTGCCCGCCATAGGCCAGCCCTGCGAAAGCGTGCCAGTTGGTCGAATTGGTGAACGGGTTGACCGTGTCGTTGAGCCCGAAGGGCGTGTCCATCTTGCCGACCAGCGCATAGACCGGCAGCTGGTCCAGATTGCCGAACATCACCCAGCCGCGGCGCAGCTGGATCTGGTTGCGCGTCAGCGCGGTGATCGTCCCCTGACCGAAGCTCTGCTCCGGATCGTAGAGCAGCTCCGCATACCCGGTGACGTTGGGCAGCAGCCGCGCGGTCAGCGCGAGGTTGGCCGAATGCAGCACCACTTCGGAGACATTGTCGCCCAGCTGGTTGGCGCTGGTCGGGTGGCGCATGAGGTAGCCGAACTTGGAGTCGACCGTCGCCCACTGGTAATTGGCGATCGCGGTGATCCCGCCCGACAGCGTCACCCGGTCGGTCAGCTCGCCCGATTGCAGCGCGGCCAGCTGGACCAGCGGCTTGGTGTTCACGTTCTCCGCATGGTCGAGCATCTGGTACGCATAGGCCGCGTTGGTGCCGACGAAGTTCTCCGACCCTGCCACCTGCATCTCGCGCGGGTCGTCGGCCTCGGTGACCACGTCGATCGGGCCGGCAGAGCCTGCCGTCGTCGCGACGCGCGCCGTGCCGGGTATCTCGGCTTGCGCAGCCGCCGCGGGGACTTGCCCGGCGGACGCCGCGACGACGACATCGCCTTGCGCGGTTTTCACGCTGCGCATGTCTTCAAGCTGCGCGCGCAGCTGCTCGTTTTCGCTCTGCAGCGCATCGAGCCGGTCTTCGAGCGCTTCGAGACGCTCGAGCACGGCAGAGTCCTGCGCGAGCGCCGGTGTGGCCAGCGAGAAGAGCGAAATACCCCCCAGAAGGATTGCGCATCGGCGCGCACGCCCGCGTGTTGCGGTTGGGCAACTATTGGTGTTCATCACGTATCCTTATGTCCAAGCGGCGGCACCATTCAGATTGCGAATAACGACCCAAATTACGCTGCAACCCCCAAAAGCCGCCGGTTGCGCGCGTTATAGCGCGTCTGCGAATGTGCCAAGTCTCAGATGGCAGCGTGTTCGAAAAATGTTGCAACGGCGCAACACGAACCCTCCGGCGCGACGCCAGCCGAGCGCTCTTTGGAATGCGGGTGCATGAAAACGCGCAGGAAAAGGGAGTGCGGCCCAAGGCTCCCCCACCTTGGGTCAGATCACCGGCGTATCACCGACCTTGGGCGCCCCGTGTCGGGCAGTGCCCTCAACCCGGGCCTGTTACCGCCGTGACCGTCCGAATCCCCGTCTCGTCGGTGATCCGCATGGCCGCGCCACTCAGCTGCGATAGAGGGCGTTCAGTCGATCGCCGTAGCGTTCCCTGATCTTGTGCCGCCGGATTTTCATGCTCGGCGTCATTTCCTCGTTCTCGATCGAGAAAGGCTCGTCGGCGAAGGCGAACCCGCGCACCTTTTCGACCACCGAGAGTTCGGCATTGACCCGGTCGATCGCCTTGCGGATTTCTGCGCGAAACTCGGGCAGCTCGAGCACCTTCTTGCAGTCGAGCGACTTGTTCTGCGACTTGCACCAGTCGAGCGCCCACTCGGTATCGGGCACGATCAGCCCGACCACATAGGGCCGCCGGTCGCCGACCACCATCGCCTGCCCGATCTCGGGCTGCAGGGTCAGCATACCCTCAAGCTTCTGCGGTGCGACATTGTCGCCCTTGTCGTTGACGATCATGTCCTTCTTGCGGTCGGTGATGACGATCCGGCCTTTGTCGTCGAGGTGGCCGATATCGCCGGTGTGCAGCCAGCCGTCCTTCAGCGCGCGATCGGTTTCGCCCTGGTTCTGCCAGTAGCCGTGCATAACCAGCTCGCCCCGGCACAGGATCTCGCCATCCTCGGCAATCCTGACCTCGACGCCCTTCATCGGCGGGCCGACCGTGTCCATCGACACCCCGGCAGAAGGCCTGTTGCAGCTGATGACCGGCCCTGCCTCGGTCTGGCCATAGCCTTGCATCATCGGCAGGCCGAGCGCCTGGAAGAAGATGCCGACATCGGGGTTGAGCGGCGCACCGCCCGAGACCATCGCCTTGATCCGGCCACCGAATTTCTGGCGGATCTTGGGCCTCAACAGCTTGCCGACCAGCGCATCCATCGGCTTGTCGCGCAGGCGCTTCTTGCCCTTGGCGGCGGCGCGCTCCTCGATCTCCAGCGCGCGGTCCAGTAGGTAGCTTGCCGCACCGCCCTGCTTGGCGATCTGTTTCATGATCCGCGTGCGGAGCACCTCGAACAGGCGCGGCACCACGACCATCACGGTCGGGCTGGTTTCCTCGATATTGCTGGCGAGCTTCTCCAGCCCTTCGGCATAGAAGATCTGCGCGCCGACGCCGATCGGCAGGAATTGCCCGCCGGTATGTTCGTAGGCGTGGCTCAGCGGCAGGAAGGAGAGGAAGCGCTCCTCGTCCGACAGGTCGAAATCGTCGATCAGGATATCTGCAGCGCCCGCGATATTGCACAGGATCGCGCCATGGTGCTGCAACACGCCGCGCGGTGCGCCGCCGGTGCCGCTGGTGTAGATGATGCAGGCGGTGTCCTTGCGCCCGATCTTGGCGATCCGCGCATCGACTGCGGCGCGCGCTGCCTTCGCATCGCCCTGCGTCATCCGCTCCCACCCATGGCAAGCCAGGTTGCCGCCCTGGTATCCGCGCACGCTTTCGATCGGGATGATGTGTTCGGCAATGCCGGTCGCGAAGATCGCCGGGATCAGCGGGCCCGACAGCTTCTCGTTGGAGACGATCACCGCCCGCGCACCCGAATTGTCGAGGATGTGGACGTGGTCGCGCTCGGTATTGGTGGTGTAGGCGGGCACCGTGATGCAGCCCGCCGCCATGATCGCGAGGTCGGAAATGCACCATTCGGGGCGGTTCTCGCTGACCAGCATGACCCGGTCGCCGTCCCTGAGGCCGAGGCCGCGCAGGTTTTCCGCCAGCAGGCAGACCTGATCGGCGGCCTCGCGCCAGCTGATGGTCTGCCACTCGCCCGCGACCTTGCGGCCGAGGAAGGGCTTGTCGCCGCCCGCGTCGGCGCGTTCCAGGAACAATGAGACGAGGTTGCTCGCCCGTTCGATCTCTTCAAGCTGCGTCAAAGCCGCACCGTCTCCCAGGTTTCGTTATTTTTATAACTATGTGCGGCGATCTAGGCTCCCGGCCGGATTACGGCAAGCGCGGGGGCCGATGCCCTCAGGGCAGTTCCAGCTGCCCTTCGAGCCGCGGATCGCGCGCCGAGACCCAGCGATCGCCCTCTCGCACCACGATCCCTGCCTTCACCGGCGCCGGGCGAATGGTCAGCATGGTGTGGCCGAGCGAGCGGAAGGCGTCCTGGCTGTCCGCCAGCCAGGTCCCCTCTTCCAGCAGGACGGAATCGCCGAAGGCCATGACGAACGGAAGGCCCAGCGCCTCTTCCGGGGCGAGCCCGAAATCGATCACACCGATGATGCTGCGCGCGGTCTGCACGGGGATCGTGCTGCCGCCTGCCGCGCCGACCGCCATGAAGGGTCGCCCTTCCGGATCGTACACCACAACCGGCGCCATCGAGCTGCGCGGACGCTTGCCGCCCTCCACCCGGTTGGCGACAGGCCTGCCATCGACCGTGGGCGAGCGGCTGAAATCGGTCAGTTCGTTGTTGAGATAGAACCCGTCGACCATCAGTCCCGACCCGAAGGCGCTTTCGATGGTCGAGGTATAGCTGATCATCGTGCCTGCATCGTCGACCACCGCGATATGCGAGGTGCCGCGCTCCTCGGGCTCGTCGCCATCGGCCAGCGCGAGGTCCGCGCCTTCGGGCGTGCCGGGCTTCACGTCGGCCAGAGTGCTGCCGGGCAGGATCAGCGCGCCGCGCCGGGCGAGGTAATCGGGCGCGATCAGTCCGGCGGCGGGGACGGGCACGAAGTCGCTGTCCGCAAGGTAGAGCTCGCGGTCGGCATAGGCGAGCCGCTGGGATTCGAGGAACAGGTGCCAGGTCACCGGATTGCGCGGGCCGAGCGTGGCAAGATCGAACCGCTCCAGCTGGCCGAGGATCTGCATCACCGCGACGCCGCCCGAGGTCGGCGGCCCCATCGCGCAGATGCGATAGGTGCGGTAGCGGGTGCACAGCGGCGCGCGCTCCTTCGCGACATAGCCTTCGATATCGCGGGCGGTCATCGCCCCGCTGCGCGGTGTGTCGTCGGCGACAGTCTTCGCGATCCGCTCTGCAAGATCGCCGTCGTAGAACGCATCGGGCCCGGCCTGCGCAATTTTCTCGAGCGTGCGGGCCAGCGCCGGGTTGGTCAGCGTGGAGCCGATCGCGACCGGCGTGCCTGCGGCGTCGTAATACAGCGCCTTGCCCTGATCGCTGCGCGCGCCGGTATCGGCGCTGTCGGACAGCGACTTGTTGAGCCGCGGGTTGACCCGGAAGCCGTCGCGCGCCAGCGCGATCGCGGGCTCGAACAGCTGGGCCCAGGGCAGCTTGCCGTGCTCGGCATGGGCCTTTGCGGCGAGCGCGAGGTTGCCCGGGACGCCGACGCTCAGCCCGCTACGCACCGACTCGCGGAACGGCGGCACCTTGCCATCCTTGTCGAGGAACCAGTCTGGCGTTGCCCCTGCGGGGGCGGTTTCGCGCCCGTCATAGGTCGTGACCGTGCCATCGGCATCGCCGAGTACCATGAAGCCGCCGCCGCCGATGCCGGAGCTTTGCGGCTCGACCACGGTCAAAGCGAGCATCACCGCGATCGCTGCGTCGGTCGCGGTGCCGCCCCGGCGCAGCATCTCGTAACCTGCCTCCTGCGCGCGCGGGTCTGCGGCGCTGACGGCGCCTTGGGTCGCCTGCGGAGCAGCGGTCTCGACCGGCGCGGCGGGTACGGTCGCGCACCCGGCGAGCGAGAGGGCGGCGGCGATCCCGAACAGCGGGGCTTTGAAAGTTCTGGCGAGCATGGCGATCCTCAGGCTTGCGATCCGATGGCGTCCTCAATCGACGCAAAGCCTTCCGCCCGCAACCTCTGCGACAGGCCCTTGGCGATCCGGCGGCCGAGCATGGGCCCGTGATAGACCATCGCGGAATAGAGCTGCACCAGGCTCGCGCCCGCGACGATCCGCTCCCACGCGGCAGCGGCGCTGTCGATCCCGCCGGCAGCGATCAGCGGGATCTGGCCGCCGGTGGCCTTGCGGAAATCCTTCAGCCGCTGGAGCGAGAGCGGGGCGAGCGGCGTGCCCGAAAGGCCACCGGTCTCGTCGGCATAGGACGATTTCAGATCGGGCCGCGCGAGCGTGGTGTTGGAGATGATCAGCGCGGCAAGCGGGCTGTCCAGCGCAACCTTCGCGATCGCGTCGATCTCGCTTGGCTCCAGATCGGGCGCAAGTTTCAGGAAGACCGGCGTTGCCCGCTCTCCGCGTGCCTCGAACACGCCGTCGAGCAGGTGCTTGAGCGCGTCGCCCGTCTGCAGGTCGCGCAGGCCCGGCGTGTTGGGGCTGGAAATGTTGATCGTGAGATAGCTGGCGAGCGGGGCCATCAGCTCGGTCATCAGCGCATAATCGGCGATCCGATCGTCGCTGTCCTTGTTCGCGCCGATGTTGATCCCGACGATCCCGGGCCTGCCCGCACGCTTGCGGAGACGCCTGTGCGCGGTCTCGGCCCCGCCATTGTTGAAGCCCATGCGGTTGATAACCGCGCGATCCTCCGCCAGCCGGAACAGGCGTGGGCGCGGATTGCCCGCCTGCGGCAGCGGGGTGATCGTGCCGACCTCGACGAAGCCGAAGCCCAGCCCCAGCAGCGCGTCGGGCACTTCGGCATCCTTGTCGTAGCCCGGCGCTACGCCGACCGGGCTGGGGAAGGTGACCCCGCCGATGGTCACGCCGAGCGCCGGGTCGTGGCGCGGCGGGCGGCCTGTCGGCAGGCGCTTGAGCCCGGCAAGCGACAGGCGGTGCGCGCGTTCGGGGTCGAGCGTGAAGAGCAGCGGGCGAGCAAGCGGGAACAGCATCGCGCCATGCCCTATGCCGGCCGCCGCGAGGTGTCGACTGTCGTTTGCACCGCCCTATCATTGGCGCGCTGGCTCGGGCAGGGTGCCCAAAACATGCAATTCTTGGGGAGACGCCGCATGACCAACACCCGCATTCCGGGCCAGACCGCCATCGTCCTGCTCGCGAGCCTGGGCCTCGCCGCCTGCACCACCACGCAGACCGAGACCAGCACCGCGCCGGTCGCGAGCGCGGAGGCACCCGCCGCGCAGGTTCCGGCGGATATCGACACCTTGTTCGATCGGTACGACGCGGCTCAGCTGGGAATGTCGCCGCTGACCAAGGCCTATCGCGGGATTCGCGACGAGGATTACGGCACCTGGGGCGATTTCTCCGATCAGGCGGAAGTGCGCGAACAGGCGCTGTTGCAGGACACTGCGGCGGCCATGCGGGAGGGGTATGATGTCGCCACGCTCTCGCCGCAGGATGCGCTGTCCTACCGCGTGTTCGACGCGATGGCGAAGCGCTCCGCCTCGCTCTTCCCGTACCGCGACTATGGCTACATCTTCGACCAGATGAGCGGCGCGCAGAGCCAGTTGCCCGCCTTCCTGATCAACATCCACGCGGTGCAGAACGCCGATCAGGCGGCCGACTATGTCTCGCGGATCGATGGGCTGGGCGATGTGATCGACACGCTGACCGCCCAGTCGCGCGAGCGGGCCGATGCGGGCGTGATGCCGCCCGACTGGGTCTATCCCTATGTCATCTCGGATGTTCGCAACCTGCTCGACGCGGATGAAAACAGCGCGGTGCTGGAGGATTTCCGGGGGAAGGTCGAAGCGCTCGACCTGTCTGCCGCAGATACCGCCGCGCTCGAAGCGGCGGCGACCGAGGCGTGGAACGCCAGCGCGGTGCCCGCCTACCAGCGCCTGCTCGCCGAAATGGAGCGGCAGCAGGCGATCGCGCCGACCGATGACGGGATCTGGCGCCTTCCCGAGGGTGAGGCGTATTACGCCGCGCTGCTCAAGAATTACACCACGACCGATCTCACCGCCGACCAGATCCACCGGATCGGGCTGGAGAATGTCGCGCGCATCCACGATGAGATGCGCCAGATCATGGACCAGGTCGGCTTCGCAGGCACGCTGCAGGAATTCTTCGAATTCACCCGCACCGACGACCGCTTCTATTACGACACACGCGAGGCCTATCTGGCCGATGCGCAGGCGCGGCTGGATGCGATGGAAGCGAAGCTGCCCGAGTTCTTCGCAACGCTTCCCAAGGCCCCGCTGCAGGTCAAGCCGGTCGAGGCGTTCCGCGAAAAGAGCGCAGGGAAAGCCTTCTACCAGAGCCCCGCACCCGACGGCTCGCGCCCCGGCACCTATTACGTGAACCTCTATAACCTGAAGGACATGAGCAAGAACGAGCTCGAAGCGCTCGCCTATCATGAAGGCCTGCCCGGCCATCACCTCCAGCGCACGATCCAGACCGAGCTGGGCGATGTGCCGCCCTTCCGTCGCTTCGGCGGGGTGACCGCCTATACCGAAGGCTGGGGCCTCTATTCGGAGGAGCTGGGCAAGGACATGGGCTTCTACACCGATCCCTATGCCGATTTCGGGCGCTTGCAGATGGAGCTGTGGCGCGCGTGCCGGCTGGTGGTCGACACCGGCATCCATTCCAAGCGCTGGAGCCGCGAGCAGGCGATCCAGTACCTCACCGACAACACGCCCAATCCGGACGGCGACATCCGCAAGGCGATCGAGCGCTATGTCGTCTATCCCGGGCAGGCGACCGCCTACATGATCGGCAAGTTGAAGATCATGGAGCTGCGCGAGCAGGCACGCGCGGAGCTGGGCGAGGATTTCGACATCCGCGCATTCCACGATGCAGTACTGCTGAGCGGACCGGTGCCGCTCGATATCCTCGAGAAGAATGTCGAGGCGTGGGTTGCTGCGCGCAGCGCCGGTGCCGCCGTGGCTTCGGTGCAATAGGCTGAGCCTTTCCGAGCGCGACCAGCGCGAGGCAAGGGCGACAGCCCGTCCGGACCTGCTCCGGAGCGAAGCGGAGGAAATAGCAGGGAGGATGCTCGCCCGGATGGGCGAGCGAAAAGCTAAGAACGACTCGCAAGAGTCGGGTTTTGGTTGAAATCGGACTGATTTAGTCCGAATTGGCTGGCATGCGCCTTAGCAACCTTGCCGACTACGCTATCGTGATCATGGCCGCGACCGCCC
>CEPH01077728.1_pt1 | contig 11421 bp, 8 predicted proteins | sample 530571 | NCBI WGS metagenome assembly CEPH01 (sample SAMEA2620413, study PRJEB7988) | marine metagenome | biome: marine biome (ENVO:00000447); feature: surface water layer (ENVO:00002042); material: "saline water (ENVO:00002010), including plankton (ENVO:xxxxxxxx)" | depth 5 m | reverse complement strand
CGCCTTCGGGCTGGAACACCTGATGACTGATCGCGCCGACATGCCACAGCTGGCAGAAGATCCGCCCGCCGGCGTTATGCACCGCGTCGGTCACCAGCTTCCAGCTTTCGACCTGGTCGTCGGTGAAAATCCCCGGCGTCCAGGCATAGCCCTGCCCTTCGTGGCTGATCTGCGTGGCCTCGGAAACGATCACGCCCGCGCCCGCCCGCTGCGTATAATAAAGCGCGTGGAGCGGGGTCTGCTCGCAGTCTCCCGCAGTGGAGCGGCTGCGGGTAAGCGGGGCCATCCACACCCTGTTGGGCGTGGTGATATCCGCCATGTCGAGCGGGTCGAGCAGCGGTGCGTGGGTATTGGTCATGGAAAGCTCCGGCAAAGATTTGCGCCGCGCAAAACCACGCGGCCATTTGCCGATCACAACGCGGGCGCGAAGCGGAGCGTTCCGTTCATTTTGCAGTGCAGCGCCGGGCTACTCCCGGCTGTCGACGATCTTCACGCCAAGCTCGCCCAGCGCGCCGACCAGCATCAGGAACGACCCGATGATGAACAGCCACACGCCCAGCGTCTGATACGCTTCGAACGCGGGCAGGAAGAGGATGCTGCCCACGAAGAACAGCACGTTGCCCAGCAGGCCGAGCGAGGTGTGGATCCAACCGAAATCCTTGACGATCAGGCGGATCATATCTCTCATCGGTGCCTCCCGCTTGCTCCCATTGGCCGCTTGCTCCCATTGGATCGTGCCCGGGCAATGTCGGCGCACCGGGCTTGTTCCAGGCCGACCCTCCCGCTTCAGGCGGGGCCGAGAAGCTCCGCCCGGCAAGTGTCACGAGAGCTGCCTTCCTCAATTGCAAAGCGGACCGTACCGGAGCGCTCGGGCATCGCGACCACGCAACCTGGCAGGGTCAGCGCCATCGGATCGAGCGCCTGCCCCCGAACGACATAGCGCACCAGATCGCTGTCGAAATGCCCGCCGATGCGCCGCGCCATCGCTGCCTGAATCCGCGCATCGGTCAGCTCCTGCCCCGTATTCCCGTCGATCAGATCGGCAATGACCGCGTCGAGCGAGGAACCGCGCTCCCGGGCGAGCATATCCCAATGCCACGCCAACAGCGCGCCGCGCTGATAGGGCAGGCGCTGCGCTTCCTCGCTTTCGAAGATGCGCTCCGCCAGCTCGCCCGCAGGCAGCTCCCGCACGGGTGATGCAAGGTACTCGCTCGCCAGATCGGACATGCCAGCGAGGAAGTCCTGCGTGTCGATCAGCCCGGCGGCGAGTTGCAATTTCCACGCGAAGTACTCGGTCGCGCCTTCGGTGAACCACATGCGCTGCGCGTCGCTCGCCTCATCGGTCGGCCCCATCCGGCGGGTGATCCATTCATGCACGATCTCGTGCGCGATCGTGTGGCGCAGCCGCTCGGCATCGGCATTCTCGCTCGCGAGCAGCAGAAAGCTGCGATGCAGGCCGGTGCCCACGACCGCCGAACCCTGCGGCGGTGCGGGGATCGGGTTCACGGCGAAGAGGTAGGATGCGAAGGGCGCGTCGTCGAACCGCTGCGCCCCCTGGTCGAGCATTCCGGCAAGCACGCCGGACATCGCGTCCGCGTCCATCGCGAAGCTGCCGCGAATTGCGCTGCGGACCGTGGTGTCCCCGGCCTGCCTTGTATCGAAGGCGAAATCGCCGAGCGCGAGCACCGAATTCGCCAGATCGTCGAGCGCACAGCCGGTCGCGCAATCGGCGGGCGCGAAGCTGAATGCCGCGCGCTGCGGGAGCGATTGCAGGTCGAGCGTCAGCGGCACGCCGCCCTGCGACCATGTGGGAAGGACAGTCTGGCCGAGGAGGAAGGCGTGGCTCTGTGCGGTCCGGACCCGCATTCCGGGCAGCCGGTGGGTCTGCCAGTCGGGCTCCCCGTCGTAATCCTGCGCCACCGTATAGGCGATCCAGCCGCCGCCGGGAGCGACGCGGTAGGCCTCCCCCTCACCGGGCAGCCGTTCCAGCCCGCGAAACGCGGTGTCTCTGCGCAATTGCGACAGGTTTTCTTCCGGCCCCCAGTTCTCTGGAAAGGACAGCACCGATCCCGCCGCGGAAGCCGGCAGGTCGAGCCTTACCGTAACCGCCTCGAACCGGCCCGGCTGCGCGATGCCGAGCGAGAGCACGCCTAACTCCGCAGCGGCGCGGTCACTGGCATCGGGCTGAGGAGCAAGGGGAGCGCATGCAGCAAGCGCCAGAATGCCAAGAGCTGCCACCATCGCGCGAACCATCATCGTACCCCCCGATACGCCCGGCTATTCCCATTCGATCGTGCCGGGCGGCTTGCTCGTATAGTCGTAGACCACCCGGTTGATCCCGCGCACCTCGTTTACGATGCGCGTCGCCACGCGTCCGATGAACGCCCCGTCGAAGGGGTAGACGTCGGCGGTCATCCCGTCGGTGCTGGTCACCGCGCGCAGGGCGCACACGCTGTCGTAGGTGCGCCCGTCGCCCATCACGCCGACCGTCTTGACCGGGAGCAGCACCGCGAAGGCCTGCCAGATCGCATCGTAGAGGCCCGCATTGCGGATTTCCTCGAGATAGATCGCGTCGGCCTTGCGCAGGATGTCGCAGCGTTCCTTGGTCACTTCGCCCGGGATGCGGATCGCAAGGCCGGGTCCGGGGAACGGGTGGCGGCCCACGAACATGTCGGGCAGGCCCAGCTCACGGCCCAGATCGCGGACCTCATCCTTGAACAGCTCGCGCAGCGGCTCGACCAGCTTCATGTTCATGCGTTCGGGCAGGCCGCCGACATTGTGGTGGCTCTTGATCGTGACCGAAGGCCCGCCGGTGAAGGAGACCGACTCGATCACGTCGGGATAGAGCGTGCCCTGCGCGAGGAAGTCTGCGCCGCCGATCTTGTTCGCCTCTTCCTCGAACACATTGATGAACTCGCCGCCGATGAACTTGCGCTTCTTCTCCGGGTCGGTCTGGCCAGCGAGACCAGCCATGAAGCGCTCCTCGGCATCCACCACAACCAGCGGGATGTTGTAGTGGTCGCGGAACATGGTCTCGACCTGTTCGCGCTCGCCCAGCCGCAGCAGGCCGTGGTCGACGAAGACGCAGGTCAGCTGCTCGCCGATCGCCTCGTGGATAAGGATCGCGGCGACCGAGGAATCGACTCCGCCGCTTAGCCCGCAGATGACCTTCGCATCGCCCACCTGCTCGCGGATTTCGGCGATCTTGGTCGCGCGGTATTCGGCCATCGTCCAGTCGCCCGACAGACCGCAGACATGGCGCGCGAAATTAGCGAGCAGCTTTGCGCCATCCGGCGTGTGGAACACCTCGGGGTGGAACTGCGTGCCGTAATAGCGCCGCTCGTCATCGGCGATCAGCGCAAAGGGCGCGCCGTCGCTGGTGGCGACGATGCGGAACCCTTCGGCAAATTGCGTCACCTTGTCGCCGTGGCTCATCCACACCTGATGCCGCTCGCCGACGTTCCACAGGCCTTCGAACAGCACGCAAGGCTCGGTCACGGTCAGGAAGGCGCGGCCGAACTCGCCGCCCTCGCCTGTCTCATGCCCCGGCTTCACCTCGCCGCCCAGCTGTGTGGTCATCACCTGCTGACCGTAACAGATGCCGAGGATCGGGAGCCCCGAGTCGAAGAGCACCTGCGGCGCGCGCGGGGAGCCTTCGTCGCACACGCTGGCGGGCGATCCGGACAGGATGATGCCCTTCGGCTTCATCCGGTGGAAAGCCTCTTCGGCCTGCGTAAACGGCGCTATTTCGGAATAGACGCCCGCCTCGCGCACGCGGCGGGCGATCAGCTGGGTCACCTGGCTGCCGAAATCGACGATAAGGATGGAATCGGGGAGATGGTCTGGCTGCATGGCCGCGCGGTAAGTGCTGCCCCGCCGCCTGTCCAGCGGGTGCCGTAGCGGTGCAGGTCAGGCTTTATACCGCGAGTTGCATCGGATCGAACCTGACGCCCTCCTCCCAAATTTCCGAAAGCCTGGCGCAAAAGCAATATTGATGCCCATACCGGGCCCGAAAATGACCTGAAGCCAGCCCATAGAGTTGGTTGCAAAAAACTGCACTGCCCTGCGTGTTTTCTCACTTTCATAAAGCAGGGCGTAAGATTATTTCCCTTCTCGAGCCGGCGGTGGATCGACCTCTCCCCCCCTAAGATCCCCGTCGGCCAAATTCTCCTCCAGGCCGATGCGCCCCAAGCTGGCCTGCGTTGCCGGAGGGCGGTCCCTCTCTCTCCAAGGGGACCTCAAGGCCCGCGTGCTCCTCAGGGCGCGCGGGCCTTTTCGCGTGTGCGCTCGACATTGCGAAACGCGAGAGGCAGGGTTTCGCGCGGGAATGGAACCGGGGAGAATCGCAATGTCCAAGCCGCTTCTTGCAGGCGTGCCCGCCCTGCTGTTCGCCAGCGCGGCGCTGGCGCAGCTGGCCGGCGATACGCGCCCGGTGATGGTGATTCTCGCGCATCCGGACGACGAGCTGCCGATGGCCCCCGCGCTCTCCGCCCTCGCCCGCGCCGAAGCCGACGTACGGCTGGTCTATGCGACCAGCGGCGATGCCGGGCCGGGCGTCTCTCAGCTGGAACCGGGCGCAGAGCTGGCCGCCGCGCGCGAGGACGAAGCGCGCTGCTCCGCCAAGGCGCTGGGCCTCGGCGCGCCGATGATGCTCGGCTATGGCGACGGAAAGCTGGCGGACGAGGCGCGCGGCACTCCCGATGGCGATGGCCTGATCGCCCGGCTCGTTAGCGAAATCGCGGCGGCCGATCCGGAGACGATCATCACCTGGGGTCCGGACGGCGGATATGGCCATGCCGACCACCGGCTGGTCAGCGCTTTCACCAGCCAGCTGGTCGAGGCCATGCCCGCGAGCGAGCGCCCCGCGCTGCTCTATTTCGGCATCCGGGCGGATCGGCAGGCACCGGTCGCGGAGCTGGCCAACTGGGCCAAGACCGACCCCGCACTGCTCAGCGTGCGAATCGGCTATGACAAGACCGATCTGGCCGCTGCCGCCGCCGCAACCCAGTGCCACGCGACCCAGTTCGACGCCGCGAGTCGCGCCATGCTCGCCCCGGTATTCGATCAGGCGATCTGGCAGGGCGCTGTCGATTTCCGCCCCGCCTTCGCTTCGGGAGGCGGCTCCGCGGACTGAGCGCGTGTCAGCAGGTCAGCACTCCACCACGTTGACCGCGAGCCCGCCCTGGCTGGTTTCCTTGTACTTGTTGCTCATGTCGAGCCCGGTCTGGCGCATCGTCTCGATCACCTGATCCAGCGTGACGAGGCTTTCCGCGCCCGTCCGGTGCAGCGCGAGGCGCGCGGCGTTGACCGCCTTGACCGCGCCGATCGCGTTGCGTTCGATGCACGGCACCTGGACCAGCCCGCCGACCGGATCGCAGGTGAGGCCGAGGTTGTGTTCCATCCCGATTTCCGCCGCACTGGCGACCTGATGCGGGGTCGCGCCCCATAGCGCAGCGAGGCCACCGGCGGCCATCGAGCACGCCACGCCGACCTCGCCCTGACAGCCCATCTCCGCGCCCGAAATGCTCGCCCGCTGCTTGTACAGCAGGCCCACCGCACCTGCGGTCAGCAGGAACAGCCGCCGCTTCTCCGCGCAGTCGGCATCGTCTGCGGTCTTGCAATAGAAGCGGATCACGGCGGGGATGATTCCCGCCGCGCCATTGGTCGGCGCGGTGACGACGCGCGCCCCGGCGGCATTCTCCTCGTTCACCGCCATCGCGTAGCAGTTGAGCCAGTCGAACAGCTGCTCGCGCTCGTTCGACAGCGGATTGCCGGAAAGCTTGTCCCACAGGTCGGGCGCGCGGCGCTGGACCTTGAGCCCGCCTGGCAGCACACCGCGCTGGGTGAGCCCGCGATCGATGCACCCGTCCATCGCCTGCGCAATCCGGTCGAGCCCGGCGACAGTTTGCTCGCGCGGGCGCATCGCGTCCTCGTTGGCGAGGATCAGATCCGCGACTGAGAGATCATGCTCAGCGCACAGCGCGAGCAGCTCCTGCGCCGAGCCGAACGGATGCGGCACCTTCGCGCCCGCCTTCACCTGATCGTCCTTCGGCGGCTTCTTGAGCTGCGCCTGCGAGGCGACGAAACCGCCGCCGGTGGAGAAATAGGTGCCCTCACGCAGCAGCTTTCCACCCGCGTCGTAAGCGCGCAGGACCATGCCGTTGGGATGCAGATCGGGGATGACGTGCCCGGCCAGATCAATATCGGCCTGCGGATCGAACGCGATTTCGCGCTGATCGCCCAGCCGCAGCCGCTTGCCCTCGCGAATGCTCGCCAGCGTGCGTGCCGCCTCGTCCGGGTCGGTCCGTTCAGGCCGGAAGCCCGCGAGGCCGAGAATGCTTGCATCCACCGTGCCGTGGCCCACGCCGGTCAGCGCGAGCGATCCCTGCAGTTCGACCGCCACCCGCGCGACTTGCGGCATCTCGCCTGCCTTTTCGAGCACGCGCACGAATCGCCGGGCGATCCGCATAGGGCCGACGGTGTGCGAAGAGGACGGGCCGATCCCGATCCGGAAGATGTCGAGTACAGAAAGCATGCCCCGCCGATGGGGCAGCCCTTCCGCTACGTCAATCGCTCACCCGCCGCCGAGCGAGCCGAGCAGGAAGGCGAGCACCGCGCCGATCGCGGTAGCAATACCCGCCCAGTAATCGTCCTCGCGAAAGGCTTGCGGGAAGACTTCGATCGCCAGGCTGGCGATCACCGCCCCTGCGGCGAAGCAGCGAATTGCGCCCAGATGGGTCTCGTTCGCCCCTTCCAGCAGCAGGTTGCCCGCGATCGCTGCGGCGGAGAGCAGCACGGCGGTGCCCGCCCACAGCGCGAAGATCTTGCCCCGCGACCGACCGTTGCCGCGCATTTCCTTCGCGCCGCCCGCCGCCTCGGGCAGGTTGGACAGCAGGATCGATCCGGCCAGCGCCGCGACCTCCATCGGCCCCGCCCCGATCAGCGCGACGCCCAGCGCGAGGTTTTCAGGGATTCCGTCGAGGGTGATGGCAGCGAGCAACCCGCCGCCCGAGCCGCCGCCCCATTTTTCCTTCACCAGCCAGTCGGCCAGCGTGAACACGCCCGCGCCCGCCATCACAGCCAGCCCTGCAACCATCAGCGATCCGCGCTCTATCGAAGGCTGGATCAGCTCGCTGGTGACGGACAAAAGCAGCGCGCCCCCGGCCAGCGCGACCAGAAAGCCCTCGGTCTTCTTGTTCAGCGGCGCGTAGAGTCCCCAGGCAGCGCCCAACAGCAGCGCGCCGGAGACGACCGCGACCACGATCAGTGTCATCATCATCGCTGCACTTACGGCTCTGTCCGGACAAAGTGCCCGTCCGGCAGCGCCCACCTCGGGGAAAAGCCGTGTTTTTCCTTGCCGAAAGGTTTGGGAATCGGGCCATCAGCGCCTATATTCTCCCGATGGACGAGAACACGAAAAACGGCCGGAATACCGGCGAGTACGGTGCGGATTCGATCAAGGTGCTCAAGGGCCTCGACGCGGTCCGCAAGCGCCCCGGCATGTATATCGGCGATACCGACGATGGTTCGGGCCTGCACCACATGGTGTTCGAAGTGTCCGACAACGCCATCGACGAAGCGCTGGCGGGACACTGCGACCTCGTCCTGATCGAGCTCAACCCCGACGGCAGTGTGTCGGTGGAAGACAATGGCCGCGGCATTCCGGTGGACATGCACAAGGGCGAAGGCGTCTCTGCCGCAGAGGTCATCATGACCCAGCTGCACGCGGGCGGTAAGTTCGAGAACACCAGCGACGACAATGCCTACAAGGTCTCGGGCGGGCTTCACGGCGTGGGCGTCTCGGTCGTCAACGCGCTGTCCGAATGGCTCGAACTGGTCATCTGGCGCGACGGCAAGGAACACTGGATGCGCTTCGAGCATGGCGATGCCGTGAACAGCCTCGAAGTGCGCGGCGATGCGCCGCCCGTGGACTCCAACGGCGACGAGAACGGCCTGAAGAAGGGCACGCGCGTCACCTTCAAGGCCAGCGAAGAGACGTTCAAGAACGTCACGGAGTTCGATTTCGAGAAGCTCGAGCATCGCTATCGCGAACTCGCCTTCCTCAACTCGGGCGTGCACATCAAGCTGCGCGACCGGCGGAGCGAAGACGTGGTCGAGCACGACCTGTTCTACGAGGGCGGGATTGCCGCCTTCGTCAACTATCTCGACCGCAACAAGGAAGCGCTGATCCCCGAGCCTATTTCCGTTTCGGCGGAGAAGGACGGGATCGGCATCGACGTCGCGCTCGAATGGAACGATTCCTACTACGAGAACGTGCTCGCCTTCACCAACAACATCCCGCAGCGCGACGGGGGCACGCACCTTGCCGCCTTCCGCACCGCGCTGACCCGCACGCTCAACAACTATGCCGCGTCCTCGGGCCTGCTGAAGAAAGAGAAAGTCACGCTCTCGGGCGAAGACATGCGCGAAGGGCTGACCGCGATCGTTTCGGTCAAGCTGCCCGATCCCAAGTTCTCTTCGCAGACCAAGGACAAGCTGGTTTCATCCGAAGTCCGTTCTCCGCTGGAAAGCCTGATGGGCGACAAGATGACCGAGTGGCTGGAAGAAAACCCCAACCACGCCAAGACCATCGTCCAGAAGATCGTCGATGCCGCCGCTGCCCGCGAAGCCGCGCGCCGCGCGCGTGAGATGAGCCGCAAGGGCGCGATGAGCGTCGCGTCACTGCCCGGCAAGCTCGCCGACTGTCAGGAACGCGATCCGAGCAAGTGCGAACTCTTCCTGGTCGAGGGTGATTCGGCCGGCGGCTCGGCCAAGCAAGGCCGCGACCGCAAGACGCAGGCGATCCTGCCGCTCAAGGGCAAGATCCTCAATGTGGAACGCGCGCGGTTCGACCGGATCATTTCGTCCAAGGAAGTCGGCACGCTGATCCAGGCGATGGGCACCGGCATCCGCGACGACTTCAACCTCGAAAAGCTGCGCTACCACAAGATCGTCATCATGACCGACGCCGACGTGGACGGTGCGCATATCCGTACGCTGCTGCTGACCTTCTTCCACCGCCAGCTGCCCGAGATCGTCAAGAACGGCCATCTCTTCATCGCGCAGCCGCCGCTCTACAAGGTCGCGCGCGGCCGCAGCGAGGTCTACCTGAAGGACGAGCGCGCGCTCGACCGCTATCTGGTCGCCGAAGGGTTGCAGGACCGCGTGCTCGACAGCGCGACCGGCGTGCGTGCCGGGGCTGATCTGTCCGCGCTGGTCGACCACGCATTGCGGATGCGCAACCTGCTCGCCTACGCGCCGCGCAAGTACGACACCGCGATCGTCGAAACGCTCGCGATGGCGGGCGCGTTCGATCCGGAAAACCTCGCGGCGGGTGACGCGCTCGACCGTGCGGCAGCGCGCCTCCAGATGGGCGACACCGAAGCCAAGTGGAGCGGCGAGCGTTCGCCCGATGGCGGGATCATGCTCAGCCGCCTGTGGCGCGGGGTGACCGACACCCACCTGATCGAGGAGAAATTCCTCGAAAGCGCCGAAGCGCGCAAGCTGCACAAGGTCGCGGCGGAAAATCTCGACGCCTACGAAAGCGCTGCGAAGCTGGTGAAGCCGAGTGCGGTCGAGGATGCGCCCGAACCCGACAGCGAGGATGACGGCGGCACGCCGGATCGCTCCGCTACCGTAGGCCAAGGCACGATCATTCGCCCGACCCAGCTGTTCGACGCAGTGATCGCGGCGGGGCGCAAGGGCCTGTCCGTGCAGCGCTACAAGGGTCTTGGCGAGATGAACGCGGAACAGCTGTGGGAGACCACGCTCGACCCGGACAACCGCGCGCTGTTGCAGGTGAAGATCGAAGATGCGGACGTGACCGACGAGATCTTCAGCCGCCTGATGGGCGACGTGGTCGAAACCCGGCGCGAGTTCATTCAGGACAATGCGCTGAACGTCGCGAATCTCGATATCTGACCAGCGTCAGACATCGGCTTCGCTTGGGGCCCTGAACGTCGCGAATCTCGATATCTGACCTGCGTCAGGCGGGTGCGCCCTCGCGCGCGCCCACCAGCAGGCCCCAGCCGCGCTGCTGCGGACGCACGCCGTTGAGCAGCCAAAGCGCCAGCGGGCTGCGGCGGACCAGCCGGTGCGCGGCATAGGGCAGCGCGAAAGCGCCCAGGCAGATCGCGATCCACGCCAGCAGTGGCGGAACCGCGGCGGTGATGCACACAATCGCCAACCCGACCACCACCGGGTGGTGCAGCAGGTAGATCGTGAAAGAGGCGTCGACCATCCGGTCGACCCGGGCCGAAGGCTTGCTGAACAGGCGCAGCAAGAGTGCGAGGATGGTCTGCACGAGGCACACCGACGACAGCCCGTCGAACAGGATGTCGAGCGCCATCCCGATCGTCGAGCGATCCTCCCACAGGCCGACATGCAGCACCAGCGCGAGCAGCCCGATGAACGCCACCGCCGGATCGAACCGAGCGAAGCGATTCCACAGCGCGGGCGACCGCCGCATCGCGACACCCAGCGCAAAGAACGGCAGGAAGATCGCCAGCGATCGCAGATCCAGATATCCGCCTGCAAAGCTCAGATCGCTGTGCAGCACGTGCTCGGCGACGACCAGACCCAGCTCGTACACCGCCAGCCCCGCCGCCAGTGCGATCACCGGCGGGGCGGCAAAGGCTCTTGCGCGGGCGACCAGCGGCCACACCGCCGCGAGCAGCGCGCACAGGATGAGCAGAGTGGGCAGGAACCACAGGTGCGCCAGCGGATGGGCCGCGGCAGCGGGGTCGACGATCCCGCGCGGCGCATGTCGCAGGATCGCGGCCTGCAGCGGCAGGATGATCGCCATCCCGGTCAACAGCGGCACGCCCAGACGCTCGGCCCGGCCCTTGAGCCACGCGCCGCGAGAGCGCCGCTCCAGCAGCATCGCGGCGAAGAACCCGGCGATCAGGAAGAACCCGGGCATGCGGAAATCGCTCAGCAGCGGGGGAATGATGGCGAGCATGGGGTCGCGCGATCCGCTCAGCACCAGCCAGTGCCCGCCTGCGAAGGCAAGGCTCGCATGGAAGGGAATGCCCAGCAGCATGAACAGCGCACGCGCGGCGTCGAGGTGGTGGTAGCGCTGCGCGCCGGAGGGCGACCCGGGGTCCATGGATCGCCGTTGCACCTGGCCCGGCGCAATGTCGCGCGCGCGAAATGCACCGTCTCCGGATAGGACGATGCGCGCGCCAATTCCTACCGCCCCCGCTCGACATGCGCGCGGGGAAAGTCCACGGCGCTGGTCCATGGATCATGATGCAATCATCCTCGGCGGTGGTGCCGCCGGGCTGTTCTGCGCAGCCGTCGCAGGCCAGCGTGGGCGGCGCGTGCTGGTGCTCGAAAAGGCCGACGCGGTGGGGAAGAAAATCCTCATCTCGGGCGGCGGGCGGTGCAACTTCACCAATCTGGGCGCGGGGCCTGAGAATT
>CEPH01032074.1_pt1 | contig 11439 bp, 11 predicted proteins | sample 530571 | NCBI WGS metagenome assembly CEPH01 (sample SAMEA2620413, study PRJEB7988) | marine metagenome | biome: marine biome (ENVO:00000447); feature: surface water layer (ENVO:00002042); material: "saline water (ENVO:00002010), including plankton (ENVO:xxxxxxxx)" | depth 5 m | reverse complement strand
CCAGTAAGAGGTAATAAGCCTAAATTTGCAGCACCAATTTGACCAACTCCAGAAACATTTATATATGCGTTGTTTGCAGCGTTACGAAGTTTTAACGTATTAGTATTTGTATCAGCAAAAAATTGAAAAGGGTAAGTTGTAGATGGAGCAGAACTACCACTTTGATTCGTGGCACTTGCTTGCATTGCAGTATTGATAGCTTGCCTAACGGCAACACCTGTTCCATTTGCTACTGATAAAGCGTCTTGTGCCACAACTAAAACTCGTTTACATACATACTATCTTAAACCAGTGGCTTGGTAAACAAAATTACGATTTACAAAATTTCCACCAGAGTCTTTAACATCTGCATTAAAACCAGACTTTGTAACTGATGATATAGCAATCGTATCTCCTGTTTGAATATTTAATATATTGGCAGTTACTATTGGTGTAAATCCACCAACACCACCAATAGTTGCACTAACACCAGTAAAGAATTTATGTAAAAATGTCACTGCCTTTGTTGATGTGCCACTTGGAATTTGAATTTGTGGGGTCTGCGTAGAAGGTGACATAAACATTCTAAAACCAAGCTCTGTTACACAAACATTAGATGTCACATTAGAAGAACTAAGAACAACTTTAAATTTAAAACCTCTGGCATTTAGCATTGTTGTCGAAAATTCTTGAAAAGCTGTAAATGTAGGTGATCCACTACTAGGGTCATCATTGGTTGTGCTTACAAAAACTTTTGCGTCTACATCTGTAACTGCTGCACCTGTTGAAACATTAAAACCAGTAAAAGCTAATCTTCTTTCTAATAAAACATTGTAAGTGTCTTCTAAATCAAGAACACTTGCAAATTCATAAGTTCCAGTTGATAGCACATTATTTGGAAAGTCCCAACTCGCAAGAGCATCAACATCAGAAACAGAATCCCATAAAACATTTCCTTTTAAGACGATTCCAGTTAAAGGGGTTCCATAATTAGGTGGATTATATTTTTCTACATCTGTAAAAGTACCTTGAAATGTTGGATTGTCAGTATCTTCTTTTCTGTCAATAATTAAAGTTTGATTACCAGCGTTTGCAGTAAATAAAACACTAGCTGGAGTCGTGCTTTGAACACCAAGTATGTTTTCAAATACTGCAAAATATTTTCCTGTTATAGCTGGAACATTAGCACTTGTAGAGCTACCACTAACCGTTGTTAATGAAGCTGCTGTTGCAAAAGTAGCACTTGTATTGGTGCTATGCCTTAATACAACTTTTCCACCTGTAAGAACATCTCGACTTGTGGAAGCAGGCCAGTTTAAAACAGCTTGTGTTGTACTTATTTGATTGACTGTAAGACTTTGTACATTATCAGGTGGAGTGGTGTTTTGTACGATTGAATGTGTCTCACTATAAACAGCACTTCTACCGCCTAAAAAATTAAATGCTGTAACTCTTACCGTTAAAGTTCCGACACGCAAGCTTTTTAAAGTTGCGTTAGGTGATGTTGTAATTATTTGCTGAAAATTGTCATTATCAATTTTATATTCAACAAAATACTGAACAGTTCTTAAACCATTATGTGTCCAACTAATATCACAACCAATTAAAACACTTGCACCTGATACATAGTAAAAAGTCGTAAATGCAATATCTGTAACAGCATCTGGGGGACCTCCAATAGGATTGGGTACAGGTGTAGTTATTATGGGTGTATCAACTCTTGCATAAATTGAACCATCATATTGAATTGCAGTAACAACATGAGTATGATCTTCTTCTTCAGTTACTCTTAAAATTCTAAATTTTTCTAAAGCAATAGTATCTGTATCAATTCCATAAAAACCACCGACACTTGGAACTTGTGAGAAGTTAGAACTTACTGTAAATGTTTTTCTTGTTGTATCCTCTCCACCTGATGCTGTAGTTGGTGATGAGATTGCTGATACTGTTTTTTGCTGTAGTAATCCATTACCTAAAACAACAGATATTTTTGGGTTTTGTCCTAAAGTTATTGTTCCAATATCTTCTGTACTATCAACAGTTATAGAATTTATTGTTGCTGCATGAATACGACCACCTCTACGAGAAACAGTCTTGAGTGGATCTGCAACAGATACAACCATGCCTGGAGAAAGAATAACTCCAGCATCCTGAGAAACTGTAAAACTTACAGTTTGTGTTAGGTATCTTTCAGTTTCTAATATCCATCTACCTAATCTTTGTGCTTGTCCTTGAGAGTAACAACCTATACTTCTAACTTCTTTATGGTTAACACCGTAAACCCTAACAGCATCAGCATCTTCTACCCTCTCAAAAAGCACATCACCTATCATGTCGTAACTTTGGTAAGCCACAGTAACACAGGTATGTCTTGATTTTAAAGAAGTGCCATTATATTCAAAAAAACCATCAACAACCATACTTGGATTAATAACGTATGTAGAATCAGTTGGTTTATCTTGTTTTACTACAAAACTGCCAGCCGTAAAATATGCAAGCCCTCTAAAAACATTTGTAAGTTCTTTTATGACTGTAAAGACTTCTTTTCTAGTGTTTAAAGATACATTCAATGCGAAACGAGGCTCTTGCCCTCCTTTTCCATTACTTACTAACTCATTACAATATTGAGAAATTGCAAAAAAATCGAATTTATCTAAATGAGCATCTGGGATTGAACATCCGTATCTGGTATTTTTTAAAAGATCATATAAACACCACGCAGGGTCATTTGTCCATGTTGCAGCCCCTAATGTGCCATTAAATAAACCAGAGTATGTAATTCTTCCGAGATGCGTTGTTGTATCTACTGATGCGTTATGAGGTATTTGTACTTTTATACCTCTTATCAAAAAGCGTCTTTCAGGAATACTATTAAAATTTTGTGCATTAAATTCTAAAAAATGTAAAGCACTATTTGGATACCTTAGAACTTCATCAATAATTGTAGTAAAACTTGTCCAATTTAAAGTGTTTTGCCGTTTTGCACTTGTTTCATCTGCACTTGTTCTGGTTAATCTTATATCTACAGGAAATGAAGCACCAACAAGAGATACATTATAAGTTCTAGAATATGGATTGCTTGTCTTTCCAGAAATAGTAGGTGAAGCAACAACATTATAACCACCACCGTTAAATTGAAGAGATATTTGAAAACTTACAGAGTGTCCAACAATATCACCGTCACTTTCAATAATTTGCAAAGTTGGAACTTGTACTGTTATTGAAACTCTATCAATATCAGTATTGGTTACTGTTCGTGTTACAGGTCCAGCAGCCTGAGTAACAGCTACACCTACAGAAGTAGTAGCTTCTACTCCTGCTTCTATAAGAATCGCAGTTTGGTTTTGTGTTCCGACTCTAAACTCTTTAGTAAATCCAGAAAAATTATTTAATGAAGTCTTATCAAGAAAAACATCTTCAAATTGGTCAATCTCCCCTTCTGATATGAGATCAAGAACTCTACCAAATTGAGTGCTTGATAAAGTATCAGGTGCTTCAGTAGGCTCTCTAGGTCCTGGACCTTTTTTACTTCCTCTAATTATTATTCTATCTTCTGTCATTTCTTAACCACCACCAGCAGTTACCAAACTTTCAGAATTAAGACCTGCACTTATAACCACGCTTCCAGTTATAACACGACCATAACATATAGGTACTGGCAATCCTTGATCGGCAACATTAACAATGCCACTAAAACTGAAAGATTGTAATTTTGATGCTTCATTAAAGCTAGGGGGTGATGGACTTAATAGTTGACTAATTCCACCTGTAACCAAAGAAAGTCCAATATAACCTAATGCTTTTGAAATAGATGCACCAAATAACCCAGACCCTAATTGCGTACCAAGGAATCCACCTGAGACAGGGCCAGCAAAAACAGCCAATCCAATTAATAATGCTCCAGCTAATATCTGACCCATACCTCTACCAGCCCCTTTAATGACAGGAACAATGTGCAATACATCTTTTTCTGACCAAGGTTCTAACATTGGTTTCAGATTTGTTTTGTAAATTTTTTGTTTTCCTAAACTCACTTTAAATCCATTACCTTGTTCATCATTATTAAGAAACCAATTTGTTAATTCTGGAAAATTTACACACAAAGCCTTTATTGCATGGGATGGGTTGTCAACCTCTAATTCAAAACTAGATTGACCTAGTTTTTTTCTTAACTCTCCATAAACTTTTACAATTTTCATAATGATTTATGTCTAGCAACAAAAGCAGTATTTTTTATATAATACTCACCTAAAACATCTCTGCTACTTAATCTACCTTGAACATGATGTAAAACTTGTTGATCTCCTACATAAATTGCTGCATGATTTGGCAAATTTGATTCTAAATGAATTAATAAAACATCATGTTTTTGAATCTCATCTAAAGGTACTTTTCTAAAACCTTCATTCATAAAATTATCTTCATACAAACTTTGTCCTTTTTTCCAAAATTCATCTGCCCTGTAATAATCACGCAATTCTAAATTTAATTCTTTTTTAAAATAATCTTTCACAAGAGAATAACAATCGACAATTCCAAACTGAAATTTTCTACCAACATAAGGTAATTCAAATCCAGAGGGTTCACAGTAACCCCATACTTCTGTTTGTGGATTGACTATATACCAAGGAACTCCAGATTTCTCACAAGCAATTTTATCTCCATCACTAGGCGTAGGTTGTTCAAAAGGATGTGAATGTACTACACCAACAATTTCTCCTTCTTCCTCTGCTTTTATATAATCATCGTCAGCTAAAACAAAACATTCTTTAGGAATATCAGCTATATTTTTACATTTTTTATATTTAGTTTTTCCTTTTCGTACAATTATTAAACCGCAAGATTCTTTAGGTGATTCTTCTTTTGCATGATCTAATATTTCTTTTTTAATATCTTCTGTAAGATTCATTTCAACATACCAATACTAGGAAAAGAACCATATGGCAAAGGAGCAAATTGTCCGAATCTAGCCTTGCAAGAACTTAATCTTTTACCACAAACATCTTGTGAAGCACTAGCCACTGACTGATCGTTAATGTCAAAAAAATTTGTTCCTGTATAACTACATTCTGAACTTCTATAAACCCATTGACAAATATTAGATACACACTGTCTTTTTGGTAGCATTTCACCTTGTTTATCAACAGGCATTACTAATTCAAATTGCACTATATCTCTGTTTTCAGCTACTTTTCTATCTATTGTAAAAGTTTGATCGGGATACCTTGCATTTGGATCAGCATCAGGTTGACCATCAAGATATTTTCTTAATGTTCTAATTCTTCTTACTGTCGTTCCAGTAAGATCATTACCATTAAAAAGTGCAGTTTGACTTGGATTTGTAGTGCGTTGAACATTATTTACAGTTTTAATTAGTGCTGTGATCGCACCATCTAAATTTGCAACAGTAAGTGTTGGTCTAGGTAAAGTTCCTTGGGTTGTCATTTCAAACCCTTCGCTTTTAATTGGAATTGCAGAATATGTATTACTGTTGAAAACTATATTCCCTGTAAAGCCTGCATTTAAACCATTATGAAAATAATATTTTGTTACGCCTAAAGCAGTTGCAACTTCACTTTCAAACTCAAGTTCAAACAATTCAATAATTTTATCAGGTGCAAAACTATTTAAATCTTCAAAAACACTACTTATAGCAGTCCAAACAACAGTGTTATCTGTAACAGTAGATCCTACATCCGTACCAAAAGCAGGTTCAGAAACGCCTGTAGTACCTGCTGTGGTACATTCAAAAACAAGTCCAGTTGGAACGATAGCCGAAGCCGACCTTACAACAGTTCCAAGAGTAACAACGGTGTTAGCAGTCCACGCAGAATAAGCCATTAAGTTTCAAATACCTCCCTAAATGTACATTGAATAATTGCACGATTTAAATATGGAATTCTTTTACTGAAACTATCACAAACAAATTTACGTTGTCCTGACATTGTACAAGTTACATTTCCGCTTGTTGTACCCGTTCCACTTTCAATAACAGTAAAAGTATTTTGGTTTACAGAAGTAGCAACAATATAATCTCCATCAGTACCCGATCCAGTTGTAAAATTTAATGTTACTTTATCCCCAATAGCAACGCCATGATTTGTAATTGTTATTGTATCTGTGTTTACTGACCTTGAATAAGTACCTGTTTTAGAAATTCCTTCACCTGGAGGTGTAAAATTAAAACTTTCATTATCAAACGCTCTACTGTTTAGAAAAGCTTCTATTACATCAGAATCTGCTTCTGATACATTAAATTCTAAATTATAAGTTTTAGGATTTTGATTAATACCAAAAGTTAATCTTTGCTCAAATCCATCGCCAAAAACAACAGTACGAACTCTTGGATTAGTATTTTTTGAAAAACTATAAGTTGGTGTGATACTTGGAAAAGTTGCCATAATTATGCCTTAGATAAAAGCCCTCCAGCTCTTGATTGTTTCACAAGTTCTTGTTGCACAGCTAGACCGATCAATTTACCTAATTGACTAGAAGAAGCCTCATCACCCTCTACTTCAGTGCCAGAAGCATCTACATTCACTACTATATTAGTATTACCTCCTAAAACATGATTTGGTGTAACTGTTCCTGAAACTCCAGGAGTAAACATTTCAGGACCACGTTCTCCAACTACATAAGAACCACCTCCTCTTACTGATCCTCCTCCCGCTCTAAAACCAAGAAGCGGACTTGGGCCACCAGCACCTGGTGAAAATGCTCCTGTAAGACTTGAATTGCCTACAAAACTTGAAAATAAACCACCACCACCTCCAAAATTAAACAAACCTAAAATTGACTGTTGAACTCTTGTAGCCATAATTTTTGCAGCCATATCTAGGAAATATGATGAAATCCTGCTAGTCATATTTCTAAAAGCATCAGTAACAGTCATAGTTCCTGTAATCACACCTTTAAAACTATTTTGGAACGATGAACTTATTGTTTGTGATAAACCAACAACCATATTACCTGTATCAAGTAACTGCTTTAGTTGCTGATCTAATAAAATCATTTCAGCTTCAATAGGATTAGCTAGTAATATTGCTTGATTTACTAACTCTTGCTGTATATCTCTCTGTATTAATAAACTTGCAACTAATTTGTCATTTTTTTGTGTTTTGGCAATAAGTATAGAATCTTCAATAGCAGATAATTTATTTTTTGCTTGTAAAATCTTTATTTCTTTAGGCGATAGTTCAAATCTTCTTTGTTCTATGCTCAACCTATTATTTAAATCTTTTAATGCAGCCTCATTACTTAATTTTTCAACTTCTGCTAAAGTTTCTGCATTATCAAGAATTTTTCTTTGCAAACCAAGTTTATGTTCTAATTTAAGTAATTCATCTGCCAATTCATCGCTTGCTCGTAAACCAAATTCTTCAGCTTTAAGTAACATTTCATTTCTTGTATTAGTGATATTATTTTTTGCTTGTTCAACACGCAATTCTGAAGAGCTTAAAGTTAACCTTTTACTTTCTATATCTAATGCTTGTTGTAAAGGTAAAATATTTTTATTAAATTTTGCTGTTTCTTTTAATACTTGTAATCTTTTTTCAAGTTTACTTATATCTTCATTTACAGTCCCAGGTTTTTGAAAATCAGGATTTAAAGGAACACCATCAATAATTGGATTACCTTCAGCAACAGGTATATTACTCATTCCCTTTCCTTTCTTTATAAATCTATCAACTTGTTTAGTAGGATCACCTCCTGGACCAAACAAAAGCAAACTTAAAGCTTTCTCTCCTATATTTTTACCTGTACCAAAGAAATCTTTAAACTTACCTCCTGGCCCCATAATTGCCTGTTCAAGATCAAAGTTTCTAAGCTCTTTTAAAAATGGTGTTAAATGATTTGCTAAAAATAAAGTTATTTCTGTACCTAATTTATTTATTCCATTTTTAAACTCTTGCATTTTTTCAGTATTTTCTTCTATCTCATCTGTAGTTAAACCAAACTCTTCTTTACCCTTTTCTAACAACAAAGTTGCTGCTGCTGATTTCATACCAAGTTTTTCTAGTTCTAAAGCTAAATCTCCAGTGCTTGTTCCAACTAATCCAAATTTATTAACTAAGCTTTCAATATTTTCAGTAGGCTTTGCTAAAGCGTTAGTCAAATCGTCAATTGCACTACCAATAGCTGTGCCAGCAATAGAAAGAGCAAATCCAAATTGACCCATTCCTGGTATTGCAGATAAAGCACCTCCAGCTACACCACCAAGAGCACCTCCAATCGCTGCTGTTGGCCCTTGTCCAAAAAGTAAAGGAAAACCACCACCTATAATTCCACTACTAACTGCACCAGTAGCTCCTCTCATAATTGAACGTCTTCTTGCTTGTCTAACCGTTTGAGCTATTTTTTGTTCATTTAACAACCTTTTTTCTACAAGTCTTAAATTATCTTGACCTATTTTTCTTGATAATCTTCTTTGTTGTACTTGATCTTTTAAATTTTGAACACTTTTTGCCTCTAATCTTTGTAGTGACTCAGTTAACCCTTTTCTTTCTCGTAATTCATTTGCTATTCTTTCACTTACTGGAGATGTTTGCCCTTGCAAACTACCCATTCCAAAACCAGGAATCATTTCTAATGGTGAAGCTTGAAAAGGCCCAAGAGGAGAACTGTATTGATTTGCACCTCTCATCAGTTTTCTTCTTCTACGTTCTATAGAACTTGCCACAGGATCTCTACCAACACCTGTACCTGGTAGAGGCATTGGCCCTGTTCCCCGTAAACGATTTAGTAAATTTTCTCGTTGATTATATTCTCTATTTAATTGTTTTTCTGCTGCTATTAATTGTCTCGCAGCTTTTGTTTGAAGTTTAGTACCAGAAGCAACACTATTAAAATTTGATTTTGCTGTTGATAATACCTTATTTAAATTATCAAAACTTTTTATTACTAATTTTTGATCTTTAGAAGTAGTTTTTAAATTATGATTTAACGCTTTTATATTTTTGGTCGTATTATCAACAGTTTTATTAAAATCAGTAAGTTTTTTTGCACCTTTTAAAGCAACAGCAATATCAACACTATAATCAGCCACTTGCTATAAAATTAAAACATTTCTTATATCTTACCTCTTTCTACCTTTTAAAGCACTATTTCTTTGTGCTTGTTCTTGTTCTTTTTTATATTCTTCACTTTCTAACTCAGAATAAGCAGCCCAACCCACCATCTCTTCTACAGTAAGAGTTTCACATAACTCAGCTACAGTTTTACCTAATTCCTTTGCTAATGAATAAATAAATCTCCATTGATTATTAGCTTTTTAAGTCGGCTTTAGCCTCTTTTACCTCCCTAGACTGCCCTGCTTCAATCATTGCTAATTGAATTTCTTGAAGAATACTTGCTTCTACTTCCCTTCTTAATGAAGCTTTATCACCATCCTGAAAAAGTTTGTTACCATCTTCATCTAATGCTTTTGCAATCATTAGTTGTAAAGCAAATTCATTTGTATCTTCAGAAGTTGATTTTCTTTGAATAACTTCTCTTTCTGCGATAGTTAATGGATGCCAATAGACAGTCAAAATAATTTCGTCATTTTTAACAACATCGTGCTTGTATGTTTGACTAACCCCAAAATTATTTTTGAGAAGTTCAATAGCTCTTACCATAAAAAAATATGTTTATATTAGTATACTACGCATTAGCAGTAAATTGGCAAGATATTATACCTACAAAGTGACTCCTATCTTCAATCTCTAACGTAGTTGGACCATTAATATCTCGAACTAATGGTGTGACTGAAAAAGGATCAGCATAACCAGGAGCATTAACTGAAGTTAAACCATCTATTACTGATTCACTAATAGCTGATAAAACAGAAGTACCCTTACTTTGAGGAACATAAACATTACATTGAATTACTCCAGAATAAAAGTCAGAGGCAACACCATGATTTTGTAATGTAGATTGTGTGAAATTAACACTTATAACAACATATTTTGTAGATTTACCAGGAGTTGCAAAAGTAACATTGTCATAAACAACTTTTACAGTGGCGTCTGCTGCTACCACTGCATCTGTTACTGCTTTTTCAAGTGCTGCTCTTGCTTTTACTAAAGTCATAATTAAAACTCTGTGTAACGAATACCTGGCGATGCAGATCCAAAACCACTTGTAGCTCCACTAGCAACAAATAATTTACCTTTTGGTAATCCTTTATCTGTCATGGTTTCTTTAATCATTTTACCTAAAGAACCTTGAATAAATAATTGCACTTTACCTCCTTCTAAAGCATAAACAGCATATTTAACTTTATTTCCTATGAAAACAGGTCTTGTATAATTAAAAACCCTATCAACAGGAAAACGTGGTTTTATTACAGGATTAGTTGGAACACTACCACTAGTACCAGCTAAAAATGCTCCTGTAGCTTGTCGTTTAATACCAGCCCAAGGCTGAAATTTTTCAATACGATCTGTTGGTCTTACTGGACTGCTTTGTGCTTTCCAACTAGATGCAAAAAATCCTGTATAAACTGGACTATGTTTTTTTGTTGATAATTCCGCATGAATTTTTTTTATGAGTTCATTAAAATCTTGTGATATTTGTGGAATAAGAGTTTTTGGTAAATCTTCTAAACGTCTTGTTGTCATTAGAAAACAATATCTATACGAAAAGCATACTCTTGATTTCCTTTAAATGTTTTTATATCAGTAATTTTTGCAATTCTTGTCGAACCAGAAAATTGTAATGTTATTTCATCTTGAAGTAATGGTTGACTATCTCCTATTAAATCAGGAGTAACGTACACTCTTGCTACATTTTCTTGAAACGACTCTTCTTCTGAAGATTGAACAAACTCTACTGGCACTTTTATAGAATACGAAACATCAGTGGTTGATAAAGCTCCAGTAGAAGTATTGTAAACAGGAGAAGTTTTTCTCGTATAAACAATAGATGTATCAAGAGATTCGCCTAAATCAGCAACGATTTTTTTTGCTACATCTTTTAATAATTTATCTAATTGACCTGCCATTAACCTCTAACCACTCTCATTTGAAAAGAACCAGCTCCACCTAATATGTAAGAACCCATGTAACTTTGCAACCAGGGATAAACATCAAAAATATTGTTAATACTACCTGTGCCCTGACTTGATAAATTGTATTTAACTTGAATATCACCTAACTTTACTTCAGAAAAATTACCATCTTTACCTGTAGTACCAGTTATAGCACGGTTATCATTTGCTAAAGCTCTTGCTAATTCATATTGTGCATATTTAATATTATTAGGAATTAAAGTGCATGATAATTCAACTCCATCTACTTGATAATTGTTTCTAGGAAACTTAAGTGCCTGACTATCATCACATCTATCTCCAAGAAATACAAAACTATCAATCCATCTAGTAGCAGAAATTAAAGATCTATTTTTTTGGTCGTCTGTTTTGTTTGTCCAAGTACTTGAATCTGGAACGGTTTCAAAATATGCGTTTGCTTCAGCCAAAGT
>CEPH01086853.1_pt1 | contig 11442 bp, 7 predicted proteins | sample 530571 | NCBI WGS metagenome assembly CEPH01 (sample SAMEA2620413, study PRJEB7988) | marine metagenome | biome: marine biome (ENVO:00000447); feature: surface water layer (ENVO:00002042); material: "saline water (ENVO:00002010), including plankton (ENVO:xxxxxxxx)" | depth 5 m | reverse complement strand
GCCCAGATGTAGAGGAAGATCAGCGACCAGAAGTGGATGATCGACAGGCGATAGCTGTAGATCGGACGTTCTGCCTGCTTGGGCACGAAGTAGTACATCATCGCGAGGAAGCCCGCGGTGAGGAAGAATCCGACCGCGTTATGGCCATACCACCACTGGGTCAGCGCATCCTGCACGCCAGAGAAGGCGCTGTAGCTGCGCGAACCCAGGAAGCTGATCGGCACCGCCAGGTTGTTGACCACGTGCAGCATCGCGATGGTCACGATGAAGGCGAGGTAGAACCAGTTGGCGACGTAGATGTGCGGTTCGTTGCGCTTGAGCAGCGTGGCGACGAACACCGCGAGATAGGCGACCCAGACGATCGTCAGCCACAGGTCGACGTACCATTCCGGCTCGGCATATTCCTTCGACTGGGTGACACCCAGCAGATAGCCGGTCGCGGCGAGCACGATGAACAGCTGGTAGCCCCAGAACACGAACCGGGCGAGGCTGGGCAGTGCCAGTTGCGTGCGGCAGGTGCGCTGGACGACGTAGAAGCTGGTTGCCAGCAGGGCGTTGCCGCCGAAGGCGAAGATCACCGCCGAGGTGTGCAGCGGGCGCAGACGTCCGAAATTGAGGTAGGGTTCGACGTTGAGCCAAGGGAAGGCCATCTGCGAGGCGATGAATACGCCTGCGAGCAGGCCGATCACGCCCCAGAACATCGTTGCGATCGCACCCCAGCGCACGATCTCGTCGTCATATTGCGACGGCGAGTCGGGCATCTTGAAGAACGTGCGACCGCCGCCGACCGGATCGAACCGGCCCGCGGTTATCCAGATCATCGCGAACGAGACGATCCCGATGATCACCGCGTGCGCGGCAAAACCGGCGTCCTTGGCGGAGACTGCCACGGCCAATGACAGGAGGAGAAGGACGAACCACAGTCCGGCCCTCGCGAGTGCTGCCTCAATTTGCATTAATTGCCCCTTCCGTTTGCGGGCCGGTTAGGACCGCCCGGATTTGAACGCATTGATCGAGATCAATTTCGTGAAATTATGCCGCAACCGGCAGTTGTCCCGCGCAGCGCGACAGGCCGGGCAGGTCGATCACCCGCAGGGCGGATCGCCCCTCGGTCTCGATCAGGCCGAGATCGCGCAGCTCGCTGAACTGGCGGCTGACGGTTTCGATGGTCAGGCCCAGGCTGTCCGCGATCTCGCCGCGCGACATCGGCAGGTCGATCCACCCCTCGCCTCGCGAATCCGCGCCCAGCCGGTCCCAGATGGCGACGATGAAGGATGCCACCCGCTCCTGTGCGGAGCGTCGACCGAGGATGATCGAGGTTTCCCGGCTGCGCGCCAGTGCATTCTCCGTCTCGCGCGAGGCAAGCCGCAGCATGCCGCAGCTATCCGGGCCGGAGCGGTTCAGGCTTTCCGCCGGGATCACCAGCAGCTGCGCGTCGGTCAGCGCGGTCAGCGTGAAGCCGTAACGGCCCTGCGCGGGCACGTGGACGACGTCGCCGGTGAAATGGAAGCTGACGATCTGCTCGCGCGCGCTGGAAACGAAGGCTGCCAGCTTGCATGCACCTGCGCCCAGAAAGGCGAAGTATGCCCGCGCGGGATCGAGATCGAGCTGCTCGCCTGCCGCCAGCTCCCTTGCGACAGTGTCGTGGCGCAGCCGCAGGATCACCGCATCGGGCAGCCCCGGGGGCAGCACGGCGGCGTCGAATGCGTCGAACAGGTCGGGGAAGTTCATGGGGTAGTCCTTTCCTCTTGGGAATCGGACTAGCCGCAGGCCCGCCGCGCTGCCTTGATCTGGATCAATGCCCCTGTGCCCAGCGGAGCCGATGGTGGCCCCGGGTCGCAGCCATCAGAGCGTGCGCAGGGGAGAGTGCCGGTGAGAATTCTGTTCGTCCATCCGAACTACAGATCGGGCGGGGCCGAGATTGCCGGCACCTGGCCGCCGGCCTGGGTCGCCTATCTCTCCGGTACGCTCAAGCGCGCGGGCTTCACCGACATCCACTTCATCGACGCGATGACCGAAGAGGTCGACGACGAGGAGCTTGCCCGCCGCATGGCGCAGCTGCAGCCCGACGTCGTCGGCACCACCGCGATCACCCCGTCCATCTACGCTGCCGAGCGCGTGCTGGAGCTTGCCGCGCTCACGATCCCCGACGCGGTGCGCGTGCTCGGTGGCGTACACGCGACCTTCATGTACCGGCAGGTGCTGACCGAGGCGCCGCATATCGACGTGATCGTGCGCGGGGAGGGGGAGGAGATCGCGCTCGACCTGTTCGGCGCCATCCGCGACGGTCGCTGGCGGCAGGATCGCGAAGGTATCAAGGGGCTCGCCTTCCGCGACGGAGAGCGAATCGTCGCGACGCCGGCCGCCGATACGGTGAAGGACATGAGCACGCTGAGCCCCGACTGGGATGTGCTCGACTGGAATTTGTACAAATATCTGCCCTTGGGCACCCGCGTTGCGATTCCCAATCTCGCGCGCGGGTGCCCGTTCACCTGCTCGTTCTGCTCGCAGTGGAAGTTCTGGCGCGACTACCGGATTCGCGATCCCAAGGACGTGGTCGACGAGATCGAGCAGCTGCACGAGAAGCACGGCGTCGGTTTCTTCATCCTCGCGGACGAGGAACCGACCATCAACCGCAAGAAATTCATCGAGTTCTGCCAGGAGCTGATCGACCGCGGCCTACCCGCCAAGGTCAAGTGGGGGATCAACACCCGCGTCACCGACATCTATCGCGACCGCGAATTGCTGTCCTTCTACCGCAAGGCTGGGCTGGTCCATGTCAGCCTGGGTACCGAAGCCGCCGCGCAGATGAAGCTCGACCGGTTCAACAAGGAAACCAAGGTCGAGGAGAACAAGCAGGCGATCCGCCTGCTGCGCGAGGCGGACATCTTCGTCGAGGCGCAGTTCATCGTCGGGCTGGATAACGAGACACCCGAAACGCTCGAGGAAACCTACAAGATGGCGTGGGACTGGCAGCCCGACCTCGCCAACTGGGCGATGTACACGCCGTGGCCGTTCACCCCGCTGTTCGAGGAAATCAAGGACCAGGTCGAAATCCACGATTTCAGCAAGTACAACTTCGTCACCCCGATCATGAAGCCCGCCGCGATGGAGCGGGGCGAGCTGCTCAACGGAGTGATGAAGAACTACCGCCGGTTCTACATGCAAAAGGCGTTGTTCCACTATCCCTGGCGCGGGACGGGCTTTCGGCGACGCTATCTGCTCGGCTGCCTCTACGCTTTCCTGCGCGCAGGGTTCAAACGCAGCTTCTACGATCTGGGCAAGGCGGGGTACTGGGGCCCGCAGACGCGCACAAAGGTCGACTGGCACTTCGACGAGAGCCGCGAGGCTGCGGCCGATGCGGCGACCGACTGGCAGAGCAGTGCCGATCGCGCTGCGCAGGCCGCCACCCGGCGTGAAGCGGTGCGAAAGCAGATGAAGGAGCGGGGCGAAAGCCGCGCGGCGGAGCGGCAGCCGGACCGGATCGATGTCCCCTGAGTCGGCCCTGGCCGCGCGGGACGCCGCCGGGCTTGCCGACGAGGCGGCTCCCGCGCTGATCGGCCCGCACGCGGTGATCCACCTGGCCGAGGTGATGCGCGAGGATTTCGGGCCGGTCGCCTGCGACACAGTACTCGCGCACGCGCAGATCGACGCCGTGCCGGGCGGCACCTGCATGATTCCCGAGATAGAGGCGCTGCGGCTGCATCGCTGGATGGCGGTGTGGGATCCGGTTGCGTGCGTCGGGATCGCGGAGGAGGCGGGGCGCAGGACGGCGGACTACATCATCGCCCATCGCATTCCCCGGCCGGCGGTGCGGCTGCTGGAGCTGAGCCCGGCGTGGGTCGCTGCGCCACTGCTGATGACCGCGAATCGTCGCCATGCGTGGACCTTCGTGGGCGCGGGTCGGTTCGCGAGCGATGGGAGCTGGGGCTTCACGATCGATCGCCGCCAGGCGGACGATTCGATCGCGCCGCAGCCGACATTGTTCGCCTGGTACGCCGCCGTGTTTGAACGACTGTACAAACGGCTGGTGGACCCGCGCTGCGTATGCCGGGCGCAAAGCTGCGGGGCGGAGAGCCTGATGGCCCGGTCCTACCGGATCGAACGGATGTAGTTATCGCGGCGCGCGCCGGGCGGGGGGCCTCAGCGATCCGCCAGGTTGGTTCCGGCGAGGAAAAACTCGGTCCTGGCGCGGACCCGTTCGGGCGAATGGGTCCGCTCGCTGCCGTGGAGAATGGCCTCGACGTGAAGATCGCTCACGATCAGATCCAGGAAGATCTCGGCCAGCATCTCCGGATCGCCGACCATCTCCACCCCATCCTGCTGCCACTGGGCGAACATCCGCGCCAGCGCGCGGTCGGTACGGGTGGCGGTACGTTCGTAGAAGAGTTGCGCAAAATTCCGGTCTTCGATGCTCCGCGAGATCACGATACGCACCAGTGCGACCATTTCCGGGTCGAGGAAGTACGCCCGCAGTTCCTCCGTCAGCCGATGCAGAACCGCAGCGGGTGAGCCACCTTGCGACATGGTGCGATTGATGATCGCCTCGCCCGAACCGGCTTTTTCGAACACCACCGCTTCAAGCAGTCCGTCCTTGCTGCCGAAAACCTTGTATACGGTGGACAGCGAGCCTCCGGCCTTCTCGACGATATCGCCCACGGTCGTACGCTCGTAACCTTGCTCGATGAAAAGCGTACGCGCAGCATCGACGATCGCCCGCTTGCGGCGGTCCAGACGGCAGAAATCGCTAACACAGGTCGTCATTTCAAGCTTTTGGCCTCCGCGCTCAAAACTCTAGCAAGGCGGGTTGCGTTGCAAGGGTGTAATCACTATTACACCTTCGCACCTGCACAAAAGCTGACTAAGTAAGAAGGCGTTCCCCCCATGAAGCCGATCCTCGCGGGCCTGGCGGCCTGCCTCATGCTCACCGCATGCTCCTCTAACGAAGAAGCGCCCGCGCCCCAGGCGGTCCCGGTCCAGACGATCACCGTGAAGCGCCAGAGCATCCCCAACGTCATCGAACTGCCCGGCCGGGTCGAACCGGTCCGCACGGCAGAGGTGCGCGCGCGGGTTACCGGGATCGTGCAGCAGCGCTTGTATGAGGAAGGGACGGACGTGCGCGCCGGCCAGCCGCTGTTCCGCATCGACCCGCGTGAACTACGCGCGAGCTATGCGCAGACCCAGGCCGCGCTGACCCGCGCACGGGCGACCGCAGCCAATGCGCGTGCGGTGGTCGAACGCTATCGTCCGCTGGTGGAAGAGAACGCGATCAGCGGGCAGGAATACGACGCCGCACTGGCCGCCGCGCGTGAGGCAGATGCCAATGTCGCGCAGATCCGCGCCCAGCTCGAATCATCCTCGCTCCAGCTCGGTTACACCACCGTCCGCGCGCCGATCTCCGGCCGGGCGGGCCGGGCGCAGGTGACCGAAGGCGCGCTGGTCAGCCAGGGCGAGGGCACGCTGATGACGCGGATCGAGCAGATCTCGCCGGTCTATGTCAGCTTCGCCCAGGCCGCGAGCGAGGTGCTCAAGCTGCGTCGGGCAATCACCGGCGGGCAGGTCGATCTGGACGACAATGATCGGGTCGAAGTACGCCTGACCTTCTCCGACGGGACCGAATACCCCATTCCCGGCTATATCGACTTCCTTGCCTTCTCGGTCGACCAGGAGACCGGTACGGTCGAACTGCGCGCCGAATTCCCCAATCCCGACCGGCTGCTGCTGCCCGGTGAATTCGTGCGTGCGCAGATCTATGCCGGTCAGGTGCCCGACGGGCTGGTGGTGCCGCAGCGCGCGGTTTCGCTGACCGAGGATGGCGGAAGCGTGTTCGTGGTCAATGGCGAGGGTCAGGCGACCGTGCGCCCCGTCCAGCTGGGCGCGATGGTCGACGGCAACTGGATCATCGAAAGCGGGCTCAAGCCCGGCGACAAGGTGATCGTCAGCAATCTGCAGAAGATCCGCCCCGGCGCGCCGGTGAAGATCGCCAACAAGGCCGCAGGCGGCAAGCCCGCCGCCAAGAAGCCCGCCGCCAAGCAGCAGCCTGCCCGTACCAGCGGAGCCGAGTAACAAATGTCACGCTTCTTCATCGACCGGCCCATCTTCGCATGGGTCGTCTCGCTCGGTATCCTGCTGGCGGGCTTCCTCGCGCTGCGCGCGCTCCCGATCGAGCAATATCCCGAGGTCGCACCGCCCTCGCTGACGATCAGCGTGGTCTATCCCGGCGCCGATGCCGAGACTCTGGAAGAAAACGTCACCCAGGTGATCGAGCAGCAGCTCAACGGGGTCGACGGCTTCCTCTACATGTCCTCGTCGAGCATCTCGAACGGCACCGCGACCATCACCGTGACCTTCGAGGCCGGGACCGACATCGATATTGCGCAGACCGAGGTACAGAACCGGCTGAGCACGGTCGAGGCGCGGCTGCCCGAAGAGGTTCGCCGACAGGGTATCACCGTGCGGCAGGCCAATTCCGGCTTCCTGATGATCGTCGCGCTGACCTCCAAGGGGGGGCAATACGACACCAATGATCTGGGCAATATCGCCTCCACTCAGGTGGTCGACGAACTGCGCCGTGTGAACGGCGTGGGCGATGTGCAGCTGTTCGGGTCGGAATATGCGATGCGCATCTGGCTCGATCCGGACGCGCTGGCCTCCTACAAGCTCTCGCCCTCCGCTGTTCTCGCCGCGATCCGCGAGCAGAACGCTCAGACGGCGGGCGGTTCGATCGGCGCCCAGCCGCTGGCCGACGGGCAGCAGATCACCGCCACCATCTCCACCGATGGCCGCTTCACCACGGCCGAAGAGTTCGAGAACATCATCCTGCGCGCCAGCAACGGCGCGGCAGTGGTGCGGCTGGGCGAGGTCGCGCGGGTCGAGATCGGCGCGCAGACCTATGCCAGCTCGACCGCGCTCAACGGCAAGCCGATGGCGGGCATGGCGGTCCAGCTGGCCACCGGTGCCAACGCGCTCGCCGCGGCGGAGGGCGTGAAGGAGCGACTGGAAGAGATCGCGCCGGGCCTGCCGGGCGATGTCACCTGGTCGATCCCCTACGACACCACGCCGTTCGTCGAAGCCTCGGTCGAGGAAGTGGTCAAGACGCTGGTCGAGGCGATGTTCCTCGTCTTCCTCGTCATGTTCCTGTTCCTGCAGAACTGGCGTGCGACGCTGATCCCGACGCTGGTCGTGCCGATCGCCCTTGCCGGTGCGTGTCTGGGTTTGTGGCTGTTCGGCTTTTCGATCAACGTTCTGTCGCTGTTCGGCATGGTGCTGGCGATCGGCATCCTGGTCGACGACGCGATCGTGGTGATCGAGAATGTCGAGCGGATCATGCGCGAGGAAGGCCTGCCGCCGGTGCAGGCCACGCGCAAGGCGATGGGCCAGATCAGCGGCGCGATCATCGGGATCACGCTGGTGCTGGTTGCGGTGTTCCTGCCGATGGCGTTCTTCCCGGGATCGACGGGCGGAATCTATCGCCAGTTCTCCGTGACACTGGCGATCGCGATCTTCTTCTCCGCATTCCTCGCCCTGTCGTTGACCCCGGCTTTGTGCGCGACCTTCCTAAAGCCGATCGAGAAGGGGCACGACGATGCCGCCGAGATCGAGGTCGACGAAGAGGCCGAGGCGCAGCCCGGCTGGCGTGGCCGGCTGGCACGTGCGCGGGGCAAGTCCGCCCGCTTCTTCGCCCGCTTCAACCGCTGGTTCGCGCGCATGCAGGAGAAATACGGCCGGGCCAACGACCGCATCCTGTCCCGCCCGTTCCGTGCGCTCGCGGTGTTCCTGGCGCTGGCGCTTGTCACCGTGCTGCTGTTCATGCGCCTGCCGACGGCGTTCCTGCCGACGGAAGACCAGGGTTACCTCATCACCGCCGTGCAGGCCCCTCCGGGGGCAACGCAGGAGCGGACCGACGAAGCGCTGGAGCCGATTGCCGATTACTGGATGCAGCGCGACGAGGTGGCGAACCTGGTCGTCGTGCGCGGCTTCAGCTTCTTCGGCCAGGGCCAGAACAACGCGATCATGTTCGCATCGTTCAAGCCGTGGAGCGAACGCACCGGCAAGGGCAGCAGCGCAGGGGCGATGCTGGAGGATGCAACTGGCGTGTTCAGCCAGGTCGAAGGCGCGCTGGCCTTCGTCATCCAGCCGCCTGCGATCCAGTCGCTGGGTGAGGCGAGTGGTTTCACGCTCAAGCTGCAGGACCGTGGCGGGGTCGGGCGCGAGGCGCTGACAGCGGCGCGCGACCAGCTGCTGGGGATGGCTTCGCAGAGCGACGTCATCGCCAACCTGCGGCCCGAGGATCAGGGGCCCAGCCCCGAGGTCGAGATCGATATCGACCGCGTCCAGGCCCGCGCGCTCGGTCTCTCGCTGAACGATGTGAACGCCGCGCTCTCGATCACCTTCGGGTCCGCCTATGCGAACGACTTCAACCGGCAGGGCCGCGTGCTTCAGGTGCTGGTGCAGGCGGATGCGCCCTATCGCATGACGCCCGAAGACGTGCTCGCGCTACGCATTCCCAACGATCAGGGCGAACTGGTGCCGTTCAGCGCCTTCGCCAGTGCCAAGTGGTCTGCCTCGCCGCAGAGCCTGTCGCGCTACAACGGCTATCCGGCGATGACCCTGTCGGGGATGGCCGCTCCGGGCAAATCCTCGGGCGCCGCGCTGACCGCGATGGAGCAGATGGCCGAACAGCTGCCGCAGGGCATCGGCTACGAATGGACCGGCATTTCCTACGAGGAAAAGCAGGCGGGCGGCCAGATCGGCCTGCTGCTGGGCCTGTCGGTGGTGATCGTGTTCCTGGTGCTCGCCGCGCTGTACGAAAGCTGGGCGGTGCCGCTGGCGGTGCTGCTGATCGTGCCGATGGGCGTGCTGGGCGCAGTGCTGTTCTCGATGTTTCGAGGGCTGTCGGCAGACGTCTATTTCAACGTCGGACTGATCACCATCATCGGCCTTGCCGCGAAGAACGCGATCCTGATCGTCGAATTCGCGATCGAGGAGGAACAGCGTGGCCTGAGGCGGATCGACGCGGTCAAGGCCGCTGCCAAACTGCGCCTGCGGCCGATCATCATGACCTCGCTCGCCTTCACCATGGGCATGGTCCCGCTGGTGCTCGCCAGCGGAGCGGGCGCGGCCAGTCGGATCGCGGTCGGCACCGGGGTGATGGGCGGCATGATCGCGGCGACCGTGCTGGGCATCTTCCTGATCCCGATGCTCTACCTGCTGGTCCGGCGCAAAATCAGCCGCAAGCAACCGCAGGCCGCCGGGCATCTGGACGATCCCGAAGACAGCAAATCCGGCCCTGAGGCAGAAGGGGAGAAAGCCTGATGAAACGCTTCATGGCTCTCGCACTCGTATCGACCGCGCTGGCCGGGTGTGCCAGCATGGCGCCCGAGCATGTCCGGCCCGAAGCCGCGACCGCGCCCGCCTTCGATCCGGACTACCGGCCCGATGGCAGCGTTGTGGCATCGCAGCTAAGCTACCGCGAGTGGTTCAACGACCCGCGGCTCGTCCAGCTGATCGGCACCGCGCTGGAGAACAATCGCGATCTGCTGGCTGCGACCGCGCGGATCGAGCAGGCGCGCGCACGCTACCGCATTCAGGACAGCCGCCAGCTGCCGACCGTGGTCGCCAATGCCAGCGGCACGCGCACCCGGCAGCAGCTGGGCGTCAATCCCTCGCTCGACACGGGCGATGTCGAAGGCGCGCCCGACTCGGTCACCTTCAATCGCTTCGACGTGGGCGTCGGCGTCAGCAGCTTCGAGCTCGATTTCTGGGGCCGCGTTGCCAGCCTGAGCAATGCGGCGCGGGCCGAGTACCTGTCTTCGGTCGCATCGCAGCGGGCCTTTTACCTCTCGCTGATCGCGGACACCGCAACGACCTATTACGAGATCGTCGAGACGCAGGAACAGATCGCGCTGGCCGAAGCGACGGCGGAAAGCCGCCGCGAAGGGCTGCGGATCGCCAAGCTGCGGCTCGATAACGGGGTCACCTCCGCGCTCCCATTTCGACAGGCGGAAACCCTGCTGACGCAGGCCGAACAGCAGCTTGCGAGCGAGCAGCTGGCGCTGGCACAGCTGCGCAACCAGCTGGGCGTGCTGGTCGGCGGGACGGTGCCCGACGCTTTGTCCGACGGCCTGCCGCTGGAGAGCCAGGCCGATGATCGCCGCCTTGCCGCCGGTCTGCCGTCCGACCTGCTGCTTGTACGGCCTGACATCATCGCGGCGGAGGAGCAGCTGCGCGCGGCGCGGGCCAATATCGGCGCGGCGCGCGCGGCCTTCTTCCCGACCATCTCGCTGACCGGCAATGCCGGGTTCGCCTCCGACAGCCTGGACGATCTGTTTTCGGGCAGCGGCTTCGGGTGGAGCTTCGGGCCGACGATCTCACTGCCGATCTTCGACTGGGGTGCGCGTGAGGCCGATCTCGACCTCGCCAAGGCGCTGGAGGTGGAGCAGGTCGCGACCTACGACAAGACGGTGCAGACTGCGTTTCGCGAAGTGTCCGACGCGCTCGCCGGACGCCGCTGGCTGGCCGAGCAGGTCGCGACGCTGGAACGCGCGGTCGAGGCGCAAGAGCGGATCGCCCGCCTTGCCCGCCTGCGCTATCGCGAGGGCGTGGCGGACTATCTCGAAGTGCTCGATGCCGAACGCAACCTGTTCAGCGCGCGCCAGCAGCTGCTGGCGACCGAGCGGGCATGGCTGCAGAACCGCGCCACGCTGTTCGTGGCGCTGGGCGGCGGCAGCGAGAGGTAGCGGCGGGGCCGGGGCTGTGCTCCGGCTCCCGGGCTCACTTCGCCCCGGAATCAGGCGACGCCGCGAGGTCGCACGCGAAGTCGACCCCCGATTTGCAGGCCGAGGAAAGCAGCGGCACCGCGCGTTTTCGGTCCGCCGGGCCGCCTTCGCCGAGCAGCAGCATGGCGCCCAGATTGCCGCAGGCATTGGCCTCGCGCGCCGCGCATGCCTGTTCGAACAGCGCGCGTGCAGCGGGCAGGTCTGCAGGGCCGCCTTCGCCGAATTTCAGCATCACCGCGCTGTTGTTGCACGACTGCGCAAACCCGGCTTCGCACCCTCTGGCGAACATTGCCCGCGCTTCGACGAGGTGTGCGGGATTCCCAGCGTAATTGTTATAGCGCAGCTGGCCGAGGTTGAAGCAGGCCCCCTCATAGCCCTGATCGCACGCGCGCCGGTAATTGCGCGCCGCCCCTTCCAGATCGTTCGGCCCGCCCGCGCCGTCTTCCAGCAGCGCGGCGAGCATGTTGCACCCCAGCACCTGGCCCAGCGCGCACGCCTTGGCGGAGAAGCGGCGCGAGAGCCGGTGATCCATCGCCACCCCGCGCCCCTCGTAGCTCTTCATCGCCATCGCCATGCACGAATCCGCATCGCGCCGGGTGTCGCAGTCGGCGGTGAGGGCTTCGGGCGAAAGGCGATCGTCCACGAGGTCACCGGCGGTGAGCTC
>CEPH01052000.1_pt1 | contig 11449 bp, 19 predicted proteins | sample 530571 | NCBI WGS metagenome assembly CEPH01 (sample SAMEA2620413, study PRJEB7988) | marine metagenome | biome: marine biome (ENVO:00000447); feature: surface water layer (ENVO:00002042); material: "saline water (ENVO:00002010), including plankton (ENVO:xxxxxxxx)" | depth 5 m | reverse complement strand
ACCTAAAGCATATTGTAGAAGCTGCAAAGAAAAGATTAGATAACATTGTAGAACGTAATGATACGGAAGCCTTTGGTATCTATGACTCTTACAAAGAATAATTATTATATATAGGAGAGAGCATCCTTTTCTGTGAGAATAAAGCATCTTTTTTCCTGGGACAGAAAACCTTTTTTTTCTGGGAGCAAAAGGCACTTTTTCTGTGAGCCACAAAAACACTTTTTTTCTGGGTAAAATTCTGCTTTTTTTGTGGAAAATCAGGCAAAACGGAGCAGGGTACTTTCTCATTTATATAATTTTTTAGACCTTTTATATAAGAAAAACTGCCGTACCAAATTTTTTTACTAGAAAATTTTTTAGAACATTTATATAAGCGTACACACAGACGCGCACCAGCATGATGAGGGATAATAAAATGCAAGAAAGAAAAGTACATTGGGTTGCTATGACTACAGATAAAAAAGTGGGTCCAGTAATGGCTAGTTACAGCCCGTTAGATACGTGTCCTGATAGTTGTGGATTTAAAAGTGGTGGCTGTTATGCTTGGGAATTATTTTATTTGCGTCATCTTGGTGAGAAGATTAGTGATGGTAGAATAAAAATAAGAACTATTGAAGAAGCATTTAAAAGCTCAAGACGTAGCGCAAAGATAGTGCGTCATAGGGTAGCAGGTGATGTGGTTGGTGATGTAGATGAAACTGTACGTGAGTGCCAGTTTGTAGAAGATAATAATTTAATAAACATTGGTTACACGCACGACTGGAGAAACCCAGAATCACAGAAATTAAAAAAATGGTTTCGCGCCTCATGTAATACATTGGAAGAAATGCAAGAAGCTATTGACATGGGATGGTCGGTGACTATAACTACACACGGTGAGAATGTACCAAGAAAAACAAATTTATTAAATCGTCGTGCTGTTCTTTGTCCAGCCCAAGTTGATAAAGAGCGTATGGATTGTAATACTTGCAAAATGTGTAAGACTCATGGTAATACAAAGGATGTGATTATTATGTTTGAAACACATGGTAATAAGGGTACGATAAGTAGAGCAAATAAAAATTCTGTTAATATGGACTTAGTGCAGATAGCAGGATAGCATCAATGGGGAATAGCAAGTGTACGAAACCTATGTTATAGAGTATTTAACGCACAATGATTATGACATAGAGGTAAGTGACCTTTATCCAGTGGGAAGTGTTATAGCTTCAGAAGAAAAGATAAGAAATTATTTTGGCGAACCAGTGGATAATGATATATATCTAGGTTGGAATATAATGGTTAATGATGATTTAACGTGCGCCATTTATCCACAAAAGAAAGGGGAGGTAGAATTGGTACGTGCGCGAGCATGGACTGTATTTAGCGCAGATAAAGATGTTATGAGTCCAATTAGTTTTATATTGGACTCAACAATAGAGCCTGTAGAAACAAAGCCTAAAAAGAAATCTAAGAAAAATAAAAAAGAATCCGCAGACGATAGTTCACTAGCAGACTTAGAGGAAGAGTGTTATGACGATAAAGATTGAATTGAATCAGCAAGAATTAAGTTTTATTCTCACGGCTATGGAACATCATGTAGATGAACATGAGCCTGATTATAGCCTTGATGAAATAAATGCTTTCGAAGCACTTTATTTGCGATTGCTTCAGAGCAATGATGCACTATTCACTCCAGAGGAATTAGATAATGATGGCATCGAAGAGTGTGATGAAATAAAGGATTTAGATTTTTATACACACAATGACCATGACATTGATATTAACATGACCCATCTGCAAGAAGAAATAAAGGTACATTACGAAGACTTAGTACATGCCTTTGGAGATCCTATTAGAAGGGGGGCAGACGCATACAAGATAGATTGGGAATGGACTATAGAAAAGGATGGAGTGGTAGCCACTATTTATAACTATAAAAACGGTCCAGGTTATGGATATAGAGAGGTGGGTCCAAGCGATATTAGGGAGTGGCATATAGGCGGTCATTCAAAAGAGGCTGTGGACTTGGTTAAATCAATTCTCTTAGTAAATGGTATTAGAGTTAATTCTTAGGGGTCAAATGTGAGCGACTTAATACAATTAAATCTCGATAGAGATAGTGCAGAAAAAATCTTATATAACCTTGACCCCATGAGCAATACAGTAGACTTGAGTAACGATGCCTTAAAAAGCAAGATACTAGATCAGCTAGAAAGAAGAAAGCTCGACGATCAAAGATTTTTTGAAGAAATAAAAAAATATCAATCAAAAGAATCCACTGCTCCATTGGCGCACAAGGACATACACACGCACAATACAAAGAAGATAAACACCAATATGAGCTATATACAGGGCGACATAAAGATAGGGTATAGTGAGTTACTAAAAGTCTTTGGAGAACCCTTACAATTCGGTGGAGACAAAGTAGATTGGGAATGGATTATAGAGAGCGATGGAGTAGTAGCTACTATTTATAATTGGAAAAACGGTCCTAGTTATGGTTATAAGAACGTGACTCCAGAAGATATTAAGACTTGGAACATAGGCGGTTACTCATCCAAAGCAGTCGAGTTAGTAAAAAGTGTATTGCTAATAAACGGAATAAAGTGTTAGGCAGCTTTATTTCTGAAAAAAAAATCGCGCCGTAAAAAACAAAAAAACCGAAAAAACAAAAAAAATCGAAAGAACATAATCAATGAATGAATTTAATGAAAATTATGTTTATATAAAAGTTAAGTTGGTATTAAAAGAAGATCAGACTGAGGAAACAATACAAGACATTGTTTCTGAAATGGACTATGGATTTTATCATAATGAAATAGTTGATACTGAAATAAAAGACGTTATAGATTATCAAATATGTGACAATAAGAATAATTATTTATTCGATATGGGATTCTCTATTGACTCTCAACTTGACCCTGATAGTCTAATGTCTAAAGAAAATTTGCCTAAGCTCCTAGCGGCGGCCCGTAAGAGGCTAGATGACATAGAGAGAGAGGGTAATGATGAAGCGTTTGGTTTGTTAGAAACGATTGAGCCTTAAAGGGATAATATGGGTATTTACGGTAGAGATAAAAAAGATTTAGATAAAGAATTGGTAAAAGAAAGAATTGAAAAAAATGGTGAGCTTATTATATCTGCACTTATAGAGCATTATATATCAGGACTAATGGATGATCCACATTCTAATGATATATTTATGACGACTATGATGCTTATTGCCGAAGGCAAGGTAAAAGGGCTTATTAGAAACAAAGAGAACCCCAAAGTTGAGTGGGCTTTAATTAATGACAATGCTGAACCCTGGAATGTAGTTGATACTTGTTACTATGGGAGCAAGTAAGTAAAGTAAATACCTGTTGACATTTGGGTGAGAGAGGGATATCATGGGTGATAATGGAATTAACAAGCCGTTTACGTCCACACGTGAGCGTCAACAGAAGAAACTTAACAAGTTAAAGAAGTATATTTATTTAAAAGACACTTATGGAATAAAAGTGTCTAATATAAAATCTTACTCTTTAGTTCTTTATGGAAAAACTAAATCTGGCAAAAATGTTTTTCATTCAAATGTTAATATGAAAGATGGAAGTACTGTTTATATAAAAGAAAATATAGAGGAGATATTATTTTAATGCTGGATTTATTTTTTTATTTTATAATTATGACTTTTGGTTACATGCTAGGAAAACATAAGGCCAGAACAATTCTCGAAGAAAAACTTTGGAAGATAATGATTTGGGATAATACAATATTTGGTTACAGAATTGTCCCACCAGGAACAAAAGTATACAGGGGAGATAAGTTGATTATAGCTATGGAGTTTGATAAAACAGCGATTCCTGATGGTGGCCTTGAGGTTGTATCAAAAGATTATTAAAATATTCTTATAAGTAAAAATTTTTTTTTATCATAAGCTGTTGAGCAATCGGGAGTATAAAATGTCATATTATAATGTGCCAGATGATTGGGGTAATTATTATTATAATTGCGAGTATTGCGGCACTAGAATGCACGAATCAGAAGGTGGATGTAGTTGCAATGGTCATACAAACAAATCATACCTTGAATCATGCGGTTATGATTATGAAAATGGGGAGTGGTCAAAAGTTGTTAGCAGAAAGCGTCACGTAGCCAGACGTAATCATGTTAGAAAAACAGCCGCTTGGCGACCCATGAAGGGTGACAAGTATGTGGTAACATACATTAGATATATTGATGATGATACGGGCTGCTCAAGGCATGAAAAGCATTATCATTTAATCAAGAAATAAATTATAAGGAAGCTTTCAGCAATTTTTACTTAAAGAGCAAAAGTAATGCTTCCTGTCTTTATAAGGGTAGATACAGCAATATTTAAAAAAAGGAAATGGCATCCCACTTATTTAGGATGAATAAGTTTTCTGTGATGCAAGCTCCCATCAGGTAGGCAAAAAGGGGAGTTTAAAATAATTTAGTTGCCTTAGCTACCCTGTTTTATATGGATGCTAACAGCATATTTATATCAGAAATAAAAATGCATCCAGTTTTTTAGGAGATCAGAAATGATTAACAATAATTCACCCTTAATTTCTGCTATAGAAAATAGCTCTGCATTAACTCATAACGGTTGTGCTACAAATCTTACCAGCGATTCTGCAATCGTTGATTTATTCTTTAACATTGCGGCTATGAGATACTCTTCTGAAGAAGATATAATTTCAGCTTTTGATGTGGCTGCAAATGAAAATATAGATGCTGCATATAAAGTTCTCTTTTGGGCGCGTGATGTTCGCGGAGGACAAGGGGAGAGGCGGGTCTTTAGAACTATTATCAAACATTATGCAGAAAAAGACTCTCATGCCATAAGAATGTGCATGAAGCACATTCCTGAGTATGGCAGATGGGATGATATGCTTGTGTTCTTTGGAACACCATTAGAGGCAGATGCTCTTGAATATATAAAGATTGCTTTGCAGTCTGATGAGCCAGGTCTTTGTGCCAAGTGGATGCCCAGAGAAAAGTCTTCTAAGGGCCATATAGCCAAAAAGATTAGAAACTATATGAAGCTAAGCTCAAAAGGCTATAGAAAGCTACTTAGTAGCGCAACAAATGTTGTGGAAAATAAAATGTGTGCAAAGGATTGGGATGGAATTAATTATTCTCATGTTCCATCTGTTGCAATGAACAATTATAAAAGAGCATTTTCAAGAAATTCTCCAGGGAAATGGTTTACATATTTAAATGCACTTGAGAATGGAACTGCAAAGATTAATTCATCTGTTTTATATCCTCATCAAATCGTTGCTACCTTGGATAGTTATGGCGCAGATATTGATGATGCTAGGGTTGCAGAGCAGCAATGGAAATCTCTTCCAAACTTTCTTTTGAACAATCCTTATAAAATGCTTCCTGTCGTTGATGTGTCTGGAAGTATGTGTACCACACAAACCCCCTCTCCTATTGACGTTGCTGTTTCTCTTGGTATTTATATTTCAGAAAGAAATGAAGGTCCGTTCAAAGACAGCTTTATTACCTTTTCTAAAAATCCAAGCCTTCAGGGTTTGATTGGCAGTGATATATGCGAAAAGGTCGTCAATCTAAAGAGGGCTGATTGGGGAATGAGCACTGATATTCATGCTGTTTTTGATCTTATTCTTAATGCTGCATTGCGGAATAGTATTCAAAAAGAAGATATGCCTGATATGATTCTTATTCTTTCGGATATGGAATTTGATGAAGCTAGTAGTTATAATATGACTGCAATGGAATCTATTAGGGAGAAGTATAATAAGTCAGGATATAAACTGCCCAATATTATATTTTGGAATCTTGCTGCAAGAAATGGAAACTGTCCTGTTAAAAAGCATGAGAGTGGAGCTGCTTTAGTCTCTGGCTTTAGCCCATCTATTCTTATGCAGATTTTATCTGCTGGAGAAATCACTCCAGTTGCGATTGTAACTGAAGTTATAAATAGTGAAAGATATTCTAACATATCTGTATTTTAATGATGAAAATCAAGACTGTATCTAATTTAGGATTTAAACAATATGAAGCTACCCACATTATATAGTCGAGCAACAACAGGTAAAATAAAGCAATGGTCAATAGGCGTTTTACGAATGGGTGATGACTCTTGTTATATTGAAACAGAGCACGGATATCTTACCGGCAAAAAGCAAGTTGACTCAAGATATATTGGTGAAGGTAAGAATATTGGAAAGACAAATGAAACAACGCCTTATGAGCAAGCATGTAGTGAGGCCGAGTCAGCCTTTAAAAGAAAGCAGGATGATGGATATGTTACGGATATAAACAATATTCCATCCGAAGATTCTGGAAATTTCCTACCAATGCTTGCACACCGATTTGATAAACACTCTTCAAAAATAAACTACCCTGCTTTTACTCAGCGAAAATTAGATGGCTCAAGATGCTTGGCTAAAAAAGAAAATGGAACGGTTACAATGTGGAGCCGAAAAGGAAAACCTATAACGATTCCAAACAAAATTATAGATGAGTTAACAGAATTTTTACATGAGGGTGAATCTGTAGATGGTGAGATTTATGTTCATGGTTGGACTTTTCAACGACTTATTGCTGCAACAAAAAAGCATCGTGCTGATACTGATCTTTTGGAGTATCACATTTATGACTCTCCCCATTTAACAAAAACTTTTGAAGATCGTTTTATAAATTCACTTACATCTGATAGAGAGACTAAGAGAATAAAGATTGTTGAAACTCCATTAGTTAATAGCATTGAAGAATTGAATGCAGAAGAACAATCTTCGATAGAATTAGGTTACGAAGGCTTGATGGTTAGAAATACTGGAAGTCTTTATAAATATAAAAATAGATCTTATGACTTGCAAAAAGTTAAAAGATTTCAAGATTCAGAGTATAAAATAATTGGCGGCAAAGACGGCGAAGGTCGAGAGTCTGGTTTGATTATATTTAATTGTATAACAAAAGATGGTATAGAGTTTTCCGTTAGACCAAAAGGCTCTCACGAAGAACGCTCTAAAATGTTTAAAGAATTGGACTCTTATATCGGTAAAGAGCTAACTGTTCAATACTTTGATCTAACTGATGATGGCGTTCCAAGATTCCCCGTTGGTATAGCGGTAAGGGATTATGAATGAAAATCAATAAGATATTTTATTATTGCCAATTTTGCGGGCATACATCGCATCGTCAATTACTATCATGTTTAAAGTGCGGAGCTAATGTTAAGTTGAAGTTATGGAAGTAATCAAAGTAGGCGACATTATAAGATATAGAGAGTGGAAGCCTGGAGATTATGAGCCTGTTAGTGGCTTAACATGCTTTGGGGATGTTGGAATAGTTATTGATATTCCTGAAAAATATACTGGATATCACGGAACCTGTACTTATATTGATATGGGAGGCGATTTTTGTGTCGCTAATCTAAAAGATTTAATAAAGTTAAGGTTTGAATATGAGTGATTTTTACAAGAGAGTAGCGTTGAGAACAGCATATAATTTAACTATGATTGTTGGATTGTTTGCTTTGCTTTTTGGAAGCCATTATGTTGTTACAGTTTCCCTAGAATCTGTTGGCTTTTCATTTTTTACGAGCCAGATTATTTGGCTTTTTGCAGGCTTATTTGGGTTTACGCTTGCCCAATCATTTAAAGAAATTAAAAAACTTGAAGACGGGAGCGAGTCTTGAATTTAATTAAAATAAATAGCGATTCAGAATATTTGCTTGATCACCAGTATAACCCAAATGGAATATATATTGGAGCAACTGTTGATGTATGTATCGGAGAAATTTATACTGCGGTAGTTTCTTCGATAAAGCTTGACTCAAAAAATAAAAAAATATATGCTCAATTAAAAGGATGTAGTTCACAACTTCCCACCACTGTTGATGTGGCAGACTGTAGAATAACAACAGCTAGTACGAGGTAAATTATGTTGAGGCTTGGCTATGCCTGTATAAACGACACCCTTCAAAAGACCGCCAAAGTTACGCCAAATAAAGGTATGATTAAAAAAACCTTTATGTCTCGCGGCAGCAGGTATGCTGCGGAACTTGCTCTTCAAAACATAAAGAGTATGCACAAGATACTTGCTTGGAACAAAAGAAATGACATATCTGTGTATCGAATGTCATCTTGTTTGTTTCCCTGGATGAGCGAATATGAAATATCTGAACTGCATAATTATGAAGAGATTAAATCTGCGCTAGAAGCATGTGGAGAATACGCCATGTCTAGTGGCCAGAGGCTATCCTTTCATCCGGGGCAGTTTTGCGTAATGGCTTCTCAAAATGAAGACGTTATTGAAAAGTCAGTAAGAGAGCTTGAAAAGCATGGTCAGATTATGGATATTATGAATTTGCCAAAGTCGCATTGGGCAAAGATAAATATTCATATTGGCGGAGCTTACGGGGATAGGGACAGTGCGATAGATAGATTTTGCAAAAACTTTGAAAAGCATTTGAGTCATTCTGTAAAGAGCAGGTTGACAGTTGAGAATGATGATAAAGAAAATATGTTTTCAACCAAGATGCTTTATGATGGAGCTTATGAAAAGATAGGAACTCCGATAGTATTTGACAGTCATCACTGGGAAGTTGGGCCTCAAGATCAAGAATATCGTGATGCGTTTTATTTGGCAAGATCAACATGGCCAGATGAGATTGTTCAACAGTGTCATCATTCAAATTCAAAAAGAGATTATGAGGATAGCACTGCAACAAAGCAATCGCATAGCAGCTGGTATTATAAGCCATTTGAGCACTTTGGAGAGCGAGTTGATGTAGTGCTTGAGTGCAAGAAAAAAGAAAAAGCATTGATGAAGTATAAAGAAGATTTTATCTCTTTAGATTAAAATATGCCTGCCGCCGCCATCGGAGCGGCAGCGGCGCAAAAGTTTTACGTTTTGGTTATACTAATAATATAAGAGATAGTATAACTATTTTCCTATGGAGTTTTAAGTGCTTAAAGATCTAATTAAATTTGCAAATCAACTAGACACTGAGGGGCTTACAAAAGAAGCAGACTATTTAGATAGATTGATTAAATCAGCAATTAATGAAGAAACAAGTGACGAACCTGAAGAAAGGTGCATTCTTTGGATAGATTTAGATGAATATCAAATGGAAAATGGAGGCCAAAACCTTTATCAAGGCAAAATATATAGATCGACCGGAAAGGAAATTGTCGAAGACAAGCACGAAGAAGCATTTTCTGGCCTAATTGATGGCCAGCTTCAAAGCAAAATAGAGGAAGAGTTCGGCAAGTGTAAGGATACATGGCGGTCTGATGAGATAACTGTTGATGAAATATTTAACCCATATTGTACAAAAAAAGATAATAAATTCGCTGCGGTTAGAGGTAGTAAAATGTTTGTTATAAATACTGACATGGACCTAGACAAAGCATTAATGGTAGTTGATGATGACTTTGCGCCTACGCCAGAACAATAAGATAAATATATAATCTTAATTATTTAAATAGTTAAAATATATACTAATTGAGCAAAGTTTATTACGATATATTTATCAATAATATTTTCAAATCTAATGTGCAATACTAAATATTTATAAAAAATAAAATTAATTTACCAACCAGAGTTGAGGGTAGAATTTGTAAAATTAAACAATTTATATGATTGATTTAAAAATTTTTTATAATACAAATATTTTTTTACTTTGATTCTATATTAGATATAGAATGTGTTAATATATTACAAATAGAATGTATGTATAATACATAATAAAATATATATTTTATAATTCTTAAAAAGTTAAAATAAGGATGAAAATGTTCGAAAACGATTCAGATATACTTTACTATGTTGTAGAGATTGACTCAAAAACGTATTCTCTATTTAACAGAAATACTGATACTTTAATATTGAGCGATGTCAGCTTTGATGAAATAAAGAAATTTTTATTAAAAAATAATCCGATACATCCAGCATTAGGAAGCAATAGAACTAGAACAAAGGTTCCTGGATCATCACCCGTCATAATTCCCACTAAAACAAGTTCTCTCAATAAAGAAAATTTATGTGCCATTGGGCCTTCTAGTATTAGAGATAAAATATTCTATAAAAAAGAATACAATAAGATTTCCAAAAAAATTACACCAAGACCTTCTCCCAGCCTTTCTATCGTTGATAATGACGACTCTAATAAAGACAAATAAATATCAATAGTAAAACTGATTGAGTGAAAAAACTTGAATAATAATCTTTATTTTTACAAAGCAAAAATAAAATCAGTTTATGATGGAGACACTGTAAGAGCCGACATATCTCTTGGATTTGGAATTTATACTAATAATCAAAAGATAAGACTATTAAATATAAACGCTCCCGAAGTTAGGGGGCCTTCAAGGGTTGAGGGTAAAAGATCAAGAGATTATCTTAGGAGTCGTATTTTAAATAAAAATGTCATTCTCAAAACCTACCGAGATAAGCAAGGCAAATATGGACGATGGTTAGCTGAAATTTTTATTGATAATGAAAATATAAACAGCACAATGGTTAAACTTGGTTATGCCAAGAGTTTTATGAAAGTAAGTTAGCATGAAGTTTTATAGAGGATTGTCAAGAATTTGCATGAAGATTGCAAAAGTATTTTTTAACTTAAGCAATAAGCTTGAATCAAAAGCATTAGGGTTAAGTCGTTACTAAGCGCGTGTATGCGCGCGCAATTAAATTATATAATAAAAGGCTATACGCACACACGCATGAGAAAGGGCGACCATTAGGTCGCCCTTTTTTTATCTGCTATTAGTTTTATTTATCTTGTAATTTAAAACTTAGAGTAATATATGAATATAGGGCTTTTATTTAGTGGGTGCTTTCTTTTTATATTGGCACAAGTACTCGTATGGTTTAGCACAAATGCTCAATTTATGAGCGGCCCTATTGGAAAGCATAGTCTTTTATTGGCTTTAGTTATATCCCTGCCCTTAACCCTTATATGCTATTATGCTGGAAGATTTACTTATGACGCCTTAGGCGAATCTGCTTGGGCCGTTAGATTTATAGCATTTGGAACTTCGTGGGTGGTTTTTCCTTTGCTAACTTGGTGGTTGCTAAAAGAATCTATGTTTGACCCCAAGACCTTGGTATGCACATTTCTCGCTTTTGTTATTGTTGCAATACAATTATTTTGGAAGTAATATCTATTATTATTATGAATAAAACTGTAATTAAATATACGTTAGGGGTAACCAATGTTAAAAGAACTTGTTAAATTAGCAAACCACCTAGATTCAAAGGGCTTAGTAAAAGAAGCAGATTATTTAGATAGAATAATAAAGTCTGCTGAAAACCCACTACAAGGTGAGGACAAAGCAAAATCGATTCGTGAACATCGTGAACATGGTCACGAGGGAGCAAGACACTTGTGTAGTTTATACTTTTCAAATGCAAGGGAAAGCGATCAAGGCGATATTTTTTATGATGACATAAAGATTTATTGTACTATGCATGACAG